>MDTE01082323.1_pt1 | contig 10669 bp, 10 predicted proteins | sample 811231 | NCBI WGS metagenome assembly MDTE01 (sample SAMN05326651, study PRJNA326480) | marine metagenome | isolation source: seawater | place: Indian Ocean: Red Sea | collected 2010 | reverse complement strand
TCTATGAGGCGTTCCTGGATACCGAAGAATGTGGAGATTGCTTCTACTCCACCAGTTTGGTCTCCCGGGAAGTTTGTGGGAGGCCCAACTTCAGCAGTAGCAACGGTCAAAGTGCCGCCACGCCCCACTTCCTTGATGACCTCTTTCTCGATGACTCTCTCAGCACCCTCTACCTTAACTTCCTTAATAACCTCGACTTCCTTAATAACTTGGACCTCTACAGGTACCTCTTTCTCCACCACAACCTCTTTAATGGTCTCAACCTGTACCGGTACCTCTTTAACCACTTCAACAACTTCTGTTGAGCCGCAACCGAAAAGGAACACGGCACTCAGGGTGGTCAAAAGAGCCGCTACGGGCAACTTTCTAGAAAACCTCATATCAGTAATCTCCTCTTTAATGAATATCCTGACGACTTGTTAGATTATTTCCTTATTATGTTTTCTGTAATGCATTTGCTTTAACCAATGCTTAACATAGCTGGCACGAAATATGCCAACGAGGTAAAAGGTTAAACCATTATTTATGAAGTTTCAACATTTTTTAAGCAAAATATATTAATTAGGAAGGATTAGAAGGTGAAATGTAATCCAATGTATACAGTAGGGGCGTGCCCGGAAATGACCTGACGTGATAAGTGATATTGACAGGGTTAATAAAGATTTGTTTAAAGGAAACTTGATTCGTATATTTATCTTCATCAAAATTGGGATATTATTATTGACACATAAAGGTAAAACAAAAGGTAGGGGTGGAGTAAATTATATATATGACTACTAAGGATGAGGCTTTAATTGGGCATCTTTTGCGCAGAGCGGGATTTGGGGCTGGCAAGATGGATATAGACAGGTTTGTGAAACTTGGATATGAACAAACGGTTGACTGGCTTTTGGATTTTGATGAAGAAGACGATGTGAATGATGCTTTAGTGCGACGCTACCATCCAGACAAGTCTGTTACGCATGACAACGCAGGGGCCGGAGGCTATTGGCTATACAGACTTGTCACTGCGAAAAACCCTTTAAGGGAAAAAATAGGTCTGTTTTGGCACACGATTTTTGCCACGGGATATTCGAAAGTGACTAATGGGAAACCATTAACAGATCAAGTGAAGATGTTTAGGGATCACGGTACAGAAAAACTGGATCAACTTTTACTTAAATTATCACAAGATCCAGCAATGATTATATGGCTGGATAATGTTGATAATCATAATGGAGCTATTAACGAAAATTACGGAAGAGAGTTACTTGAATTATTTTCTATGGGAGTTGGGAATTATACGGAGGCGGATATTAAGGAATGCTCCCGGGCATTCACAGGTTGGACGGTAGCCAATAGTGATTACATCAAACAGTTAGCCGTTAGGAATTCCATTTGGCCTTACGGGAAATTGGCGTGGCGTTATGAATTTGATGCTAACGACCACGACAGCGGTGCAAAGACATTTCTGGGTGAAACGGGGAATTTTAACGGTCAGGATATTATAGAAATAATCTGCAAGCAGCCGGCTACAGCTAGATTTATAGCGAGGCATTTGTACCATTTCTTTGTTTCTGATGAACCTCCAGTGCCACAATGGCCATATATACCACCACAGGACCCAGATGCAATCGAACAATTGGAGAAGGTCTATTTTGACAGTGGATACGATCTTCGGGCGGTGCTACGAGCTTTGTTTCTCTCTGATTTTTTTATGTCTGAGGGAGCATATTTTAAGAAGATCAAAAGTCCGGCTGAATTAGTTGTTGGATTACTGAGACTGACAGAGGAATTTGATGGCCCGATGTTTGAGTTTTCCGACAGGAACAGCCAGATCACATTTATGGGCCAACAGCTTATGAATCCCCCTTCCGTTGAAGGGTGGCATCAGGGTGTCGAATGGATAGAGACTGGCTCTTTAACTGAGCGTGTAAATTTCTCATCGCAAATCCTTGGGGATATTTCTAAACCTGGAATTCATAAGGTTGTAAATAAAGTAATACAGAATTGTGGTGAAAAATATTCTTCTACTGATTTTGTGGACTATTGCTTGATGGAGATAGGAGCATTGGAAGCTTCCGAGAGAATTCGTGAAATCTTGGTTGATTTTGTAAAAGATAGCGGATTGGAAGAAATCAATATGTCTGAAGACAGAGACCTTGCGGAACATAAAATAGCGGATTTGTTGAGAGTTTTAGGGTCGATGCCGGAATTTCAAAAGTGTTAATGGGCATAACTTAATGTTGGATTCATTGAACACAATAGAAGGTAGAATATCATGAATGATCACTCGGCATCCGCTTCAAAGATTCTAGCGTATAGTCATACTATAGGCTTATGCGTTATGGAAGGCAGGGGTTTTATGTTTCCTGTCGATACCTTGATTTCTAACACGGGCCGTATGCACACAATAAGCAGAGCATATACCCCTGCTGATTCCCAGAAGAGAGTCACGTTGTACGACATAAACAGCGAATTCTATGGTATATATGGGCGATTTGGTGAAGGTATTGGAGAGTTTAAATGGCCTTCCGCGATCGCAGAAGACCAGCAGGGAAATGTTTATATAACAGACGAGACGCTGAACAGGATAAATATCTACACCGAAAACGGAGACCCTGTAGGTCATTGGGGGACTAGCGGGAATAGTGATGGGGAAATGGATGGGCCTGCTGGAATTTCTTTTGATTTCAACAATGACCTTTATATTACAGATCATTTGAACGGCCGAGTTCAGAAATATACCAAAGATGGAGATTATTTACTTACGTTCGGAGAGGGAGACCTAAATTTACCTTGGGGTGTGCATGTATCACCGAATGGGAGCATTTATGTCGCTGATTGGGGTAATCATCGTATCGTTAGGTATTCTGCTGATGGATCGATACTTGCTTGCTATGGTTCACACGGAGGTGGAGATGGTCAGTTTAAAAATCCGTCCAGTGTGGCAGTTGATACAGACGGGAACATTTATGTTGCGGACTGGGGCAACGAAAGGGTACAAATTTTGGACTCAACAGGAAACTTTATATGTTCATTGAGGGGGGAAGCTACTATTTCTCTATGGGGCCAGGAATTTTTGGATGCTAATTATGAGGAGGCCGAACCAAGATCCCGCTCAAATTTAGAACCTGACGTGTCTTTGTTCAACGGAAACCCTCATGAGGAGTCGGCACACATAGAGAAATTTTTCTGGGGTCCCACTTCAGTGAAGCTTGATAACTCCGGCAGACTGTATGTTACAGAAAGTAATAGACATAGAATTCAAGTGTATTGTAAATTATGATAATGCTTAATACAGAGTGTCAGCTCGTCATTACGGGTACATAATGGATGATGTTGTGTTGCGTCAGTTGATACTTGATGCATTAGGCGAAGAAACTCAATTACGCAGTCTTACTGGATTTAAGTTAGATTTCTCGGCCAATCCAGGATTTAGGAAAATTTTCTTTTCTGCTAGTTGTAAGTGTGGAACAGCTTCTTTGTTGAGCGTCGAGATTGCAGAGTCGAAAACTGATGAAGAAATACATTATGCAATTCCATCATTAGTGGAAAGATTGCAAAGGCAGGAACGAAGTTTTTTCAGCATGACATGCGACATGCACAGTATGATGCAGAGAGGATCTTACGGTAATATGAAATAAGAGTAGTTTTTATAACAAAGGTCAAGAAGGAATATGCCTAAAAAACCTAAAAAAGAGCTATCAGAAGAGCAAGCCCTTGAAAATACTGTAAAGTTTTCTGAACGCTACGTAGAACGAGGACCGTATGAATTCTTTCCTGAAAAGGAAGTTGTGGAAGAAGTTCAGAAAGGGTTAGCTGCTAATCATCGGCTCGAGGGATATCGATATTGTCCTTGAATGCCATTGAGTGGCGATCCAGTTGAGGATCGCAAGAAGATTTGTCCTTGTGAACGACATCATGAGGACATTGAACGGGATGGCTTTTGTATATGAATGTTTTTCGTCAGCGAAGAGTTTCTTCGCAAGTATGAAACAGGAGAGGATTTCGCTCAAACTATAGATGAGGCTGTGCCGTTGGGAACAGAGCTTTTTGAAAACACTGCCGGTAAGAAAGAATTTAATAAACGCAGAAGAGAAGATAACGAGAAAAAATAGTCGTGATGGGTTAGAATGAATACCTGATTTTAGATAGAGTTGGCAATTATATCTATAGGAGATGAAGATGAGTGAACCGATAAAGGTTTTCACATCTGTAGGTTGAGGTCCTTGCCATATGGTGAAAGTGTATCTTTCACGAAAAGGATTCGAATTTACAGAACATAATGTATCCACCGATAGAGAATCCTTGAAAGATTTAGTATCAATGGGATACAGAAGTACGCCTGTTACGGTTATTGGGGAAGAAAAAGTGGTTGGGTATAGTCCAGCCAAGCTTGATGATGCTTTGGAAGCAGCAGGTTTATCTTCATAATTTAGATTGACGAGTTGATCGACTCTTAAATACAATTTGTTAGCTTTTTGTAGATGGTTGCGCGGCCCCGTGGTGTAGCGGTTTAACATACGGCCCTGTCAAGGCTGAGATCGCCAGTTCGAATCTGGTCGGGGTCGCCATCACCACACAAAGTCCTATAATTCCTTACGTGACACATTCCTTTTTTATTCAGTTTTGATCATATGTACGGTCTTCCGATATCAGGTATTTAGTCCCTTTTGTGGTATATATAAGGGATCACAAGATTAAAATATTTTCATGGAGTACAAAATGGACGCCTTTCAACCTAATGTGATCCTAAAAGAAAAAGATTATCGTGTAGTGGGCACCAGGCCTGTGCGGCATGATGGTTATGACAAAGTCACGGGCCGGGCGGAATATAGTGCAGACTCTCATCCAACTGGGTATCTACATGGGAAAGTTTTAAGAAGTCCACATGCACATGCCAGAATAATATCTATTGACACTTCAAAAGCGTTGGCATATCCGGGCGTAAAATCAGTGACTACTTCAGCAGACTTACCTGAAGTTTCTGCTGAAATAGCGGATTTAGAAGAAGGTGCTGCTGTTAATTACGGATTTTACAGTAGGAATGTGTTGGCCAGAGAAAAGGCACTTTACCGTGGTCATGCTATTGCCGCTGTGGCAGCGACTAGTCAACATATTGCGGAAGAGGCTATTTCGCTTATTGAGGTTGAATATGATGTACTCGAACCTGTACTAACAGCGGAAGCGGCTCTTGCAGAAAACGCCCCCGTGTTGCATGATCGCCTGTTGACTCAGTCTTCAGCACTGTTCAGAGTTGGTGGTTGGGGGGATTCTGACGAGATTAAGCCAAGTAATCTAGCAGTCAAAGTTGTATCGGAAGAAGGAGATGTAAAAGCTGCCCTAGATAATTCGGATGCAGTGGTAACTCGCACTTTTCATACTAAGCCAGTTCATCAGGGTTATATAGAACCTCAGGCTACAACTGCATTATGGAGTGAAGATGGCAAAATAACGGTGTGGTGCAGTACGCAGCAGCTCTTTGCATTCAGAGATCACATATCAGCAATTATGGATGTTCCCATTGGCGATGTAACAGTTATTCCCAAGGAAATAGGCGGTGGTTTTGGTGGTAAAGGACAGGGTGGAGTTTATCTGGAGCCTGTTGCTGCAGTTTTGTCACGCAAGGCAGGGTTGCCGGTAAAAATAACAATGACTCGAGGCGAAGTATTCATGGGTACTGGACCTACCTCGGGTACCAAAATAGATATCACTATGGGTGCGAATCGTGATGGAAAACTGACAGGTGTTAAAGCAAAATTAGTATATGAAGGCGGCGCTTTTCCTGGATCTCCTGTTGCTGGTGGTAGTCGTACTATGTTGGGCCCTTACGTGATCCCTAATGCATACGTTGAAGGTTTGGATGTGGTTACCAATGTTCAAAAATCTTCAGCCTACAGGGCTCCTGGATCTCCTGCGTCGGCATTTGCAGTAGAAACCGTTGTTGACGAATTAGCTGAAGCTCTTTCGATCGATCCGATCGAGTTTAGGATGCGGAATGCGGCCAGAGAAGGGACAAGGCAGCCAGCCAACGGACCAGTTTATCGTAAGATCGGGCTTGAAGAAACGTTGCAGGCAGCAAAAGTTCATGATCATATTTCTTCTCCGCTCGAAGGTCCGAATAGAGGTAGAGGAATAGCTTCTGGGGCTTGGTTTAATGGGGGCGGACCCGCTAGTTCCGTGATAAGCGTCAATGCGGACGGGACTCTCAATTTGCTGGAAGGGTCACCCGATGTAGGGGGGAGTCGAGTAGCGATGGCCATGCAAGTGGCGGATATTTTGGGCTTGGAAGCAGCGGATGTTAAGCCTGCTATTGGAACCACGGATTCTATTGGGTACAGCTCGGGTGCTGGAGGTAGTGGAGTGACGTTTAAAACTGGGATAGCATGCGTGGAAGCTGCTCTGGACATCAAGGATCAAATGATAAATCGGGCAGCGACGATATGGGAAGTGGAGCCGTCAGAAGTAGAATATGTAGACGCCGTGATACGCCATGCCAGTGATCCTGAATTAAGTATCACTTTTTCTGATCTTGCTAGTATGTTAAATGGTACGGGAGGTCCGATTGTTGGTCGCGCAACAGTAAATCCTGGTGGAGTAGGCAATGCGTTTGCGGTTCATGTTGTGGATGTGGAAGTTGACCCTGAAACAGGCAAAGTGGATGTTTTGAGGTACACCTCCATACAAGATGTAGGCAAAGCGATTCATCCAAGCTATGTTGAGGGTCAGTTGCAAGGAGGTGCTGTCCAAGGTATCGGGTGGGCTCTTAATGAGGAATATGTATTTGATGAAGATGGTGCGATGCTTAATCCGACCTTTTTAGATTATCGAATGCCGACTTCACTCGATGTTCCCATGGTGGATACCGTTCTTGTTGAGGTAGGTAATCCTGGGCACCCATTCGGACTTCGCGGAGTTGGAGAGGCTTGCTTAGTGCCCCCAATGGCAGCAATAGCGAACGCGATTTATGATGCTGTTGGGGTAAGATTGAGCGAACTTCCTATGTCTCCAGGCAAAGTTAGACATGCAATAGAGGCGAAATGATTTGAGATCATTGGGTTTAAATATGGATTTCGATTACGTCTTCGTCGACTAGCTGATGCTCTTTACCAACACGTTGGCCGTCAAATTTACTGGAATCACCCCATAAGACAGCATATTTGAGTCCCTTGCTAAGATCTTTGTGGACTTGTGTAGCTGCTTCGGCGACCGTGCTACCTATTGGTAGCACTATAGGATCACTTTTTTTAAAATCCTGCATCCGTTCTCTTGGAGATTTTGTATAGACGCGCATTACCTTTAAGCAATCAAATATCTCTTCTCCAAGATCGTCAAGCCCCACCTCTTCCTCCGCTGACGCCATTATTACTGTGTATTTATCTCCATAGGTCTGTTCCATCAGTTCGAATTGGTCCAGAGCTCCAGGTATATCAGCCTTGTTACAGGCGATTATAGTGGGCTTACTGGTTAAGAAATTTTTGTTTGATTCATTGGTGGAGTCTTTTCCATTCAGTTCAAATCCCCATTCCGAGAGTTCCGAAAACATTGCCTCCGTTTGAGATTTTGGATCGTTTGTGAGATCAGTTGCAAAAACAAACACATCACTTGTTCTTAAAAGCCCGTACAAACGACTTTGGGTGGCTCGGTTTGTTATTGGGGGAGTATCTACCATTTGCATGTATATATCCTTATACGGATACATACCAGGTACTGGTTCCTGAGTGCTAAGTTCATAAGCCCCTACTTTGGTCTTGGCACCCGTTGATTTAGACAAAATAAGAGATTTTCCTACATTAGAGGGTCCTATTAAGGTAGCCCTTCCCGCTCCCTCTTTGGGTAACGAAAAAGGTTCAGTACGTCCACCTTTGCCTCCAGACTCCGTCTCCAGATCAGACATTAACTTCGATAAGCGGGCCCTGAGTTGAGCCTTGAGATGGTCAGTGCCTTTATGTTTTGGCATAATCTGAAGCATCTCTTGAAGGGCTGCTATTTTGCCCTGTGCTGAGATGGCTTCACGAAATCGTTGTTCCGCATCTCTGTATTGAGGAGGTACATTCGTTGGCATTTTATTGTTGGAATAATACTGAACTAACTAGAGGTTTATCAACCAAAAACGGTTAGTACCTAGTTATTCAGCACTAACCGTTTTTGGTTTGTAGACTATTTTATTTGTCGTTATATAGCGGAATCGCCGGTTTCTCCCGTTCGCACCCTTATCACGTCTTGAACAGGGCTGACAAATATTTTGCCGTCGCCTATTTCGCCACTTCTAGTAGCTGAAATTATAGCTTCTACAACAGTGTCTTTTTTGTCATCCTCTACTACCGTAACTAAAAGTGTTTTAGCGACCGCGGAGCGCGTGGCTGTTTGCCCTCCCCTACTTGTCACTACTTCGATCCCTTTCTGTTGTCCTTGTCCAGTGATGTTCTGGTAGTGGAATCCACTGATCCCTGATTCTTCCAGGGCCGTCGACACCGCATTTACTCTTTCTGGACGAAATATCGCTTCTATTTTAAGCATTTTTTACTCTCTTATAGTGATTAGGGTTGAATTTTAATCAGCACCATCTCGTACAGTTGCTTGTTCGCCGTGGGACGCTAAGTCCAATCCGATATCTTCATCAGACTCATCAGCACGAAGACCCAGTCCCGGGATTTTATCAAGTATAAACATGATAATTAATGTGACTATGCCCGAGTATATGAGGGTTGCTACCACACCTACTGCCTGTATTCCTACTTGTTTTACATTTCCTTCAATGAGACCAGAGGTTCCGCCAATTGCTTCAAGAGCAAATATTCCGGTTGCGATCGCACCCCATATTCCGCCTATGCCGTGAACCGCGAAAACATCCAGTGCGTCATCCATATTTGTTTTATGAAGAAGTTCTACAGCAAAGAAACAAATCAGTCCCGCCCCAAACCCAATCGCTAAGGAGCCCATTGCGTCAACAGCTCCAGCTGCAGGTGTGATCGCTACAAGTCCAGCGACAGCACCCGTAGCCACTCCTACAGCACCCATTTTTCCGGTTTTTAGGTGTGATATGACACCCCAAGTAAGCGCTGCTGTAGATGCTGCTAGGCTTGTTACTAGAAATGCGTTGGCTGCTGAGTCATTGGCTGCTAGGGCAGATCCAGCGTTAAATCCAAACCAGCCTAGCCAGAGTATTGCCGCTCCAAGTACAACATAAGGAACGTTGTTTGGTTGCAGACCAGGGTTTCTTCGTTTTCCTACTAGGAGTGCTGCCACAACTGCGGCTATTCCTGCATTTATATGGATCACGGTGCCACCTGCAAAATCCAAGGCTCCCAAGTCCCACAGCCAGCCGTTTACTTCAGTCCCATCTGCTATAACGTTCGAGGCCCATACCCAGTGTGTTATGGGGGAGTAAACCAAAGTACTCCAGAGCACCAAAAATATCAGGTAAGTGCTAAATTTGAATCTTTCTGCAAATGCTCCAGTAATAAGAGCAGGTGTGATTATTGCAAACATCATTTGAAAAGCCACGAAAAGTAGGGGGGGTATATCGTCGCCTTCTGATGACGCGAATGAAACCCCAGATAACCCCAAATGGCTAAAATCGCCAATGAAGGCATTACCTGTGCCGAAAGCTAAACTGTATCCCCACAAAACCCATACGATGCTGACTATAGCTATCGACATGAAACTCATCATTATAGTATTGACAAGATTTTTAGCTCGGACTAAGCCACCATAGAAGAAAGCTAATCCAGGTGTCATGAAGAATACTAGTGCAGTGGCAACCAACATCCACGCTGTATGTCCCGAATCCATAATTGTACTCCTTGTTACCGGGTTGTTTTGCGCAAACTCAATAATTAGGTTTTTGCTAACGACCCTACTTTAAGCTTTCAAAAACATTAAATTGTTAATGTTTCTTAAATATTGCGTAGTTGTTAAAACTTTGTTACCCCGTTGTTACAGGTTTATTACCTGTTAATGGTATGAATTTCTTAAAGGCGATGAAAAACACTTAATCCCATCACTAAATTTTAAAATCCACAATATATAGGAGAACATACTTAACTACTGAGATACTACATATTGTATGAAATACTTGCATTTTTTTAAGCAATGGGTGTATAGTATTTAATTGAGCTAACTATTCCTTGAAAGGAGGGAGATATGGAAGCGTATTGTGTAAAGTGTAGAGCTAAGCGAGAAATTAAGGACGCTGAGCAAGTAACACTCAAGAATGGCCGCCCCGCAACGCGTGGAAAGTGCCCGACTTGTGGTGTGAATGTTTTTAGGATTGGAAAAGGATAATATCTTTTAGACTGATCCGGTAGGGACAGATTTTTATTAATCTGTCCCTGTCTTTTAAATTGAACTTAAATCAAGTTTGTGGCAAGTCGTGCCCAGAAAACCTCGTAAAAACGGGGTTTTCTGCTTTTAGGATTATGTAAATGAAAAAAATAACATTCATTGTAGGCACCTACACTCATACAGCAAATTTGGATTACATTCCCCGTAATGTCAAAAGAAGAGATGGTATTTATACGGTGGAAGCTCTGTTAGAAAATGGAGAAGCCTCTATTACCTCAACGATGGGAGGTATTGATAATCCTTCTTTTGTTGCTTTAAATGCTGCCAATACCAGACTTTACGCGGTCAGTGAGATAGAAGAATATGAGGGAAATGCCTCGGGAATAATATGTGCATATTC
>MDTE01077774.1_pt1 | contig 10669 bp, 12 predicted proteins | sample 811231 | NCBI WGS metagenome assembly MDTE01 (sample SAMN05326651, study PRJNA326480) | marine metagenome | isolation source: seawater | place: Indian Ocean: Red Sea | collected 2010 | reverse complement strand
CGAAGCTGATATTCGACCGAGAGACATTTTGACTAAGGCTGCATTCATTAATGCCACCGTTGCCATTGCTGCTGCAGGTGGTTCCACCAATGGTATCCTTCACTTGCTGGCATTGGCGTTGGAAGCTAAAGTAGATTTCAGCTTAGTCGACATACAGAAAGTTTTACGAACAACTCCCGTCCTCGCTAGTTTTGCTCCTCGCGGTAATCGAACAATGGTTGATTTACACAACCTGGGTGGAACACCTCTATTGCTAAAGCACTTGTTAGTCAATGGTCTTTTGGACGGAGACTGCCTAACTATTACAGGCGGAACAGTATCAGAAAATTTAACTGATGTGCCATTAGTACAAAATGACCAAGATTTACTTGCCCCATATAATCGGCCTTTTAAACGCTTTGCTGATATGCAAGTCTGTTTTGGTAATATTGCCCCAGGTGGAGTAGTTTTTAAAGTATCCAGTATGGAAAGTTCAACTTTTAGTGGATTGGCAATTTGCTTTGACGATGCAAGACAGGTAGCACAAGCAGTTGAAGCTAAACACATACAACCAGGTATGGTCATTGTTCTGAGAAACCTTGGGCCAGTAGCATGTGGAATGCCCGAAGTCCTGGTGGCCACAGCGGCACTTTCTGTCCCAGAGCTTGATGGTAAAGTCGCTTTCCTGTCTGATACCCGGGTTTCTGGCGTTTCACATGGGGCCATTGGTGTTCACTGTGCTCCAGAAGCAGCAGTCGGTGGACCAATCGCTTTCGTTGAGAACGGAGATCGCATTTCGTTTGACCTTCTGGCTGGTGATATTCACTTACACGTCGACGAAGACACGCTTGCCACAAGAAGAGAAAATTGGCACCCACAAACATCGTTAGGTGAACCTAGAGGATACTTAGCTGATTTTTGCGCAACAACTGCCCAAGCTAATCACGGTTGTGTTAGTAGAGCCTACTATCCGAAATATCGATAAAAACCTGAAGATTCAAGAGGCAAGATAAAGTATTCTTTTTATAAGAACTTTAGGTCTGTTTATGAGCCTCGTTGGATTCTGTAAATTTCCTTAATTCACTAGGTAATTATTCAAGACTCGTCTTGCTAATTTCTTGGATAACTGTGTTTAGATTCGTTGCCATCTGTTCAAATAAATATTGAAACATAAAGACACTAGCTCTTAAGGAGAAAATAATCATGGCAAACCCTATGATTATCTGAAAAGGAGGAGCAATTACAAAAACATTGATTTGTGGTATTGCACGAGTTACAAGAGCCATAGCCACAGTCGTCAAAAAAGAAGCCACAAAAACAGGTGCTGAAATCTGGAAGCCAATGGCGTAAATTTGGCCAAAGATAGTTGTTATTTGTGAATTGAGGTTGGCACTAATGTAAAAGTCGCCAAGGGGGATCATATCAAAGGTTTGGACCATAGATTGAACAAAAAGGCGGTGGCCTCCAATACTAATGAAAATTACCAGAGCAAAAAGGTTATACAATTGCGAGATCAACGTTGTTTGTTGATTTTGCCCTGGGTCAAGAAGCGTTGCTGTGCTTAACCCCATTTGGACACTGATCAACTCACCCCCAAACTGAATACCAGTGAAAATCAATTGGGCTGAAAGACCGATGGTAAAACCAATTAATAACTCACGTAGAATATCTAAAAAGAAAATATAAATTGAGGTTGGAGCTACGAAGAGTATCGAATTTTGCAGAGGAAAAACAACCAAACTGAGTAATAAGGCTAGAGAAATTCTTAAAATTGTTGGAAAAGAACTATGATTGAAAAAAGGAGCAAAAATGACGACGCTTCCCAAGCGAAAGAAAACCAACATGAAATGAACAAAATAATCAGGAGAGAGCGAAAACCCTTCGTTCATGCTGATTGAATGGTCACTGTAGATAGTAAGAATAATTAGTAATTAATTCTCGAGCGAAGGTTTCCATAACTCGAATCATAGTAGGCAATAACAGAATGATGATCCCAAAAATGGCGATAAGTTTTGGGATAAAGCTGAGAGTCATTTCTTGTATTTGAGTTGCTGCTTGAAAAATACTAACAATCAAACCGATCACCAGTCCGGCGATCAACGGTGGTCCTGCTACAATAAACAGAACTTGCATTCCTTGCCTAATAATGTAAATTGCTGCTTCTTCTTTCATTTTGTCTAAAATTTAAACCCAGAAATTAGAGAAACAGTAAGTAAATTCCAACCATCGATGAGTACGAATAATAGAATCTTGAAGGGAAGTGAAATAGTTACAGGAGGTAGCATCATCATACCCATTGCCATTAGGATGCTGGAAACTACCATATCGATTACTAAAAAAGGAATAAAAATAATGAAGCCTATTGTAAAAGCAGTGGTCAATTCGCTAATTACGAACGCGGGAATTAATACTTGAAGTGGTACGTCATCACGAGTTGCCATTTGTTCAACTTTTCCCAATTGTGCCATCAATTTGAGGTCAGTGTTTCGTGTTTGTTGAAACATAAAATTTCGCATTGGCTTAACTGCTCGATCAAAAGCTTCTCTCTGAGTAATCTCTTCAGCTAAGTAGGGCTGTAAAGCTTGATTGTTTATTTCTTTCCACACTGGGGCCATGACAAAGAAAGTTAAAAATAGAGCCAGTCCCATTAGTACTTGGTTTGGTGGAATTTGTGGAATGGCTAGACCTTGGCGTAGGAATGCAAAAACCACCACAAATCGGGTGAAGGAAGTCGTGAGAATTAAGAATGAAGGCGCCAAAGATAAAACGGTTAGCAGAAAAAAAATCTGCAAAGTTACATTCAGATCTTGGGGGTCTGTACTTTGGTCAACACTGAAATTTAATCGGGGGAGCGGTATTGGGTCTGACGAATCTTGCGCCAAGCTAACCTTTGGCACAGAAAAACAGATCAACCCCAAAATGCTAACTAAGGCTAACAACCAAATTCTACGACGGTTAGTCATGATTTAGATTTGCCAACTTCAGTTACTAAATCGATTTAGAAACTGTTGGATTTTGTTCGCACGCCCTTCGTCCCCACCGATAGAATCTGGCCGCTTTAACCAATTATCAATCTGATCGATTTCATCTTCGTCTAGCGTAGCCAAATATGAGATTTGGCTATTGGTGACACCAACTACGTGAACTTGATCAATGACCCGAATCAAACAAATCGACTTCCCTGGTTGTAACGATTCCTGAAAGAGCAGGCGAACAGGCCTCAGGGAATTTATATTGGCAGTTGGTGAAATGAAGCGTTTGAGTAAAAAAATTGTCACAAAAATAGCAACAATAATAATAACTAACCAAAAAGTGGTTTTCAGTACAATACCGATCCATGCTAAGGATTGACCGGGAGGTGGAGTGAAGTCGTTATCTGAAGTTGATGCTTGCGACCAAGTAGCTGTTATTGGGTAAAAGCAGCAAAAGACGACACAAATAAAGTAATACCAAGAAACTCGGTTTGATTGCGATACCAAGGTAGATGACATACCAAGTCACTTCATTGTTTTTTTGATTAGGTCTTCAGGTGTCACAATACTAGTAATCCGAACCCCCAGCCGCTCCTCAAATGCCACAACTTCCCCCTTAGCTATTAAACGATCATTAATCAAAACATCGACAGAATCACCAACCATACTATTGAGTTCAATCACATTACCGGGAGTAAAAGCCAGAATATCCCGAAGTGGTTTTCGTGTTCGTCCTAATTCAACTACAACATCTAAATTGATATCTTGTAACAATTCCAATGCATGTGGAGTACTTTGTAGAGCAGCTGTACCTTCAATGGTTTCCTCAACAGTGAAATCTTCACCTACAACATCCATCCCACCAATTAATTCTTCCGGACTGTTTTCATCAAGGTCAAGTCCATCATCACCGGAAAGAGTATCTTCGCTAACAGTATTCTCGTCTATTTCTACCACTTTCTGCTCCTATTTTTTCTACAGGTCTTCTTCATACAGACTGGTAATTTTGACAGCCCTATTTTTTTCATATCGACCAAGGCGGCCGTAAAATCGGGGTTGTTTTTCGACTTCCACGATAACTGGGTCTATTATCTGATTGTTTCGGACTTGAGTATCGAGTTCAATCATACTCCCAATCTTTAGTTGGCTTAAGTCGCGCATGGGTAAGCTAGTTTTTGGCAAGACAGCCCGAACCCAAACGTTTGTTTTGCTAGCACCTTCTTTCACATGTGATTTTTGAGAAGCTCTTTCCTGTTGCTCTAGTTCAACGGACATGCTTGAATTACTAAGTTCCTCTAATTCATTTTCTGACAAGATTGGTTCAATTACACTAGACGAATAGCAAATACTGATCTTTCCTTGTACATCAGCAAACTTAACACTGATAACGACATAGGTCATTTGGTCGGCTATTGTTCCTCCCTGAATTGACTCAGTATCAGTATCAACTGCTTCTAGAACAAATTTAACATCTGGCCTGAGTTGTCGCCAAGTCGAATTCATACTAACCAAGATCTCTTCGAATAAGCGTTCAATAATTTTTAGTTCGATTTCTGTTAACCGGCGCGTATCATCTATGGATGTTAATCCTCGTGCACCTAAAAGTCTTTCCACCACCGGGAATACTAGTTCTAAATCTACTTCAACCACGATGTTACCTGTAGCTCCGGGCAGCTTGATTCGTCCCAAACAGGATATTTCAGGCAAAGACATAATATAATCGCCATAGCTGAGTGCATCAATAGATGCATGCTCGACATCGATCAATGCTCCGAGCATACCGGACAAAGACGTACCTAAAGATCGAGCCATTTGCTGGTGAAGTGCGATAACAGTTTTATCATAATTTCTGGAGGTATATCCTCTTTTTTCACCAAGCCTAATAGGTTCATATTTTTTTTTGCTAGGATCACTGCCTAGTGAGGATTTACCTGTTAGACTGTCAAGCAGGCCAGAGCCATCAGTATCACTTTCTAAATCATCAACTGGGCTACCACCTGAAATTAAATCATTTATCTCGTCTTGTGATAAAGTTGTATCATCTGTCATTTTTTGCCTGTAAGAAAGTAATTATGACTAATTATTGACTACCAACATTTCATAGAATATTACTTTTTTGATTGGATCTTTAGGAAAATGTGTTTTAAAATTTTTTTTTGGTTGGCCTTTTTTTACTTTCTTTTCACTTCCTGCTCCGGAAAACTGGTTAAACACGTACATATTGATATGATTCCGAAGAGCTTGAGCATATTGGTCCCGATCATCTTTGTCATAGCTTTGCAGTTGAGCAGTTGTCTTCTCTCCTAGAACTAGGGTAATTTGCTCTCGGATGTTGCCTCTCAAAATATCTTGGACTTCTGGCGGTAACCCATTCCATCGTTGTATGACCTTAGATTCAACGATTAATTGTAACCGAACCATCGCCAGCTTAGTGTAAGCGTCACTGGGCTGAACCGAGACAAGTTCAGCGGTAATTGGGGGAATGAAAATACCACGTGAATCCGGATTGATTTTGTATCCGAAAATATCTCCCTGAAATTGGGTTTGGGCTACCTCTTCTTCATTGGCAGATTCCCCTCCATAGAACAGTATCGTCCCTAACACCGCAGTTCCAGCTACCAAGACTAGCAGTATAGGATATACGACAAAAAGAATGCTGCGTTTCTCTGCTTGAGCGTCTTGGTCATCAAGGCTTTCCGCCAAGTCTTTCTCTGTTTCTTTAGTCGTAGAATCATCGTCAGTAGGTTCGTTGTCAGTAGGTCCAATATTTTCAGTCATGGGTTAAATCCGTCTGAAACCTCGTACTTGTAAGCAGATTACAATCAATGTTAATATTTGCTTGATCTCATTATACAAAGTGAATAAATTATAAATGTCAATCTTTGAACCACCAAAGGATGTACACTTCATATCTCTCATGGATTTTCCTGATGTGTCAGGACAACACTCTTGTTTATACAGTATAGTTCGCCCGACTTTCGTCATCATTTTTCTTCCGCACCAGGTCGTGTGTATTTATAAAGATTCTTAATGTTAATTCCAACAACAAAATCATCGAACTCAGCATATTCCGGCTTAGAAAAAATATCACGCTTCATCCGTACCAGAATCTGATCCCCATATTTTGAAAGGTTTTCTGCATGTTTCAAATCATTACTGGTCTGGTTGGACAAAACTAAAAAGCATATCTCTTTGATCCTCAACTGTATTACTTGCCAAGTTTTGTTTTCTTGTAGTATATTCCAAGTTTCGCTTTCTTTTTCAACCAGTTTCTTGAATTCGAGTTCAACACCAAATTGTTTAGACAATGCCTCACGATCTCTGGTGTTGAACATTAAAGGCGTTTTTTTATCGAACAGGTCGTTTTTATCAGTCCCATCTACAGTATCAATAAGCCTTCTTTCTTCCCCGGCGGAAGTGGGGGGGGCAGCGTCAGATTTGGGGGTCGATGAATAAATTAGTGGAATTGCAACAGCAACAGCCGTCGTAGCAATCAGTATAAAAGGAAAGAAAGATATAGCAGGGTCGATCTTGATCTTTTCTTTCTTTGAACGGTCAACATTGGTATCTTCTGTCATAACGATTCTGCTTAGCTGCAATTATAACGCAGACTAGAGTACACAACAAGAACAGAATATATTGATTAAATCAAAAGAAGAAACTATTTCTTTAATCGGACAATCCTCTTGGTTTTTCAAAACGATGTTCAATGAAAATTTCGATTCTTCTATTGTCTTTATCTTCTTCAGCAGAAGGTAAAGGTTTTGTATCTGCATAAGCCTTGATCGCAGTATTGTTTTCTTTGACGTAAGGTACTCCGTTCGGTGGACCAACTTTTGTCAAGAATTTTTGAACGGCCCTGGCCCTAGCATAAGACAACTGCCAATTATCTTCATATTTCCCACCCACAACTTGATTTTGGTCTGTGTGGCCAGCTATGAAGATTCGATTACCCCCCAAACTTTTGAGTTCTTTCGCCACCTCCAGAAGTACTTCTTCCATCCCAGAGCTCAACTCCGCTCCACCCGATTCAAATTGAATACTAGGATTATTTTCTAATGTCAGACGCAAACCATCTTTAGTAATATCAACGTCTATTGTACCTTTAGGAAACGATTTTTTCATACGGTAGCCAATACCTCGCATGCGTTCTTCTTCGGTGTTGTATTGTTCTCTTACTGGCCGTTTTTGACTTTTCCTCTTAATTGGGCTATCGAAAGAAGGCATCATACCAAAAGATTTTGAAAAGGCTTCAGAAACCGAAGTAAATTTAATCGGGTCAAAAGTAGCCATACATAACATTAAGACAAAGAACGTTAGAAGTAAGGTTACCATGTCCGAGTAGGTAGTCATCCATTCTGGTGCCCCATCTGGGTATTCATTCTTTTCATTACATTTTTTACACTTAATTTCACCCATCGAAACTCCCTACGAAGCATCTAGTGCATCTTGGTCTTTTGGTGCTAAGAACGATTGGAAACGAGCACGCATTTGTGGAGGTGCAGTACTTGATGCAATCATCACTACGCCTTCGATGGCAATTTCACGATAGGTGATCTCAGCTTTAGACTTAGACTTTAGGTTGTCACAAACTGGGGCAAAAAGGCAATTAGCAAAAACAGATCCGTAGAGTGTAGTAAGTAGAGCGCCTGCCATACCTCCAGTCAAAGCACCCATATCCATGGTTGCCCCCCCCATGCTACCAAGCATAGCAATCAGGCCAAAAAGCGTACCAATCATTCCGAAGGCAGGGCAATATTTATTCATGGTGTCAAATACCGAGGCTCCTGTCTCGTGTCGGCCAGACATAAATGTCAACTCACCCTGTAGCGTGTCCCGAATGTCATCCGAATCTCGTCCATCAACTGCTAGTTGCAGGGCCTTTCGCAAAAAAGGATCATCTAACTCGGCCACTAGTGATTCAACTGAAAGGATTCCACCTCGGCGTGCCTCTGTCCCAATCTCAAGCAATTTTTTCATCATTTCGATTGACTGTTCTGATTCCATTTGTGGAGCCAGAACTTGACCGAAAATCTTGGCAAAGTTACCAATTTGAGCTTGGGAAAAAGTAATCAAGGTTGCACCTGTCATACCACCTAAAACACAGATAAGACTAGCAGGGTCAATTAATCTTTGTAAAAAGGTTGGGTTAGGTAGACCAAAGAAACTTGTACCGACAACGTATAAAATACATACTAAAACTACAACAAACCCAATTATACTTGTTAGATCCATAAATAAATCTCACTCGACGAAATCGCTCAATATTAACTATACATCGGAACTGTTAATATTGGCGTTTCGTCTTCAACTTTTCTTTGTTAATAGATCAATTAAAACTGATTACCGTTTCAAATTAATGAGTTCATTCATAATATCGTCGGAAGTAGTAATTACCCGCGAGTTAGCTTGTAATCCACGTTGAGCCATAATTAGTCTGGCAAATTCTTCTGCAATATCGACGTTAGATTGTTCTAGTTTTTTGGAGACCAATTTAGCCTGAACTGTAATACCCGGTTCTCCAACAATAGCTCCTCCAGAGTTAACCGATTCGGAATACATACTGTCTTGTACTTTTAGTAAACCAGCCGGGTTATTGAACTGAGCTAAAACTAACTGAGCCATTGGACGACGCTCACCATTGTCAAAGTTAGCTGAAACCAGACCTACATCATCAATATCAATGGTCTCGATACTTCCTGGCGGATAGCCATCAGGTTCGACTGATGTGGTCGTCGAAGCCGAGGCGAAGTGGGTTATCCCGTTAAAAGATTGTTCTAATCCGACCCCAATTTCGATTTCAACAAAATCGGCGTTATTACCCGGGTCAAAACTCAGAGCAGTTGCTCCTTGTTCATATTCAAAGGCTTGTAATGAACCATCAGAATTAAAACGAATAGTTCCGGACCCACCACTCTTGATCTTCTCATTGCCTGATAAAGTTACATCCCAGCTCCATTTACCGGCTTCCCGTGTTTTCTTGAAATTGAGGTTTAAGTCATGTGCTTGACCCATATTATCAAAAACTGTAGTAGACATAATGTGTGTTACGTCTTCAGCTTTCTGAGTGTCAAAAAAACTAAAGCTACTACCAAATTTGGAGCGTTCTACTCCTGTTCCATCGGCCGCTCCTATCTGGATCTTTTCTAGTTCACGATCCAAACCTAAACCACCATTGATTTTAATTGATCCGTCGGCCTCAATAGAGACAATTTCTTCCGGCTCTGCCGTATACAACTGGGTTGTTGGATCTTTTTCTGCTGCATCAACGTTGGTTCCATCCGGATTTTTTCGTACTCTTTGAAAAAGTGCCTTTTGTAAACCAGTTCGTAATTCCTGAAGCGTAGTATCGTCAGTAATAGGTATATCGGCTGGAGTAGCTCCTTCAGTTTGTAAAACTGACACTTGACTGGCATTCAGTTCATTACCGCCGATAGTAGCCGATTTCAGTAAGATTAGATCATTAGCCTGCAAGTCCAATCGATTTCCTTGTGCATTGCGTAGTTTGACGAGCTTGTCGGTGTCTTTAGCAATATGTGCAAATTCGTCTGAATCTACAGTATCTCCAGCAGTAATTAGCACTCGTCCGTCCACATTTCCAAAAGCTTGGTTAAGTGCACTACTAGTATCACTAATCATAGTTAACCTAACCCCATTCGCGGCTGCTGCGAATCGGACTTGACCTTCTGCTGGAGGAGGATCTAAAGCTGTGAAAAAAGTGTTGAATCCGTTAGCTGGGTCATTAACCACATTTACTAAATCTTGAACTGTAGTGAAATCAATACCATAGGTGAAAGTTTGTTGAACAGGCGCTGTGCCTGCAACTGTATCTTCAAAACCTATAGTTAAAGTATCCATTCCTCTGGTTAAGTTGAGAAAAGTTTCGGCTGTTCCATTAGCATATAAACCACTGAAATCCTCACTAGGGTCAGCCGTAGCCATAAAAGGCTTAGTTTTTGTAATTGTACCTTTAACACTAACTTCAGAACTGAGATTACCACTAAAGTCCACTTTAGTTGTATCTTGGGCTGGAATCTTTTTATCAGCAGGAATTTCCAGAGGGCCAATACCTCCGGATACAGCACCACGTGCATCATACTGTTTACCCATAACTGACATTCCCTGATTGTTAACGATCATTCCATTTCCGTCGAAATGGAAGTTTCCATTTCGAGAATAGAAATTGTCGTCCCCATTATTGACAACAAAGAAACCGTTCCCTAAAATAGCCAAATCTGTTGTACTACCTGTTTCTTGCAAATTGCCTTGGGTAAAAATCGACTTCACTGCCCCAATGGTAGTACCCAAACCAATTTGACTAGGGTTAACTCCACCCATACCTCCACTTGGAGGTTGAGCTGGAGCGATGGTTTGGTTCAAAGTTTCTTGAAAAGTAGCACGAGAGGTTTTGTAACCAACAGTATTAAGGTTGGCGATATTATTACCAATCACATCCATTTGGGTCTGATGGGCACGGATCCCAGCTAACCCATTAAGTAGTGATTTTGACATGTATTTTTCTCCTGTCTAAGCTTACTGGATTTTATGATGAGGCTATCCAGCTCATCATAAGCAAAAAATAATTAAAATTTAATTTGTAGTAGCTAAAACTTTACTCGGATCAACTAATCGACCATCAACCGATAGCATAGTTTTGCCATTCTTATTTGAAATACCGGCGACCTTACCTTTGGTCAAAGCAACAGGTAGAACTACTT
>MDTE01029432.1_pt1 | contig 10669 bp, 14 predicted proteins | sample 811231 | NCBI WGS metagenome assembly MDTE01 (sample SAMN05326651, study PRJNA326480) | marine metagenome | isolation source: seawater | place: Indian Ocean: Red Sea | collected 2010 | reverse complement strand
ATTCTTGCATTAATGGAATTAACATTCCAACTAGTTATTTTCATATATTATAAAGAAAACGACGTTCCACAACCGCATGAAGAAGATGCTTGAGGATTTGTAATTTTAAAAGTAGAGCCTATAAGCTCCTCAACGTAATCAATAGTGGACCCTTTTACCAATTCTAAAGAAGAATTATCTATAAGAATTTGAAATTTTGTTGTTTCTATTATGTTATCATCTTTATTTAAATTATTTTCAAATTCAAATTTATATTGAAATCCAGCACATCCTCCGCCTAAAACACTTATTCTAAAATATTTAGCATTATCAGTTTTAAGAACTTTAGATATATGCTCTATTGCGTTATTAGTAATGTCAATATTTTTATCCATATAATTAATTTTTACTATAAGTAATTAATTTAGATATTTATATATAATAATTTCTATGTTTAAACAATTAGCTGTAAACCCCAATACTTATAATGGTAGACTATATAAAGAAACCGATGAAGATCAATATAGAACTCCCTTTGAAAGAGATAGAGGCCGAGTCATTCATTCCAGTTCATTTAGAAAATTAAAATACAAAACACAAGTTTTTATAGAGAGTGAAAGTGATTACTTTAGAACACGTTTAACACATTCTCTTGAAGTCGCACAAATAGCTAGATCTTTATGTCGTTTACTTGAATTAAATGAAGATTTATCAGAAACAGTCTCTTTGGCGCATGATTTAGGACATCCTCCATTTGGCCATAGTGGTGAAAAAGCATTAAATATAGCTATGAATACTTCAGGTGGCTTTGATCATAATGATCAAACATTGAGAGTAATTACATTTATAGAAAAAAGGCATCCGGAATTCAATGGTTTAAATTTATGCTGGGAAAGTCTTGAGGGTATAGTTAAGCATAATGGAATTATTAAAAAAAAAGTTCCTTTTCATATCAAAGAATATAATCAAATTCATAATTTGAATCTCGATCATCAACCTCATTTAGAATCTCAAATAGCTTCTATTTCTGATGATATTGCTTACAATAATCATGATGTAGAAGATGCAATCAGAGCTGGTTTAATTAAAATTGATGAATTAAATGAAATTAATTTTTTTAAAGAAATAACATATGAAATAAAAAATCGATATAAGAAAATTAGTGAAAATCATCTTATCTATCAAATTTTAAGAAAAAGTATTTCTATCATGATATATGATATTTATCATAATACTAAAAAAAATTTGCAACAATTTGAAATAAATTCTATTCCATCTATAAGGAAACATTCTAATTTTTTAGTTTCGATGTCAGAAAAAATGAATGAAAATTGCTCAACTATTAAAGAATTTTTATTTGAGAATGTATACAATCATAAAAATCTAATGATAAAACGTAAAAGAGCCGAACAAATAATTATAAAATTGTTTGATTATTATAAAATTAATTATAATAAATTGCCAGAAGATTGGGAAAAAATTAAAACTGCAAATGAAGATAGAAATATATGTGATTATATTTCAGGTATGACAGATAGATTTGCATTAAGTTTATATAACTCTATTTATGAATGATCATATTAACATAATACATAATTTTTTTATTAATTATTCTAAAATTTTAATATCTAAAAAAATATTAAAAAAAATAAATTTGAAATCTATAAATTTAGACTATTTATCTAAATCAAAAAAAGGTCATATTGCTACGAATTTTTTATTAATAACTGAAAAACAAATATTAGTTTCAAAATTTAATTTAAGAGAAAATTTACAAAATAAAATCAAAGAAATTGAATTCATTGAAACTATGGAAATATCTAAAAATGGATTTATTAATATTTTTATTAAAAAAAATTTTTTAATTCAATCATTAAATCAGATTGTTTCACTTGGTGATAAATTTGGTAACATTATTTATGAAAATAATAAAAAGGTAAATATAGAATTTGTTTCAGCAAATCCAACTGGACCTATTCATATCGCTCATATTAGAGGTGCAGTAATTGGAGATGTACTTTCTAATATGTTTAAAAAAATTGGTTATGATGTAACTAAAGAATATTATGTCAATGATGCTGGCTCACAGATAGAAGCTTTGGGAAACTCATTATATAAGCGTTACTGTCAACTATTAAATATTTCAATAGAACTTGAAGAAGATGACTATCCAGGAGAATATTTAATAGAAATAGCGAAACAAATCATTTCTGAACATCATGATAAATGGATCAATGAATCTAAAAATAACAGAATTAATTTTTTTAAAAAACAAGCTGTAGATTCAATGATGTCGATAATTAAAAATAATCTTTCATTGATTAATATTGAATTTGATAAATTTACATATGAGAGTGATATTGTTTCTAAAAAATTAATAGATGAATTATTCAAAATATTAAATCAGAAAAATTTAATTTATGAAGGGGTATTAGATAAACCGAAAGGCTTAGAAGATCCAAACTGGGAACCTCGTAAACAACTATTGTTTAAATCCTCATCTATTTTTGATGATACAGATAGACCTTTAAAAAACTCAAAGAATCAATGGACATACTTTGCAAATGATGCTGCATATCATTTTGATAAACATCTAAGAAATTATGATAAATTAATTAATATATGGGGAGCTGATCACATTGGATATATACCTAGAATGAAGTCTATAATGTATAGTTTGTCTGATAATCTAGATTATTTAGAAGTAATTACTTGTCAAATTGTTAAATTGATAAAAAATAATAAAATACTCAAAATGTCTAAACGTGAAGGAAATTTTATAACTTTAGATGAAGTGTTTAAATCTGTTGGCAATGATCCTTTAAGATATTTTATGATTTCTACTAGAAATGAAACTTCAATGGATTTTGATATGGATAGAGTAATTGAAAAAAACAAAGATAATCCGGTTTTTTATTGTCAGTATGCATATGCAAGGGCATCATCTGTAATAAATAAAGCTAATAATTTAAATTTTTCAAATTTATCGTTAGAAATCAATGAAAATATAATAGATTCTATCAGCAATGAAGAATGGGATATAATTTTAAAGCTAATCTCTTTTCCATATTTATTAATTCAATCCTGTTTAAGTAGAGAGCCACATAGAATAACAAATTATTTGGAAGATATATCTACTTCTTTTCATTCTTTTTGGAATAAAGGAAAAGATGATATTTCCTTAAGATTTTTAAATGAAGATAATTCTGATATAATGAAAATTAGATTACTATGGGTTCAATCATTAAGAATAGTTTTTAAAAATTCGTTTGACCTCATTGGTATTCAATCTCCAGAATCAATGTGAATGAGAAAAAAAAGTCTATTTAAGCAAAAATCTAATTATTTTACTTTATTAAATTTTTTAATTATTACTTTATTATTTTTTTGTATTTTGTTCTATTTTTTTAAATACAAAAGTAAAAAATATTTTGTAATATTAGATAATTTACAAGAATATTATATTATTCCTTCTGATCGCGGAGGTGAAAAAGTTAAAAACATAAATAAAAAAATATTGCATTTAAATCAAAAAGAAGAAACTAATTCTTTATTTAATGATACTTCTAAATTAAATTACTCTATTCAACTCTTTGCTAGTTCTAATTATACAGAAGTAAAAGATCGTTTAAGTAAATATATAGCTAAAACTGACTATATTTATAAAAAAGAGGATTTTTTTACTATTATTTTATCAACAGATATAGGCTCAGAATATCTTTTACTCTATAAAAATTTTAATGATCGAAAAGAAGCTTTAAATCATTGTCATAAATATCTTTTTCAATTAGATAAATGCCTTATTGTTAATACTAAGCTCTTTAATAATTAGTAAGAATCAGTAAAAAATTATATAATTAATTATGTTAGATCAAAATGAAATTATTGAAGATAGTAATAAATTTAATTTACTGCTTAATACCTATGAAGGCCCTATAGATTTATTATTAGATTTAGCAAGAAAACAAAAAGTTGATTTATCAGAAATATCAATTCTTGATTTGGCCGAACAATACATAAGCTTTATTAATGAATACCAAGATATTCATTTAGAAATTGCAGCAGATTATTTAGTTATGGCAGCATGGTTAACTTATTTAAAATCAAGATTACTACTTCCAAAAAATGAAATAGTAGAAGAGAATACTCCTGAAGAATTAGAAGAGGCATTAAGATATCAACTACAAAGATTAGAATCTTTCCAAAAAGTTTCTAAAATTATTTATTCTAGATCACTTATAGGTCGTGATGTATTTTATGGTGGTTCTTCTGAAGGTTTAAATGTAAAGTATGATATTACTTATACAGCCAACTTATATGATTTACTTAAAATATATTCTTCAGTTATTTTAAAAAATGAAAAAATAGATCAACTAACTATAACTTTTTCTGAATTATATTCAGTTGACTCAGCTATACAAAGATTGAAAAAAATTTTTGGCTCTATAAATGAATGGACAAATTTTAACAATATCATACCTAAATTAAATTCAAATTATATAGTTAACAAATCTATCGTTACTTCAAATTTTGTTGCATCATTAGAATTAGCAAAAAATGGATTCATTGAAGTAAAACAGGAAGAAACTTTTGGAAGTATTTTTGTTAAATATAAAAAACAAAATAAAAAAAACTATGTCTGAAATTAGAGATTTAAAAATCATAGAAGCTTTACTATTCGCATCTGGTGAACCAGTGCCAGAAAATGATTTAGTTCAAAAGATTATAGCAAAAGATAACATTAATAAATATTTAGAGGATTTAAAAATTTTTTATCAAAACAGAGGTATTAATTTGGTTAAAACAGGAAATAAATGGTCATTTAGAACTGCATCTGAAGTTAAAGAAGAATTAGTTATTTTTAAAAAGCAAAAAAGAAAATTATCTAGAGCTGCTTTAGAGACCTTATCTATAATTGCATATCAACAACCAATAACTCGTTCTGAAATTGAAAATGTAAGAGGAGTTCAAATGGGAAGAGGTTCAATAGATCATTTAATGGAAATTGGATGGATCAAACCCTCTGGAAGAAAAAATATTCCGGGAAAACCTACTTTATGGTCAACAACAGATATGTTTTTAGAACATTTCGAATTGCATTCATTGTCTGATTTACCTAATAAAGATGAATTGAAAGCAAGTGGATTTTTAGAAAAAAGATCTGCTATCGCAACTATCACTGATTTGGCAAGTAAAGAAAATGAATTAGATCAAGAAAACTTAACCGAAGAAATAGAAAGTTTGGACGATTTTATTACACAAAACCCCGAAAATGGCTAAAATTCTATATTTAGCATGTTGTGTTTTCCTACTGATAGTCTAAGAGCAACTTAAAAATAGGAGGAATTATGACACCTAGTATCTGGCAACTTTTAATTGTTCTTGTAATTGTATTGCTTTTGTTTGGTAGAGGTAAAATCCCTCAACTTATGGGTGATATGGCTAAAGGTATTAAATCTTTTAAAAAAGGCATGAACGACGAAGAAAAAAAAGAAGATAAAAATATTGAGAATAATCCTGATTCAGAAAAGTAAAACCAATGTTCTCTTTTGGTTGGGGTGAAATACTCTTAATTGTAGTTGTAGTAGTTATAGTCGTTGGACCTAAGGATATTCCTAAGTTTTTACGTCAAATAGCTAAATTAAGTAAGTCTATTAAAAAAGTTTCTCGTGAATTTAAATCTTCTATAAATCAAATAGCTCAAGAATCTGATTTTAAAGAAGTTAAAGATTCGATTAATGAAGTTAAAGATTTAAAAAAAGAATTTGATATTAAAAATAATCTTAAAAATGAAATAGACACAATGAAAGAAACAGCAAATTTAGTTAAAAAAGATGTCAACGACATTGATAAAATATAATTTAAACAAAAATGTCTAACCATCAATTTGAAGAAATGTCTCTAATTGAGCATATAACGGAATTAAGAAAAAGATTGCTATGGAGTTTCGTATATATAATTATAATTTTTGTTATATGTTTTATATTTGCTGATGAATTATTCTCTTTTTTAGCATGGCCTTTAGTAAAATTATTAGATACAGATAATGGTCAAGGATTTATTTATACTGCACTGCAAGAAGCTTTTTTTACTGAACTTAAAATTGCATTTTTCTTTGCATTATTCTTTGCCTTTCCTTTAATATCTATTCAGATATGGAAATTTATTGCACCAGGTTTGTATAAAAATGAAAAAAGAGCATTTTTACCTTTCTTAATTGCAACTCCAATATTATTTTTTGCTGGTGGAGCTATGGTCTATTATTTAATTTCTCCAGTTGCATGGAAATTTTTTCTATCATATCAAAATTTAAATTCTAATGGCGTTCCAATAAGACTTGAAGCAAAAATGGGAGAATATTTATCTTTAATGATGAGATTTATTTTTGCATTTGGATTAGCATTTCAATTACCGGTGATATTAGGTTTGTTAGCAAAAGTCGGTATTGTAGAATATCAAACTTTAAAAAATTTTAGAAAATATGCAATTGTTATTGCTTTTTTATCTGCTGCATTTTTAACTCCCCCAGATCCTTTTAGTCAAATTAGTTTAGCATTACCAATAATTATATTATATGAAGTATCGATATATATAGCTAAAATAATACAAAAAAATAATAATAAAAAAGATAAACAAAGCAATACTGATGCATAACATTAATTTTATTAGAGAAAATTCAGTTATTTTTGACAATGCTATGAAGCAAAGAGGAGAAAATAACATTTCTAAAAAAATTATCGAAATTGATGAAGAAAAGAGAAAAACTCAAACAATTTTACAAACTTTATTAGCTGAAAGAAATTCTCTATCTAAAGAAATAGGTTTTTTAAAAAGTCAAAAAAAAGATTCTGATCAACTATTGACTAAAGTAGAAAAATTAAAACAAGAAATATCTAGTTTAAAAGAATTAGAAAAAATTAAACAAGATGAATTAGATTCTATTTTATCTAGATTACCAAATATTCCAGATACATCAACTCCTGTTGGGAAAGATGAAAATGATAATGTTTTATATAAAGAATGGGGTGAAAAACCAAAACATCTTTTTAATCCAAAAAAACATTTTGAAATTGGTGAAAATTCTAATTTAATGAATTTTGATATTGCTTCCAAATTATCTGGGTCAAGATTTGTTGTTTTAAAATCTCAACTTTCTAAATTAGAAAGAGTTTTGGCGGATTTTATGTTGAATAAACACACTACTGATAATGGTTATATTGAAATTAATGTTCCTTATTTGGTTAAAGATGAATCCTTGTTTGGTACTGGACAACTGCCAAAATTTTCTGAAGATTTATTTACTGCAGGTGAAAATCACTGGTTAATACCAACTGCTGAAGTTCCTCTAACCAATCTAGTACGTGATCAAATTATAAATATTAATTCACTACCAATGAGAGTAACATCTTATACCCCTTGTTTTCGTTCAGAAGCAGGTGCTGCTGGAAAAGATACAAGAGGCATGTTGAGACAACATCAATTTACTAAAGTTGAACTAGTATCTATAGTTGAGCCAGAACAATCTGAAAAAGAATTAGAAAGAATGTTAGAATCAGCTGAGAGCATACTTCAAGATTTAAATATTCATTATCGTGTAATGACGTTATGTACAGGAGATATGGGTTTTTCTGCAAAAAAAACTTATGATATTGAAGTCTGGCTGCCAGGAGAAAATAATTATAGAGAAATTTCTAGTTGTTCAAATTGTGGTGATTTTCAAGCAAGACGAATGAACTCTAGATATAGAAAAGATAATAATAATACCTATGTACATACATTAAATGGATCGGGACTTGCTGTTGGAAGGACATTAATTGCTATTTTAGAAAATTATCAAACTGAAGATGGAAATGTTAAAATACCAGAAGTATTAAAAAATTACTTTAACAACCAATCACTTCTATTTTAGTGTTAGATGTTAGAAAAATTCGTTTAATTTTAGAATTGAGAGAATCAGGTATTAATGATTCCAATGTTTTGTCGGCAATAGAAAAAATTCCAAGAGAAAAATTTATACCAAAAAATTTCCGAAACCAAGCATATGAAAATATAGCATTACCTATTAATGAAAATCAAACAATAAGTCAGCCTTTTGTTGTGGCAAAAATGACACAATTATTAGAATTAAAAAAATCACATAAAGTATTAGAGATTGGAACAGGTAGCGGGTATCAAACTTCTATTTTATCATTATTATCAAGACGTGTTTATACAATAGAGCGAATAAAATCACTCTTAGTAGATGCAGAATATATTTTTTCTTCTTTAAAATTAACTAATATTGTAACAAAATATGCTGATGGAAATTTAGGATGGAAAGAACAAGTTCCTTTTGATCGAATTATTTTTACTGCAGGAACATCTGCAATTCCAGATTTATTTTTTAATCATATTGATAATGGTGGCATTATTGTTTGTCCTGTCGTTAAAAATAATAATCAAACATTGATTCAGTTCAAAAAAATTAATAATGAAATTATTGAACATATATATGATGATGTTGTTTTTGTTCCTAATCTTAAAGGAACTCAATGATTATATAAAATTTTATAAATTTTATTTTTTGAAAAGAAGTAATAACTAATTCCAATTACCCAATGCATAATTACTAAAGAAATAAATATTTTTGTAAAATTTTTATCAAAAACATTAAATATTAACGATAAAACTATTAATGGAATAATGACCCATCTCAAGATGGACATATACATAACTATTATAGCTTTTTTTAAACCTTGAAAGGTTGCATTTCCTATAAAAAAAAATGGGAAAGCAGGGAACATAAAAGCAGAAATTTTTAAATAAGTTGATCCATATATAATAGCTTCATTGCTTGATGTAAAAAGATTAATTACAATTTCAGAAGTGAAAAAAATAATTAATCCAAGTATTGATAGCAAAAAAATTCCTAAAAATAATCCTTTTTTATAAGTTTCAATTACTCGAATATATTGTTTGTTACCAAAATTTTGACCCACTATTGCTATTATAGCTGTATTCAAACCTAATAGAGGTAGAAAGAATAGAGACTCATATCTAGTAGCCGCACTATATCCTGCAACTGCATCATTACCAAAGTAAGCAACAAAAACTAGAATTATATAAGAGCCTAAAGCAATCATACTCATGCCTATTGAAGCAGGTATTCCTTGTGTTAAAATATTTTTAATAATTTGCAAATTCGGGATAAAAAATTTAATTTTTATCTTTTCAAACAAATATGTTTTTTTAATTTTATAAATCAAATAAAAAACACCGATAAATTGTGAAATGATAGTTGCAATTGCAATCCCTTTAATACCTAATGGAGAAAATAAATTTAAAGTAAATAAATTTCCGGTTATTAGAATTGGGTTTAAAATTATATTTATAAAAAAACTAAATATTAATATATTACGATAACTCTTTGTATCTCCTTGAGCATTTAAACATGAATTTAATATCATTAGTATAAAAATAAATATTGAACCTGAAAAAATAATATTAATATATTGTGTGGAATAATTTAATGACTCTATATCCTGATTAATTGTTAAGATTATATTTCTACTAAAGCTAATTCCAAAAATACTTATTATTATCGAAAATATTAATGATAAAACAATTGATTGAGTAAAAACATTTGCTCCTTTTTGTAAATCATTACTTCCTATATAGTTAGCTATTAAAGATGTAGTTCCTATGCTCAAACCAACCCCAAGGGCAATGATGATAAAATAAATAGGAAAAATTTGCCCAATCGCAGCAAGGGCAGTTGTTGAAATCATTTTTCCAGCAAAAATAGCATCAACTATAGAGTTCAAGTTTTGAAATATAGTCCCAATTGACGAAGGAATAGCTATTTTTATGAACAAACTATATATAGGATCATTTTTTAGATCAATTGAAGAATTTTTAGTTTCCATTTATGCAATAAATAAAATAAAATAACTTGCTTTTCATATATTAATAGTTAATTAGATCTGTAAATTAATAAAAGAGAAGACTATATTACTTATATTATATTATTAAATTAAATCTTAACTAACCTCAACATAATTAGAAAAGGAGAAAATATGCCAACAGGTAAGATTAAATGGTTCAATCCAAATAAAGGATATGGATTTATAGCTAATGACGATGGAGGAAAGGATGTTTTTCTTCATATCTCAGCTTTAGAAGAAGCTGGAATAAATACATTACAAGAAGGTGAAGCGGTTTCATTTGAAATCGGAGAAAGTAGAGGAAAAGAAAACGCAATTAATATTAAAAAAGTTTAAGAATTAACTACCGTTTGAAAAATATTAATAAATTTTTAGAATGGTCAGGAGCGTTAACTGCCGTAATTTATTCACTTATAGTTGCTTTCAATATAGGACTTGAATTTATTGGTTTTGCTATTTTACTTTTATCAGCAATTTTAATTGCTATTTGGGCTTATAAACTTAGCCATAAAGGAATATTATTTCTACAATTGTTTTATGCTATTGCTGCTATAGTAGGAATGATAAGATGGTTTAATTTTTAATTTATTTTTCTAAAATGAATTATCGAAAAATTTAAAATGAGTATTTGGGGAAAAATAATAGGTGGCGCAGCAGGATTTGCAATTGGAGGCCCCTTAGGTGCTATTATCGGTGTAATGGCCGGTAGTGCATTAGGTAAAAAAATAAAATTTAAAGATAATAATTTTAATAATATTAAAATTGAT
>MDTE01023975.1_pt1 | contig 10670 bp, 9 predicted proteins | sample 811231 | NCBI WGS metagenome assembly MDTE01 (sample SAMN05326651, study PRJNA326480) | marine metagenome | isolation source: seawater | place: Indian Ocean: Red Sea | collected 2010 | reverse complement strand
TGGTCAGTTGACCCCGATCACCGAGACGCGGCTTCCCTCAACAGCAATTGCACGTCGCATGCCAGATTGTGCGCGGCTTCGCAGATACAGGAATCGCAGAAAACGGGGAGTTTCGAAATCAGGTGCGCAACAGAATTGCCCAATATTTCATCGACCTGCACAATATTTCATCACTAAGGCCGAAATGCCTGGCTCCGAGAGGAGATAAGTAGTGGAATTGGACACCTTCGTCGCATTTGTGATCGCCACAACGATCATGATTTTGCTGCCCGGCCCCAGTGTCATGCTGACCATTGGCCACAGCATCTCCCACGGCACGCGGGCGGCGTTCATCACGGTAGCCGGCACTTCGACCGCAATCATTGTTCAGTTGATTGTGACTGCTGCCGGCAAGACATCATTACTGCTGGTGCTGGCGGACTGGTTTGAAGTCATTCGCTGGCTGGGCGTTGCTTACCTGATTTATGTCGGTGTGCAGTACTGGCGTTTGAACGAGGAGTCCGATGCGGCGGTCTCCCAAACCGGGCGTGGGCACCGCCTGTTCTGGCAGGGTTTCGTCGTATCCGCCACCAATCCCAAGAGCCTCGCTTTCTATGCGGCGTTCTTTCCCCAGTTCATCCGGGTTGGTGCCGACATCACGGAACAGCTGTTGATCCTGTGTGTCACATTTTTCGTCATCGCTTCGTTCCTGACGGCGGGTTACGCCGTCCTGGCCGGGAATGTCAGGCGCTATGTGACGGGGGCGGCGACGGCAAAAGTTCGAAACCGTATCTCTGGTACGCTCGTGATAGGCGCTGGTCTCGGTTTGGCGCTGGTCAGGCGCTAGTGGTTTCGCGACCTCTCATTTGCCAGAGGCAGATCGGAGGCGGTCCGGCGGCGCAGTAGTCGCAGATGCACGGTGCTTCCCTCGTCCGCTTGAAGTTGACGTTGTCCCCAGGTGTCGAGCGAAACTGAGCCAGCCGGCATGTCATTTGAGATTCGCACCCACCCGCGTAACGGTACGGGCACGGCACCAAGCGCCTCGATCAGGTCGTCGTCACCGAGATCCATCTTTTTGGCGACCGTGGGATGAACCCGAAAGACTCGGTGCCGACCCAGATCACCGACGCAGGACTCGTCCTCGCTGACCACCGAAACATCCAGCCAGTCGGCCGCCAGCTCTGCTCGCAATTTTTCTGTCGCCTTCGTATCGACATCTCCGGATTCCGTCATGGCGACGCCGTAGAGGTCGCGTGCAATGTCGGGGGAGAGAAACCCGTCGGTCACGTCCGTGGCGACCAGGTTCGGCTCGCGTTCGCGAGGGGCTCCATAGCCGCCGCCGCCCGCGGTACAGGCCACAACGACGTCGTTCTGTGACAAGGGAACTCCGCTGGCCTTTCCAGGCGTCGAAAGCGGAGTGACTTGGCCATTCGACCGAATTCCGTATGCATTGGGCGCACCACTGGTGCCGCCGAGCACACCGAAGGGCGGCACGATGGCGCGGTCCGAAACCAGTGAGAAGGTGGCTTGCCGGCTCAGTGCTTTCAATTCCATCTGAAGCCCGAAGCCGCCGCGATGTCGGCCGTGTCCACACGAATCCGTCAATATTTCCTCACGGACGACCTCGAGAGGGAAGTGCACTTCGATCGCCTCGGCCGGCAGGATCGGCTGATTGTCGGCCCAGTCCACCGTGCCGAAAACGGACGAACCGTCATGCTCGAGGAAGCCGCCGGAGCCACCCACAGGAACTTCATAGAAGACGTAGTTCCGACCGGTTCGGTCGTCGACGCCCCCGATCAACGTGTGGTTCGAGGTGCCCTGCATATCCCCGGCCATGCGTTCGGGCATCGCGGCGGCCAAAGCTGCGGCGGTCAATGTAATCGTGCGGCGACGGATCTCAGCATGAGCGCCGCAGGGTACAGGTGGGGTGGCATTGACCACGGTGCCGGGCGCCGCCGTGAAGGTCAGCGGAGCGAAGATGCCCTGATTGATCGGATCTTCAGGATCGAAGAACGCCTTCAAGGCGATGACGGCACCTGCGGCGCTGACAGCGAGCGAGGCATTGACCACACCGGCGACTTGTTCGGACGAACCTGAAAAATCGATGTGGATGGTGTCGTCTTCGACACCCAGGGCCAATCGCAGCAGCACTGGATCGAACAGTCCGTCGTGGTAAAATTCCAGATAATCTTCCGCGTAGTAGGTGCCGCCGGGAAGGTTGCGGATATGTTCGCGTGTCCGGCTCTCGGTGCGCTCGATGTTGCGATCAACGCAGGCAATAACGCTCTCCAGGCCGTGCCGGTCGAGGATTTCCTGAGCCCGCTGTTCGGCGACGCGACAGGTCGACAGCATAGCGCGAAAATCTCCCTGACGATTCTCCGGTACCCGCATGTTGTTGAACAACAGGTCGAGGATCGGTTGGTTCGGGCGGCCCTGGTCGTAGATACGGATTGGCGGAATGCGCATGCCTTCCTGGAGGATCTCGGTGGCCAGCCCGGACATACTGCCCGGTACCATCCCGCCGACGTCGTCCCAATGCGAGCGGTTGGCGGCGAAGAAGACCAGGTCATCGCCATCGAAAATAGGGTAGAGCATGGTCACGTCGTTGAGGTGCGTCCCGCCCCGATAAGCATCGTTCATGAGGAAGATGTCGCCGGGGTTCACGTCATCGGCATATGTCTCGAGGATGGCTTCGACGGTCCACGGCATTGGGACAACATGCACCGGCAGGTCTTCGCGTGACTGGGCGACCAGGCGGCCCATCCCGTCGAATAGGGCGCAGGAGAAATCCTTCATCTCATTGATGGTTACCGAATAGGCGGTGCGGATCATCGTCGCACGCATCTCGCGAACAATGGCAATCAGCCGCTCGGTGACGACTTCTACGGTGATGGGGTCCAGTTCGATCATTTCTCTCCGACTTCCACGCGCAGATTACCCCATTCGTCGACCCGCAGCTTGTCCGAGGGCCAGACAATGGAGGTGGACCCGGTTTCTTCGACGATCAGCGGCCCATCGAGTTCGGTACCAACCGGCAGAGCATCGCGAGCGTAGACCGGGCAATCGACCAATTTGCTACGGAAGGTGACAGGGCGGGTGCCGGAAGGACTCGCACTTCCGTCGGTCGGCGCCTCCGCGCTGATATCCAGTGGATCAACAGGGAGTATGGCGGAGACGCGGACGTTGACCAGTTCCACCGGCTCATCGGCTGCGGCATGGCTGAAGGCGATCTCGTGGGCGGAGTGGAACTCCGCAGAGAGCGCCACGGGGTCCGGATGGTCCGTTTCGCACTTAAGATTGAGGGTTGAAGATTGTCCGATGTAGCGCACGTCGACGGAACGTTCGTATTCGAGGTCTTGGCTCGGAAGCTGATCGGCTTCGAATTCACGCTCGCAGTCAGTCTGCAAGTCACGGTAGGCATCCGCGAGTTCCGACGAGTCCATGGCGTCGAGCCGGCGCACCAGGGTACGCACGAAGTCGCGCTTCAAAGGTGAAACCAGAAGGCCCAGCGCCGACAGGTTCCCAGGATGTGGCGGAATCAGTACCGATGCCATGCCGAGTTCGCTGGCGAGTTCGGAAGCGAACATGGGTCCGGCTCCGCCATAGGCGAGAAGTACGAAATCACGCGGATCGTGCCCACGGTAGACCGATACCTCTCGGATCGTCCCGGCCATCTTCACCGTCGCCAGATGAACGATGCCCTCGGCCAGGTCGATGGTGTCCAAGTCAGGGAATACGTCCTTGAGACGATCGACGGCGGTCTCCGCTCGGTCGGGATGAAGCGCGATTTCGCCTGACAGCTGATCATCGCCGTTGAGGCGATTGAGCAGAAGGTTCGCATCCGTGACCGTTGGCTCAACGCCGCCGTGGCCGTAGCAGGCAGGGCCGGGACGCGCGCCAGCGCTCTCGGGACCTACGCGCAGGGTCTCTCCGGTGACGCTTGCAATGCTGCCGCCGCCGGCGCCCACCGTGACAATGTCTACCTGCGGGATGCGAGTGGGGTAGCCGGCGATCCGGCCTTCTGTTGTGTGGCGGATTTCGCCGTCTTTGATCAGGGCGACATCTGTGCTGGTGCCACCCATGTCGCACGTGATGATGTTTCCAATACCGGCATCGCGTGCAATAGCACGCGCCCCGGCAACGCCACCTGCGGGGCCCGACAAAATGGTCGCCGCAGGAAGTTGTCGGGCGGCTCGTGCCGTCATGACTCCGCCGCTCGAATGCATAACCAGTAGCGGATGACGATAGCCGCCATCATCCAGGCGATCCTCGACAGCACCGAGATACCGGTTCATGACGGGCGCCACAGCCGCGTTCAGCACCGTCGTGCTGAAGCGCTCGTATTCGCGATACTCAGGGGTCACTGCCGACGAGATCGAAATTGGTGTGTCGCCGGCGAGTTCCGCCAGTAGTGCGCCCGCAGCCTGCTCGTTGGCTGGATTGGCGTAGGCATGCAGGAAACACACGGCCCAAGCATCGAACGACGTGGGATCGACGGCCTTCAGTGCCGCACGAACGCCATCGGCATCGATCGCTCGGCCGATGGTGCCGTCGGCCTGGGTGCGTTCGGGAACCTCGAAGCGGGCAGGGCGCGGGACCAGGGGTGGCAGTTTGATGAGCTTGAGGTCATAGAGCTTGCTGCGCTCGCCCCGTCCGATTTCGATGATGTCGCGGAATCCCTCGGTCGTGAGCAGAGCCACGCGGCTGCCTTTGCCCTCGAGGATTGCGTTCGTTGCCACGGTGGTGCCATGCAGGACGCGCTGAACGTCGTTCAGCTTGGTCCCGACTTTGGTCAAGGCGTTCATGAACGCGATCGACTGGTTGCTCGGGTCGGATGGAACCTTGGCCACGATGGCGCGCCGTTCCGCATGATCGAACAGCACGACATCCGTGAATGTGCCGCCCACGTCGACGCCTACGGAGAAAGTGTTTGCAGCCAAGATCACGCTCCTCGTGTCGGCCTAGAAAGCACTCGGGGCAGGCATCGGGTCGAGGTGGCCCTCCACCCAGTCGGCAACTGCAATGAGGTTCGTTTCCTTGAAGGGCGCACCGACCAGTTGAACGCCGACCGGCAGGCCTTCGTCGCCCAGTCCGGCGGGAACGGTGAAGACTGGCCAGCCAAGGATGGTCCAGGGTGTCTGGCAGAGACGGGGTCCGATAGTGCTGCGGTCAGGCGCCACTTCCGATGTCGACGGCAGGATGAACCCGTCGACGCCTTTGAGGAGCGCCTCGAACTGGAGACGGATGCGGTGACGCAAACGCTGGGTATGCACGTAGGCCGTCGCGGGGATGGCGGAACCGATATCGAGTTGCGAGAGCAGGCCCGGTGCAAAACTCTCGCGGTGCCTTGCAAGATTGCCGGCCTGGGTCGAGGACGCCTCGGTGATCAGGATTACGGTGTGGAGTGAGATCAGAAGGTCGAGAGGGACCGGCAGACGGGCACGTAGGACTGTGGCGCCGGCTGCCGTGAGACGATCAACGGCGACCGTCACGTGGCGATTCATGTCGTCACTAGAGACGTCGAAGAAATCCTCAAAAAGCAGCAACCGTGGCGGTCGCTTGGATGCCTGGTCGGGCAGTTTAAAGGGCGTGCGTTTGAGCGTAGCCCGGTCAAGTGGATCAGGACCGGTCATCGCCGCCGCGAACAGTGCGGCATCGGCGACGCTTCGCCCCATAACGCCGATCATGTCGAAGGAGTAAGAGCGTGGAAGCAGGCCATAGCGGCTGATGCGCCCGAAGGTCGGCGTGAAGCCGACAACACCCATGTACCCCGCCGGGCGAATCACCGAGCCACCGGTCTGGGTGCCGAGCGTGATAGGGACCATGCGATCGGCGACGGCGACGGCCGAGCCGCTTGAAGAACCACTGGCTGTTCTCTCCAGATTCCATGGATTGTGGGTGCGGGTGGGATCGCGGCCGGCAAACTGGGTGGTCTCGACCTTGCCGAGGATTATGGCTCCGGCCTCTCGCAGCCGTGCGATGCAGGTCGCATCGTGGCCCGGATTGAAATCGCGCATTGGCGCGAAATTCCCCGCTGTCGGCAGGTGTTCGGTGAGGATCAGGTCCTTGATTCCGACCGGGATACCGCACAGCGGACCCGCGCTGCCGCTGGCATAGGCCGCGGCAGCGGCTTGCGACGCGTCCCGGGCGCCGTCGGGGTCCATGCAGACCCAGGTCTGGATGGTAGGCTCGCGCGCATCGATCCGGGCCAGCAGCGAGTCGAGATAGGCGACCGGTGACAACGTACCCGCCTGCATCCGTGCCAACGCGTCGGTGGCCGTGAGATCGTGGAGTTCCGTCATTGGTGGGTCGAGGGCGCCGTAGGTCTACACGAGCGGACGCATGAAATCGGGATCTTCGTCGTCGAGTTCGACCGGTTCGTTCAGGACCATCGCCAATTGCTTGGCGGTACCTACGATCTCGGATTCGAGTTCCGCGACGCGCTGTTCGCCGAGCCTGGCTGTGAGCGTGCGCCTCAGTTCGGCCTCTACGTCGTCTGGAGACATCGTTACGCTACCCCGTGAAGTTCCAACACCTCTCGAATTGGTGACTTTAGCGTCTCAGCCCGCCCAGCGGAATTGGTGTGGTGAATTTCTCTCGAGCCGGTTTCCGACCCCATGAATGGTTCAGCCGTCCGACAACAACTCGCGAAAACGCCGCATGGCTTCTCTGATGTTCTCGGTGGAGTTCGCATATGAGAAGCGTATGAAGCCTTCGCCGAACTCGCCAAAACTGGTGCCCGCGACGGCCGCCACACCGGCTTCCTCGAGCAGGCGCGTCTGCAGGTCTTTCGCGTTCTGGCCGGTGCCATTGATATTGGCAAATGCATAGAACGCACCCCCGGGTGTCACGCAACGCACTCCGGGAATGTCGTTGAGTTCCTCGATGATGACCCGTCGTCGTTCATCGAAGGACCGCATCATCTCGTCGACGGCGTCCTGCGGTCCGTTGAGCGCTTCAATGCCGGCATACTGGGTAGCAGCGTTCACGCAGGAATGGTCGTTTACACAAAGCTTTACCGCGAGATCGATAAGGTTCTCAGGCCACAGCGAATAGCCCAGGCGCCAGCCGGTCATGGCATAGGTCTTGGACCAGCCGTCGAGCAGGATCAGGCGATCGCGAATCTCCTCGTACCCCAGCAGGCTCACATGGGGCTGGTTGTCGTACACCATGCGCGAATAGATCTCGTCCGACAGCACACAGACATGTGGATGCGCGGCGAGCCCGGCGACCAAAGTATCCAGTGCGTCCTTGGAGATGACACCGCCGGTCGGGTTCGCAGGACTGTTGATGATGATCAGTCGCGTGTTCGGCGAAATGCGGCCCAGTACCTCGTCCGGGTCAAAGGAAAAGCCCGTATCTTCGTACAGCGGAATCGGTACCGGGGTCGCACCGGAGAAGCGAATGGCCGATTCGTAAATCGGAAAACCCGGATTGGGATACATGATCTCGGCGCCCGCCTCGCCGAACATCAGGCACGAGAAGAACATCGTCGGCTTGCCGCCCGGAACGATGAGTATCCTGTCGGCATCGACTGCCACACCGCGCCGCGCCTCGATATCGCGCGCGACTGCTTCGCGTAGCGCCGGAATGCCAATCGCCGGCGTATAGCCGTGATGGCCGTTCACAAGTGCCTGATTGCCGGCAGCGACGATGTTGGGCGGCGTTTTAAAATCGGGTTGGCCAATGCCCAGGTTGATGATGTCACGGCCCTCGCGGGCGAGTTGCTCGGCCCGTGCCAGGACTTCGAAGGCCGTCTCGGTTCCGAGATCGGTCATCCGGTCGGCGAGTGTCAGTGATGTGCTCATGGCTAGGCAATATGCCACCCGCCCGGGTGACGGGCAAACAAGTGTCAGGCACGACCGGATGCGTAATCACATACCCTTGCGGGACCAATTGGTTTCACCTAAACGACAGCGGAGTCGCGGGCCTGGACCCGCCCAATAGACTAGGGGGAGTGGGTTTGAAGGAGACTAATGATGTGTTCTCCGGTTTCGGGACAACTGTTTTCGAGGTGATGTCGCGGCTCGCCATCGAGCACGGGGCCGTCAACCTGGGCCAGGGATTCCCTGACGACAACGGTCCCGAGGATGTCCGTGCCAAGGCTGCGGAGGCCTTGGAGGACAGGCCCAATCAATATCCGCCGATGATGGGCGTGCCGGAACTTCGACAGGCACTTGCCGCTCACGGAAAGCGGTTTTACGACCTCGATGTGGATTGGCATACGGAAACGATGGTGACATCGGGCGCCACGGAGGCTCTGGCCGCATGCTTTCTCGGCTTGGTGAGTCTGGGCGACGAAGTCGTCATGATCGAACCGTAGTACGATTGCTATGTGCCGATGGCGATGCGGGCGGGAGCGACGCTTCGCCTCGTGCAGGTGAAACCGCCCCACTGGGAACTAACGCGCGAAGAGCTTGCCGCGGCGTTTTCCGACAAAACCAAGTTGATCCTGCTCAACGATCCCCAGAACCCGTCGGGCAAGGTATTCAGCCATGACGAGCTGTCGTTCATCGCGGAACTTTGCGTGAAGCACGATTGCTACGCGGTTTGTGACGAGGCCTATGAACACATTCTTTATGACGACCACGGGCATTTGCCGTTAATCACCTTCCCCGGCATGCGCGAGCGTGCCATCAAGATCGGCTCTGCGGGTAAGACGTTCTCGCTGACCGGCTGGAAGGTCGGATACCTGACGGCTGCGGCTGACGTCCTCAAAGCCGTCGCCAAGGCCCATCAATTCCTGACCTTCACCACGCCGCCCAACCTCCAGCGGGCGGCGGCCTACGGGCTGGAGAAAGACGATTCATACTTTCAGGAACTCGCGAGTGGCCTACAGGAGCGACGCGACTTCATCGCCAACGGACTCGATAGCATCGGCTTCGAGACCGTCGATTGTCACGGCACCTATTTCATCAATGCGGATTTTCGACCGTTGGGTTTCAACGGGACCGATGAGGAATTCTGCCGCGAGATCACGGTCGAGGCCGGCGTCGCCGCCGTTCCGGTCAGTGCCTTCTACCCAAGTGGTGCGGTAGACAATCTGGCTCGGTTCTGTTTCAGCAAACAGTGGCCGGTGCTCGAAGAGGCGATCGACAAGCTTAAGTCATACTTTGGATAAGCGTTGCTTGACGCCGCAGCGCGGGCGGCGTTAAAGAGGGCGCTTGGCTGATAGTTTTTGGCTCTATGGCGGGTGTAGCTCAGTTGGTTAGAGCACCAGATTGTGGATCTGGGGGCCGGGGGTTCAAATCCCCTCACTCGCCCCAATTTCTTTGCGGCACAAGTCTTTCGCGGTCGCATAGAATTGGTATTTCGATTCCGCCTCACCGTTATGCCGGGTTGATATTGATGGGAATCGTCAGTTCGGATGTCTGACCATTGCGGTCGATCGTGACCGTGACATTGACGCTTTGGTTGAGGGCCGCAACGTTCTGACCCACGTGATCGCCCGCGCCGTAAAGGTACAGCGCGAGACGAAGGTGGTCTGTCAGGGCTGCGTGCGGGTCCTGGTCGGCAAATTCAACGACGCATCGTTGTACTTCGATCGCATCAGCGAATCGGCCAGTCAGATAGGCTGCTCTGGCATCTACCCGTTGCTGCTCGATGTCGGGCACGTCGCTCATCCATAAGCTCCGCTCGGGTCTGCCATTATATACGCATGAGACTTGCGAGGACGTAACGTCGTCGGGAACTGTTTCCAACCCCTTGATAGATGGTGTCGTTCAGCGCACCATGGATGTACTTCCAACGCGGCGGAGAGCTTTATGCACCAGATCGACATTCCCGAGGAGATTCTCGCCAAACCCCGCGCGCGGCGTGGACAGGTCAATGTATTCGATACGCTCGAGCCGGCACGTACGGCCCTCGTCGTCATCGACATGCAGACCTATTTTCTTGAACCGGGCGGATTGCTCGAAGTGCCCTGTTCACGGAATATCGTCAAAAACATCAATCGAATTGCTGCCGCCCTGAGACGGGGTGGCGGAAAGGTGTATTGGACCCAGCACAGCTTTATCCGCGAATGGACAGCCTGGTACGGGACCCTCGCGTCGGGAGAGTTCGCAGAGAAAATGATCGCTGAGTCAGCACCCGAGTCGCCCGGATATGCAATCCACCCGGACATGGACTTTCAGCCCCAGGATGTCGCGCTCCACAAGACACGATACAGCGCCATGTTGCCAGAAGGCTGTGATCTCGATGCGCATTTGAAGCGGTCTGGAGTCGATACGCTTATCGTCACCGGGACGCTGACCAACGTCTGTTGTGAGTCAACGGCCCGTGACGCCATGATGATGAATTACAAAGTCGTCTTTCCTTCGGATGCCAACGCCACACGTACCGACGAAGAACATAACGCGACTCTGAAAGCCATCATTCAGGTCATTGGCGACGTCCGCAGCACCGATGACGTGGTGGACATGCTGGAATCCGGCACCACCACTTCGCAAGCAGCGGAGTAGCCGAATCAATCCACGGTCTGGGCCAGGATCATGCTGATGTGGGCGAGAGGCGCGCCGCTCTCTTCGGCCCACTCGTTCAGGACCGCCTGTATCTTCCGTTGATCGCCCTTGCCCTTGCCAGTGCCCGAGAATACGCCCCATTCATTCAAGGCCTTGATCACGTGGGGTGTCAGCATGATTGTGTCTTTGCCCGCCATGCGCAGGAAGTAAGGTCCGGAGTTTCCGCCCATT
>MDTE01198827.1_pt1 | contig 10671 bp, 15 predicted proteins | sample 811231 | NCBI WGS metagenome assembly MDTE01 (sample SAMN05326651, study PRJNA326480) | marine metagenome | isolation source: seawater | place: Indian Ocean: Red Sea | collected 2010 | reverse complement strand
GAGCGCACCTGCCATACCTGTCAGGGCACAGGCAAAACCATCAAAAAGCCGTGCGGCGATTGCGCCGGCACCGGTAAAACGCGCAAAGAAAAAACCTTATCGGTTAATATTCCCGCTGGCGTAGAAGAAGGCACACGCATTCGATTGGCTGGCGAAGGAGAAGCAGGCTTCCGCGGTGGCCCAAACGGGGATTTGTACATCTTCCTGTCTGTCAAACCACACCGACTATTCCGCCGTGACGGGGCGAATATTTATTGCAAAGTGCCAGTCAAATTCACCGATGCATCGCTGGGCGGTTCGATTGAAGTACCCACCATTGACGGCGGCCGTGTGAAGGTGAGCATTCCGGGCGGCACACAGAGCGGCCACCAATTCCGCCTGCGCGGCAAGGGTATGAGCGTGATGCGCTCTTCTTCCCGTGGCGATATGTATATTGAGGTGCAGGTAGAAACACCGGTGAAAATGAACAAAAAGCAGAAAGACCTGCTGCGCGAATTTGAAAAAAGCGGTGGCGGTACCAGCCCCGAATCTGAGAGCTTCTTCGACAAAGTAAAAGAGTTCTGGGCAGACCTGAAGGAGTAATTATATGGACTCCTATTTTCGTATTTTCGTGGATCGCATGCGCGTTGCGATGTCGATCGGTATTCACGATCACGAAAAAGCACCGGAAGGTCGCCAGCAAGTGGAAGCTACGCTGGAGCTCTTCACCACGCCCGATCAACTGAAAGCGACCGCATACCACGATGATCTGATCGATTACGAGCCGCTCGCCAATGCCATACGCGAGTGGGAGTATCGCCCGCATACCGACCGACTGGAAACATTGCTCTTTGAGATGCTGGAAGTGTGCTTTTCCGATGCGCGCGTGAAAGCAGCACGGGTAAAGCTGCGTAAAACCGAAGTCTTTACCGAAGCCGAAGCAGCAGGTATAGAGGTGATGGTAAGCCGTGATGAATATGAAGAGATGAGAGATTCATGAGTGTAAAAATCGCAATTGCAGGTGGCGCAGGCCGCATGGGCATTACCTTGCTGCAGGAAACACTGGCACATCCCAACACAGAGCTCACTGCTTTTAGCGTGCGCGAAGACGACATACCCCATTCACTCAGCCGCATTCAACGTGCGGGTTTGGCTGGTATTGACGATTTAGCCGTAAGCCGTGATGAAAATTTGCTGGCAGATGCACAGGCCGTGATTGATTTTACCACGCCAACTTACAGCCTGCGACTGGCGCAATCCTGTGCTGAGCAAGGCATTGCATTTATTTGTGGCACGACTGGTTTTAGTGCCGAGCAACATGCACAGCTTGCCGCATTGGCCAAACAGACCCCGATTGTCTGGGCACCCAATATGAGCCTTGGTGTGAATTTGCTCAGCCATCTGGTCGAAAAAGCAGCGGCGGCATTGGATGACAGCTTTGATATTGAGATTTTTGAAATGCATCACCGCTTTAAGCAGGATGCACCCTCAGGCACGGCACTGGCACTGGGCGAGGCGGCAGCAAAAGGGCGTGATGTAGCGCTCAAAGAAAAAGCGGTGCATACACGCGAAGGCCATACGGGCGTGCGTGAAGAAGGCACCATAGGTTTCTCAGTAGCGCGTGGTGGTGATGTGATCGGCGATCATACCGTGATGCTGGCGGGGGACGGTGAGCGGATTGAACTCACGCACAAAGCCTCTAACCGCCATATTTATGCACGCGGGGCAGTAAAAGCAGCATTATGGGCACAAGGCAAACCGCCTGCCCTTTACTCCATGCAAGATGTGTTAGGATTAGCCTAAGCCTTGCTTAGCGGCTTAGCGATTCGCTTGCTTCCAGTGCGTTTTGCAGTGCTTGTGGCGACAGCTGACCTAATTCCGGATTGTCATTAGCCAGCTCTTGCTTGGGAGCAGCGGATTCCTGAATAAATGCCTGCACGGCGGCAAGCAGATCCTGTGAGTTCTCATTAAATGTCGTCATTTTATGCTTCTCCGATCATACCGTCTATTACCAGCAGACCATCTTTATTTATCGAGGCCATGAAGCCCCGTTCTTGCCAATATTCGGTCACACTTTGTTTGATATCCTGATTCTGCACCCATTCAGGCAAAGACACGACGACTTTGCTTACCGTATCTTTATTGTCGGTGTGTGCCTCTACGATCTTGCCCATTGCTGTTGCCGAGCGGGCCAGATCGCCTAATGTTTTTGCAGAAACTTCCATCATAGTGCTTACCAAGCGTTTGTTGTTCTAGTTACAACCTACGCTAAAATTTTTAACAAACGGTTAAAAGCAGCAAAAAATGATAGAGAAAGGGAGCAGCGGCCTATTCGTCCCACAGCTTGGGCTGATTGCCACCAAAGGGAGACCCGCCCGGCGCTTTAGGCTTGGGCTTAGGCACGTCGATCATATTATAGGTAACAGCCATTTCGGCGCGCAGCTCGTCCGATGGCTCGCCCTTGCCTGCAGCAATGACAGTGCCAAAATCAGCCGGCATGAAATTCTCACCCTTTTGCATTTTGTTGCGCAACTCAATGAGGTTACGCAGCGTCAATTCAAGGTATGAAAAGATGCGATCGCCAAATAGATTGTTACCTGAAAGTAAAATAACGACTTTTTCGTCCAGCAACTCCTCGTCAATTGAGACGGGGGTGCTGTTTTTACTATAGGCGCTGGTGACCCATTTTGTCGTCATACGCACACACTAAGTTATTATTCAAATACACGTCTGGCGTGGATTTACTGCAAGGTCATATAATATAAGGTTTTTGGAAGGAAAGCAAAAAGGAACTAAAATAGGCGGGTGTTGAGGCGTTTTTTCCCTCAGGTGTGGCAAGCGAGCTCTTAGCGCTCCCAGCCCAGATCGATATTATTACCGCCCACATGGCTCTGCGTAATGTCTTGTGTATCTCCATCAAACTGGATGCCTTCTAAGCCTTTGCCGAGTTCATGCGCCGCTGCCATTCCATATGCCTGCATAACGGCCGCTTGGTTGTGACCGCCAACTTGGTCGAATCCCGCGGTTGTTCCGTTGAAAATGTCTGGTGACTGGCTCATGTTTCGTTTCCTGTTGTCTGTCGTCTATGGTTTTAGTCTTACAAATCTTTCCTAACAAAATCTTAAAAAATTAACGTTTTTTGTTACGATTTGGTGACAATGCCTGTTAACGATTTCCTTTGTTACTTTTGCTTACATTTCCAGTGTACGCATGGGCATGCACGCTCGCAATCAAATAGCGACCGCTGTCATGAACACTTCACACTTCTGTAACAGAACCGTAACAATAGGGCGGAAATAGCGGTGATAGACGCCTCTGAGACGCCCGAATGTAGCGGATTTACGTGATTTAGGCGGCTTCTGTGCCACCTACGGTGATGCGGTCAATCAGCAAGCTTGGCTGTCCCACCCCTACGGGTACCGATTGCCCGTCCTTGCCACAGGTGCCAATACCGGGATCAAGCGCCATATCGTTACCAATGGCTTTTACTTTTTGCATCACGTCCGGGCCGTTACCTATTAAGGTTGCACCCTTCACCGGATACTTAATTTCACCATTCTCAACCATATAGGCCTCGGTGGCTGAGAATACGAATTTACCTGACGTAATATCCACCTGTCCGCCGCCAAAATGCACCGCGTATATACCGCGCTTAATGTCTTTCAGAAGCCCTTGTGGGTCTTCTTTGCCGCTTAACATATAGGTGTTGGTCATGCGCGGCATTGGCTGATGCGCAAAACTCTCACGACGGCCATTGCCAGTGGCCTTCACGCCCATAAGGCGGGCATTCAGCCTGTCCTGCATATAGCCTTTTAATATACCGTCTTCAATCAGCACGGTTTTACCCGATGGCGTACCTTCATCATCAATGGTAATAGAACCACGACGGTCTGGCATCGTGCCATCATCTATAATCGTCACCCCCGGCGAGGCAACGCGTTCGCCTATGCGACCCGAGAAGGTGGATGTACCCTTGCGATTAAAATCGCCTTCCAGCCCATGTCCGACTGCTTCATGCAACAACACGCCGCACCAGCCCGGCCCCAACAACACCGGCATTTCGCCTGCGGGTGCTGGTCGTGCTTCCAGATTCACCAAGGCTTGACGCAACGCTTCATCGGCTTGCGATTGCCAGTGATGGTCTACCATATATTCGCTGTAGGCTTTGCGTCCGCCTGCACCTGACGAGCCACTTTCCATGCGGCCGTTTTCTTCCACTACCACACTCACATTCAAACGCACCAATGGGCGGATATCCTGCGTTTGCGCACCATCGGCGCGCATAATATGCACGGCCTGCCACACACCCGACAAAGACGCGCTGACCTGACGCACACGCGGATCTTTATTGCGCACATATGCATCCACTGCCTGTAACAACTGTACTTTGTGTTCAAATGGCACATCGTTAAGCGGATTTGCATCGGTATATAAGTGATGGTTCGCACCAAATGGCGCATCTGTCACCTGCCCTGCCCCGGATTGGCCGTGATTGGCAGAACGCACTGTCTTACCGGCACGTTTGATAGCATCTTCCGACAATTCACTACTATGGGCATAGGCCGTGGATTCACCCAGCATGCCCCGCAAACCGAAGCCCTGCGCGGTGGTCATATTGCTGTTGCGCAACCGGCCATCGTCGAAACTGAGGCTTTCAGACTGGTTAAATTCCAGAAATAACTCACCGTCATCCAGCCCGTGCAATGCATCACTCACCAAGTGTTGCACACGCTCATTGCTCATTCCGGTGCGATCAAAGAATAAATCTTGCGTATTTGTTAGCTCACTCATGGGCTTGCTTTATTGCATAAACTTGGACAAAACACTATAGTATTCAGCGTCAAATGCATTAAAAGATTTGCAGTCTGAATGCAAACTATGTAGAACAAGCCTGCCTTTTGGAAGGCAAGGACCGCGAAAATTTACGCTTAGAGAGATAGCAGGGAGATTCACATGCACCGCTTTAGTGCTTTGTTCTTTGGATTAATTACAGCGCTGATGGCACCAGCAGCCATGGCTGAGGTGATTGGCATGGCCAAACCTAAACAGCTTTCGTTCCAGGAGCCTGCAAGCCCTGTGATGGAACAGTTTATTAATCTGCACGATTATATTTTGGTGATCATTACGGTTATCACCCTGTTTGTGGTGGCATTGCTGGCTTACACTTGTGTACGTTTCAGCGCCAAGCGCAACCCAACCCCAAGCAAAACCTCCCATAACACGCTGATTGAGATTATCTGGACAGCTGTGCCCGTGGTTATTCTGGTCGCTATCGCGATTCCTTCGCTGCGCGTACATTATAATTATGTCTATGACTATCCGGAGCCGGATGTAACACTGAAAGTAGTTGGCTACCAGTGGTACTGGAATTATGAATATCCGGATGAAGGCATCATTTTCGACAGCAACATGAAAACAGACGATATGTTGGAAGAAGGCGAGCCACGCCTGCTGGCAGTTGACAATCCTATCGTGGTGCCCGTGAACAAAAATGTACGTGTTCAGGTAACCGGCGGCGATGTATTGCACGCCTTTGCGATCCCTGCGTTCGGCGTGAAGAAAGACACCGTACCGGGCCGCTTGAACGAAACTTGGTTCAAAGCCACCAAAGAAGGCACCTTCTATGGCCAATGTTCTGAATTATGTGGCATCCGTCACGGCTTTATGCCGATTCAGGTAGAGGTAGTATCCGAAGAGGAATACGCCGCTTGGCTGGAAGAGGCTAAAGAGAAATTCGCCAAAGATGACTTTGGCACCAGCCGTTATGCATCGGCAGAGTAGTAAAGTAGAGAGTGCAAGGAGAGATTAATGAGTAACGCAGCCGCACACGCAGACGATCATCATCACACACCGGGATTCTTTTCCCGCTGGTTCTGCTCTACTAACCACAAAGATATTGGTACGCTGTACATCATCTACGCGATCTTCGCGGGTATTCTGGGCGCCGCCTTCTCGATTGGCCTGCGCATGGAATTGATGGAACCGGGCGACCAGTTCTTCAACGGCAACTATCAGCTATATAACGTGTTCATCACTGCACACGCCTTCCTGATGGTATTCTTCCTGATCATGCCTGCCATGATCGGTGGCTTCGGCAACTGGTTTGTGCCTATCATGATTGGTGCGCCTGACATGGCGTTCCCACGCATGAACAATATCAGCTTCTGGCTGCTGGTACCTGCGATCATCCTGCTTCTGGCTTCTGCGTTCGTGGGTGCGGGTGAGGCACGCGGTGTTGGTACGGGCTGGACGGTTTATCCTCCGCTCTCGGTGAAAGATGCGAACCATCAGGGCATGGCAGTTGATCTTGCGATCTTCTCGCTTCACTTGGCGGGTATTTCTTCGATTCTGGGTGCAATCAACTTTATTGTGACCATCTTCAACATGCGCGCACCGGGCATGACCCTGTTTAAAATGCCGCTGTTTGTATGGTCGATCCTGATCACTGCATTCCTGCTGCTGTTGTCGCTGCCTGTATTGGGTGGTGCGATCACCATGTTGCTGACTGACCGTAATTTCGGCACCAGCTTCTTTGATCCTGCAGGGGGCGGCGATCCGGTGCTCTATCAGCACTTGTTCTGGTTCTTCGGTCACCCTGAAGTATATGTACTGATTCTGCCTGCATTTGGTATCATCTCGCAGGTGGTATCCACTTTCTCCCGCAAGCCTGTATTTGGCTATCTGGGCATGGTGGGCGCCATGGCGTCGATTGGTATTCTGGGCTTCATCGTGTGGGCGCACCACATGTTCACCGTTGGCCTGACACCAAACACCCAAGCCTATTACATGCTGGCAACCATGGTGATTGCAGTACCAACCGGTATTAAGATCTTCAGCTGGATTGCTACCATGTGGGGCGGCTCGATTGAGTTCAAAACCCCAATGCTGTTTGCGATTGGTTTTATCTTCCTGTTCACCGTGGGTGGTGTGACAGGGATTGTACTGGCCAACTCAGCGATCGATATCCCAATGCACGACACCTATTATGTAGTGGCACACTTCCACTACGCGATGTCGCTGGGTGCATTGTTTGGCGTATTCACTGGCTTCTATTACTGGATCAGCAAAATGTCGGGTTATCAGTATAATGAGACCCTCGGCAAGATTCACTTCTGGCTGTTCTTCATTGGTACGAACCTGACCTTCTTCCCGCAGCACTTCTTGGGTCTGGCTGGTATGCCACGCCGTATCCCTGACTATCCGGATGTGTATGCATACTGGAACTATTGGTCTTCGATTGGTTCGTATATCGCAGGTGTAGGCGCTCTATTCTTCCTCTACATTGTATTCGATCTGTTTATGAAGAAACGCAAAGTAGGTGCGAATCCATGGGGTGAAGGTGCGAATACGCTGGAATGGACGGTAGATTCACCACCGGCATTCCACACATTCGAAAAACTGCCTGTCATCAAGTAACGTAGCAAACGACGAGAGATACCATGGCTACCCTTGAAACTGCAGAGCCGCTTGGCGGCTCGGCCAACCACGCACATGATGCGAGCATTAAGGACTTTGTTGCCTTGCTGAAGCCGCGCGTTATGTCGCTGGTGGTGTTCACAGGGATCGCAGGCATGTTGCTTGCGCCAGGCACGCTTCATCCGTTTCTGCAATTACTGACCGTGTTCTGCATTGCGCTGGGTTCAGGTGCGAGTGGCGCGATTAATATGTGGTATGACCGCGATATCGACGCCATTATGCAGCGTACTATCAAACGCCCATTGCCGGCTGGCCGCCTTAACCCGGATGACGCCCTCGCTTTCGGTATCATTCTGGCCATCGCATCCGTTGCTCTGCTTGGGCTTGCCACCAACTGGCTGGCCGCCGCATTGCTGGCTTCTGCTATTCTGTTTTACGTGGGTATTTATACCGTTTGGCTGAAGCGCCGCACGGCTCAGAATATTGTAATTGGCGGGGCTGCTGGTGCATTTCCTCCTGTGATTGGTTGGGCCGCTGTTGCGGGTAGTACCAGTCTGGAGCCATGGCTGTTATTCCTGATTGTGTTCTTGTGGACGCCGCCGCATTTCTGGGCGTTGGCTTTATTCCGTAACGAAGACTATACCCGTGCCAACATTCCAATGCTGCCTGTGACAGCCGGTGAAGCGGCTACGCGCCGTCAGATTGTTTTCTATACATTCCTGATGGTAGCATGCAGCCTGTCACTCCCATTGCTCGGCATGGCGGGCACAAGTTATCTGGTATCTGCCAGCCTGTTAGGCGCTGTATTTGTGTGGAAAGCGTTGCGCGTTTGGCATAAAGGGGCATCAAACCCTAAACTGGCACCGCAGCTTTTTGCGTATTCAATTGTGTATTTGTTCGTACTGTTTGCCGCGCTGGTAGCGGATCATTTTGTGTGATGCTTTTTTGGTAGAGCCACAGGCTGGCTATGCTATAGTGCGCTGATATAAACAGACAAATGGGGCTTAGGATGGAAGAAACGACCGTAAATGAGACAACACTGCAAGCTGCTAATGCAAGTGCAGATGTAGCAACCGGTAAACTGGAAACACTGGTTTCGCTGGGTGAGTCAACGGTGTACCTCATGGGTGTCAGCTTCATTCTGGGTAGTCTTTTCACTATTTTAGTACTAGTGCTACTCGACTTTATGCGTAGGAGTTCAAACAAATAATATGCCTATTAATGAACAGCATAAAAAGAAACGCGGTCGCAATATCGCTTTATTACTGGTGTTATTGGGTGTGATCGCCACGCTTTACGTGCTTGCAATGGTTCGGATGGCACCGGCTGTTAGTTAAAAACGATGACAAACGATTCTAACAATAAGCGTAACAAAAAAGCTGCTCTCAGTTTAGCAGCTATTGTAGTTGGCATGGTAATGCTTAGCTATGCCGCTGTGCCGCTTTATCAGCTTTTCTGTCAGGTAACCGGCTTTGCGGGCACCACTCAGCGCGCTGACGCTTTGCCTGATCGCACCGGAGCACGCGAATTTGTTATTTCATTCAATGCGGATATTGCCAGCGATCTGCCATGGAAATTCAAACCTCTGCAACGTGAAGTAACTGTAAAATCAGGCGAACAAAAACTGGTCGCCTATAAAGCGGAGAATAGCTCGGATCATGTAACCCATGGCACCGCCACTTATAACGTGACGCCACTGATAGCGGGCGCATACTTCAACAAAATCGAGTGTTTCTGCTTTGAACAGCAGACATTGCCCGCTGGTAAAGTGGTAAATATGCCAATATCCTTCTTTTTAGACCCAGAAATTGAAAATGATCCTGACTTAAAAGATGTACGACATATAACGTTGTCCTATACATTCTTTAATGATAAAAACACCCGGTAATTGGGAGATATACTACTATGAGCAAACAAGAGCATCCGTATCATCTGGTTGATCCAAGCCCTATGCCAATGCTTACCTCGTTCAGCATGCTGGCCTTGGTAGTTGGCGCTGCATTATTTATGCATGAAAATGCCATAGGCATTTATATATTGCTGGCAGGCTTTGTTGCGGTGCTGGCATGTTGCTATTTCTGGTGGAAAGACGTGGTGCATGAAGGGCTTGTAGATAAAGCGCATACCAGCGTAGTACAAACCGGCCTGCGATTCGGTATGGGTCTGTTTATCCTATCGGAAGTGATGTTCTTTGCCGCCTTTTTCTGGGCATTCTTCAATGCATCTGTCTTCCCTGTGCTGCCGCTGACCGACACATGGGCAATTGCTGAAGGCGTATGGCCACCTGAAGGTATTGTAACCTTTGATGCGTGGGATCTGCCTTTCATGAACACGTTGGTTCTGCTGCTGTCTGGTACTACCGTTACCTGGGCGCACCATGCTTTGCTCCATGGCGACCGTGACGGGCTGATCAATGGGCTGTGGTGCACCGTTATTCTGGGCGTATGCTTCACCATTCTGCAGGGCGTAGAGTATTCACACGCTGCATTCGCACTTGGCGATGGCATTTATTCCACCACCTTCTATCTGGCAACCGGTTTCCACGGTTTGCACGTGATCATCGGCACCAGCTTCCTGGCGGTGTGTCTGGGGCGTGCATACAAAAACCAACTGACACCTGAAGGGCATCTGGGCTTTGAATTCGCCGCATGGTACTGGCACTTTGTAGACGTTGTATGGCTGTTCCTGTTCGTATGTGTCTACTGGTGGGGTGCTTAACAACACGGTGAGTGAAGCATCCATAACCCCGCTGCAGGTCGCACTGCATAGTCGTTGCCCACGGTGTGGTGAAGGTAAGCTCTATAATGGTGTGCTAACACTGGCGCAGACCTGTGAGCATTGCGGTCTGGATCTGCAATCACAAGATACAGGTGACGGGCCGGCCTTTTTCGTGATCACACTCTTAGGCTTTCTCATCACCGGCATCGCTGCTTATGTAGAGTTTGCTTACACACCGCCTTATTGGCTGCATGCCGTATTATGGATACCTTTACTGCTTGTGCTAACCCCTTTGCTGCTGCGATTCTTCAAATCCTATTTGGTCGCCATGCAGTATAAAGTGAAATTGCTAGAACCCGAGGATAACGATGCGCAATAAACTGTTAGTTCCTATCGTGATGACGGTATGCGGAGTGCTGCTAATGGCGGGCCTTGGCATCTGGCAATTGCAGCGGTTGGCCTGGAAAGAGGAGCTGATCGACACGATCGCTACCGCTAACGAACAAGCGCCTTTGAGTACATTGCCAAATGATATCACAGAACTGCAAGACTTACGTT
>MDTE01158854.1_pt1 | contig 10671 bp, 9 predicted proteins | sample 811231 | NCBI WGS metagenome assembly MDTE01 (sample SAMN05326651, study PRJNA326480) | marine metagenome | isolation source: seawater | place: Indian Ocean: Red Sea | collected 2010 | reverse complement strand
AAAGCAAATTTTAGATTCTCTAAATTGGATTGGAATAAACCATGATGATAAAGAATATATACAATCAAAAAATATAAATAAACATAAAGAAATTGCTGAAGAGCTTTTAAAAAAAGGATTTGCCTACAAATGTTATTGTTCTGAGGAAGAAATTAAAGAACAAAAAGAAAAATGTAAGAAAAAAGGAATAGCTTATGTATACAATAGAAAATGGAGAGATTCTAAAGATCTTAAAATTCCAGAAAATATAAAACCAGTTATTAGGTTTAAAAGTAAAATTTCCGGAAATTCAATTGTTAAAGATCTTGTTCAAGGTGAAATTAATATTTCAAATTCAATTATCGAAGATTTTGTTATTTTAAGGCAAGATAGCTCTCCAACTTATCAATTATCCGCTGTCGTTGATGATCATCTAATGAAAATCACACACGTAATAAGAGGAGATGATCACAAAATAAATACTTTTAAACAAATACAAATTTACGAAGCTATGAAATGGAATGTTCCTGAATTTGCTCATATCCCTCTTATTCATAGTGAAAAAGGATCTAAACTTTCCAAAAGAGATAAAGCTTCAACTATAGATGACTATATAAAGATTGGAATTTTATCTGAAGCTTTAAGAAATTATCTTCTTCGATTAGGATGGTCCCATAAAGATAAAGAAATTTTTAACTTAGATGAAAGTATAAAACTTTTTGATTTGAAAGGTATTGGAAAATCTCCATCAAAATTAGATATGTCAAGAATACTTTCTTTAAATGAGCACTATATTAAACATATGGATGAAAAAGAATTATTTAAGTTTTTAAAGATTTATTCTCAAAAATTTAAAAAAAATATCGATCTATCTAAGGAAAATTCTCTTATAAAATCTATGAGTTTTTTAAAAAATAAAGCAAAAACACTTGAGGATATTTATAAAAACTCACAATACATTCTTCAAGATAGTATTAAAATATCCCCTGAAGATTCTAAACTTTTAGATAACTCTTCTAAAAATATTATAAAAGATTTTCTGGATGAATATGAAAAAATGTCAAATATAAATAAGGAAAGCCTTGAAAAAACAGTTAATGGATTAATTGATAAACATAAAACAAATTTTAAGAGTGTTGGTCAACCATTAAGAATTATTTTAACAGGTTCAAGATTTGGCCCTGGAATCTATGACATTATTCTCTCTCTCAAGAAAGATGTTGTTGTTAAAAGATTAAAAGGTTAGAAGTAATTTTTTATTACAGAACTTGCTATTTCTGAAGATTTATTAGTTTTAAAATTACTAATTACTTTATGAGATTTAGTTATTTGGTTTTCTAAAGCTTGTTTATCTTTTAGAAGTTTATCAACAGCATTATATATATTTTCAGGATTACATTTAGATTGTAATAATTCGGGTATTATTTCTTCGTTGCCAGCAATATTAATAATATTAGCAAATTTAATTTTTACTAACATTTTAACAATAAAAAAATTAATCATTCCCATTTTATAAATGATTATAGATGGGATTTTAGCATTACTAATTTCTAAAGAAATTGTTCCAGATTTAGCTACTGCAAATATAGAAGATTTAAGAATGTGTGATTTAATTTTTTCATCTCCTACAGCGGCGCAATTTATAAAACCTTCTTTTAATAAAAGATTTTGAATTAATAGAACATGTTCTGACGTGGAATGAAAAACAAAGAATAAATCTTTATACTTGTTGTTCATCTTTTTAACAAATTCAAATAAAATTGGAGTTAAAACACTAATCTCTGAAAATCTACTTCCGGGATAGATAGAGAAGATTTTTTTATTATCTTTAATGATTTGGCTAATATCAACTTTGCTTTTATTTTGCTCTTCGAGCAAAGGATGACCTGTAAAAGTTGATTGGATACCTTCTTTATCAAAATATTTTTTCTCAAATGGAAATAATAATAAAACATGATCTAAGAAAGATTTAAGTTGCTTAATTCTGTGTTCTCTCCATACCCAAACTTGTGGGGCTACAAAATGAATTGTTTTTATGCTTGGATCTTTTTTTTTTACTTCTTTTGCAACACGCAATGTAAAATCAGGACTATCTACTGAAAACAGGATGTCCGGTTTAAATTTAAGTATTTCTTTTACTGTCTCATTTATTTTGTTTTTGATTTTAAAAATGTTTAATAAAACTCTTGTAAAACCAAGATATGTAACTTCCTTTAAATCATAAAGAGATTTAATCCCCAAAGCTTTTAAATGCTCACCTCCAACAGATAAATATTCTATATCCGATCTTGAATTTTTAAGGTTGGCAATAACCTTGGAGGCCAATTTGTCCCCCGAAGGTTCACCCGTTAATATAAATATTTTTTTCATTTAACTGTAACAAACATTTTGTTTTTATTCGCAAAACTGATGCATTTATTTTTTTCTAAAAAGATATTTTGCTTACTTTTTAATATAATTCCCTTAAGCTTTGCTGACTTACATTGCTTTAAAGTTTTTAAGCCAACTGTCGGTAAATCAATTCTAAGATCTTGTTTTTTTTTGGGAAACTTAACCAAGACACCATTGTTTATAATTTTTTTGCTTTTACATTTCTTGAGCATTTTTTGGGTCCCTCCCTTTCCTTCGATAGCAACAATTTTTTTGTTTCTAATCACTACGCCTTGACTATAAGTATATTTTCCTAATCTATTTAAAGTCTTAATAGCTTTGTTAATATCAGCTTTATCTTCTTTATTAGGTTTTGTTTTAGTGTAGTCTCCTTTTTTTAAAGTTAACTCAGGATTAAAAGCTAATGAACTTATCGTTTTAATTCTTTCTTTACTTAATATCTTTATGATTTCTTTCAAGATAGCAGCATCACCAAGCTTAGCACTTTTAATTATTCTGGGCATATAATATATACCTTTGAGATCTAAACGAAGTTTAGAAAAATTTGGCTTTTTAACTCTTCCGGCAAATAGAACTTTTTTGCAGTTATTCTCTTTTAATAATTTAATGATTTTACCAAATTGACCTATAGAAACATTATAAGAATTTTTGTCTTTTTTGAATCTTCCTTTTGTAAGATCGACAATTAAGTATTTAAATTTTTTTCTTTTTATTTTTTTTAGTATTTGAACAGGAAAATCTGTTTCTCCAAATATTAAACCAATCATTATTCAGAATTTGGTGTGCAGATAGGTCTTTTTTTATCTTTTGATATAAATTTTATGACCTCTGCCACTAAATCGTTTCCTTTATATTCGCCGTTAATCTTATTTAAATTTTCATGAAGATTGTTAGAAGAAAATATTTTTTTAAAAGCTGAATCAAGTTCCATTATTTTTTTGTTCTCATATTTCTTTCTTTTTAATCCTATAAGATTAATACCTCTAAGATAGTTTCTATTTCCAATAGACAAACCGAATGGAACTACATCTTTTAAAACCCCTGTCATCCCTCCTATCATTGCTAATCTTCCTATTCTTGTAAATTGCTGAACCGCTGAATTTCCTCCAATAACAACTGAATCTTCTATGGTAACATGTCCACCCAAAGGTACATTATTTGCAATGACTACATCGTTTCCAATACTACAATCGTGAGCAACATGAGATGATATCATTAACAAACAATTATTCCCTATAATAGTTTTTCCTCCTCCGTCTTTTGTGCCAGGATTAATTGTTACATATTCTCTGATTGTATTATTTTCTCCTATTTCTAAACTATTTGATTCTCCTTTATACTTTAAATCTTGCGGTCGGGTTCCTATAGAAGCAAAGGGAAAAACTTTAGTTCCTTTTCCAATTTTTGTATTTCCCTCAATATGAACGTTTGAGATTAATTCAACATCGTCGCTAATTTGACATTGTTTTCCAATAAAACAGAAAGGTCCGATTTTTACGTTTTGACCAATTTTTGCTCCTTTTTCTATAACACACGAACTATGAATCATTTAGTCCTATCAACAATTGTGGCTGCCCATTGAGCATCGGCCATTATTTTTCCATTTACTTTCGCTACACCTTTATATTTCCACACGCGTCCATGTGATCTGACAGCCTCTATATCAAGATGAAGCTCACAATTAGGTAAAACTGGATTTCTAAACCGTGCTTTCTCAACATTCATTAGATAGACCAGTTTGTTTTCGTATTCTTTTGGATCAACACCATAAGCAGTCAATGCTGCAGCTGCCTGACCAAAAGCTTCTACAATTAATACACCCGGCATAACAGGTTGATTGGGGAAATGACCTTGCACAAAAAAAGAATCTTTTCTTACATTTACAATAGCTGTAGCAGATTTTAAATGAACAATGTTTATTAATCTATCAATTAGCAACATTGGTTCTCTATGCGGCAATAAACTTTCTATTTTTTTCTTATCAATTGAATTATTTTTCATTTTTTTTCATTTTTTTTACAAATTCTTTTAATGGAATAGCAGGATACCCCATGACCTGTTGATTATCTGGAATATCATTAATTACTCCACTTCCTCCTCCAATCTTAACATTGTTCCCAATTTTTAAGTGACCTGATATTCCGGCTTGGCCTCCTATAAGAACATTATCACCTAATGTAGCGCTGCCAGCAAACCCAACTTGTCCCGCTATCATACAATTCCTTCCTATTTTTACATTGTGAGCTACATGAACCTGGTTATCAATAAAAGTGTTTTGTCCTATAATCGTGTCATTTAATGAGCCTCTATCTATAGTAGAATTTGCTCCCACCTCAACTCCATCCTCTAATATTACTTTCCCAATGTGAGGAGTCCGAAGATTTTTATCTTTGATTGGTATAAAACCAAAACCTTTGATTCCAATTTTTGTTCCGTCTTGGATATGTACATTATTTGAAATTAATGAATTTTTTATAATTACTGAAGAGCCGATTATACAATTTTTTCCAATTATAACATTGCTTTCTATGATGCTGTTACTTCCAATAAAAGAATTAATTCCTATTTTAACATTTTTGCCAATAAGAACATTCTTTCCAAACTTTACTTTTTGATAAACCTTATTAAATTCTGAAGATTTTAGTAAGTTTTCATCTGGAAGATCAACATCGGCATTAGGATAAAACATTTTTGATGCCTGAGTTACAGCAAGTAAAACATTTTTAACACTAAGTTTAATGCATTTTTCAGGCAAAAATTTTGAAAGATTTGGAGATGTTATGCAGGCTGCTGCTTTTGTTTTTAATGAGAAATCTTTGTACTTACTAGAATTTAAAAAAGTCATATCATTTTCAGTAGCTTTGTCTAAAGGTTGAAATCCATATATTTTACAATTATTGCCGTTCAATAAATCTATATCGTGTCCAATAATTTTAACTATTTCTTTCAAAGGGAAAGGCCCTTTTTTTTCAAAAAACTGGTTTGAATCCATTTTATTTTAAATTTAGTGATGGAAGCTCTTTGTTCAATTTTTCAACAATAGTTTTGGTAATATCATGTTCTACATTTCCACCTAACATATGTTTTTTATCAATTACCAATGAAATATTATTTTCCTTAATATAGGAATCTAATATTGGCTCTATTTTTTTCAAAAGAATTTCTCTTGACTCGGCTCTTTGGGTTGCAATTTTATCAAAAGCTGATCTCATTTCTGATTGGTAGTCTATGACTTTTTTTCTTAGTGTATTGCTTTTTTTTGTATATTCTTCTTGACTTAAAACAGTTCTTTTCGCAAGCAAGTCATTTTCTTCTTTTTTTAAACCTTCTTCAATTTTTTTAAACTTTTTTTGCTTCTCGGTTAATGATTTCTTTAAAAAATCCTGAGCTCCTTTACCAGCTTTGCTATTATTTAATACAAATTTCATATCTAGTACGACTATTTTTTGTTCTGCTGATGCATGTGTACAAATAAATAAAAAAAAAGTAACTACAAAAAATTTTACTAAATATTTCATTAAAATGATGTTCCTAAATTAAAGTTAAAAGTCTCTGTTTCGTCATTGCTATCTTTCGATAAGCTTTGTGCAACAGTGAAGCTAAGTGGGCCAATTGTTGTAAATACATTGGCGCTTATTCCAACAGATGACCTAATTGTATTAGAATCTTCCACACTATCATTGTAATCTACACTCCAAACATTTCCGCTATCTAGAAAAAAGGTTATATCGGTTCTGTAGGATTCCGGTAAAAGATTAGGCATTTGTGCCTCAGCGGACAGTGCTGAAGTGTAATTACCTCCCACATAATCACTTCCATCTTTGGGTCCTACTTTCCAAGTATTAAATCCACGCAGTTTTCTTCTTGGTAAGTATAGTCGGTTTGTTAATCTAACATCATCATCAATCCCATGTATTGATTTTGCATAAAATTTTAGAGAACCAATTAAATCTTCAGAAAATTCATGATATGTGTTCACGCTCAGATTGTTCATAATTGATGAGGAATCCTGAATTATAGGCAACGATTGATTAAACCATGCAACATAACCATCTGTAGGTCTAAATCTTTGATTTCTTTTATCTAATTTAACGCCATAACCTAAATCCATATTAAAAAAATTACCTTCCATTTTCTTTATGTTTGTTGATGCTGTGCTATCTACTTCAATATCTTCCCATGTTGTTGAAAAATTTGGCGAAATAAAAATATTTTCGTACTGTTCAAAACTTGTTCCTAAATTTAATCCTGTTCTTGAACTTTTAAACCCAGAATCTGTAGATCTGTCAGTAGATGATACATTTAAGGATGTGGAAACCTCATTACCTGTAAAATTATAATTTGGATTCACTACAGCTATATTACCGCTCACTTTAGACTCGGATAAATTTAATGCACTATTAAGACTAATACCTCTTCCCAGCCAATTATTCTCTTTTACAGCAAATTGGAACGAAGTTCCGTCAGTACCAATTCCAGCGCCCGCCATAATTTCCCCTGTAGCTCTTTCTTCAACATTTATTTCCAATACTTTCAGGTTAGAGCTAGAACCTTCTAGAGTTTTATGCTCAACTTTACCAAAAATATTTCTTGCTTTAATATTATTGATTGATTTATTAACAAGAAGAGTGCTGAAAGGATCTCCTTCATCTACAATAAGTTCGGATCTAATTACAGAATCATTTGTAACAGAATTGCCAACTATATTAATTCTCTCTATAGTAAATTTTTCTCCTTCAAAAACATTAATTTTAACTTCTACTTGGTTTCCCTCTAATGTCTCTACAACATTATGATTAATAAATTGAAGCTCTTTCTGTTCGCTTAATTTGTCGATTTTTTCTAATAAAAGATTTAATTTCTTTTGAGAGTAATATTCTCCAATTAATTTATTAAATTCTTTTTCTAACGCAAAAAATTCTTCTTTATCAAGAGCTTCAGAAATGTTTGCGTAAATTTTGCTAAATTTATATCTTTCGCCAGCATTAATGCTATAAGTTAAAACAAAACCTTCTCCTTCAGAATATTCAACATTGCTAGATGTTATATCAACTTCATAATACCCTTTGTTTCTATAATAAGTTTTTAATAATCTTTTATCTAACTCTACTCTCCCTTCGTTCAAATAAACATTTCTTGAAATAAACTTCCAAAATTTGGATTCACCTGATGTAATAATGTCTCTTAACTTTTTATCTCTAATTTTTTTATCTCCTAAAAAATATATTTTTGCTATTTTGGCTTTTTTACCTTTGTCTATTGAATAAATTATATTTACTCTATTCTTTGTTAACTCTTCAATTTCTGCATCGATTTTAACGAAATAATACCCAAGAGTTCTGTAAAAAGATTTTATTTGATTAATATCATTTTTAATGTTGTTTCCTATAAATGAACCTTTTTCTCTTACGGTAATAATTTCACTTATTTTTTCTTTATATTTTCTTGCCTTTTCTCCTTTGAAAATTATTGTTTTTACGATTGGATTTTCTGTAACTTCGATAGTTAATTTATTATTTTTTAATTCAACTGATATATCGGAAAAAAAAGTAGTTTCATAAAGTTTCTTAATCAATAAGTTTAAATCTGAAGCTGTATAATCCTTTCCAATAACAACATCACCAAAAATCACTATAGTCTCTAACGAAATTCTTTCATTTCCTTTCACCTCAACTTTATCTACAGTTTCTGAAAAAGCATTACTGTTTGTCAAAGTAAAAAGCAAAATTATGGAAAGCAATAATTTTCTAAAATTCGTCATATAAGTCATCTTACACACATGTTTATAGTTTTCAATCGCGCCCATTTATCCGTGTTTTTTATATCTTTTAGCGACTTTGGTTTTCTTCTAGCATATTTTTTAAATTCTTGACCCCTTAAAACTCTATTTAATATTTTAATTATATCCAAAAATCCAATTTTTCTTCTCAAAAATAGGTCTACGAGCACCTCGTTGGCCGCATTTAGAATTATTGGCGTTGACAAACCTGAAGTAAAACATTTTTTTAATAGCTTTATAGCGGGAAATGATTTTGGGTTTATTTTTTGAAAATTAAGGTTGTTAAGATTTTTAATATTTACATCAGCTGTTTTTATTAGAATATTTTTGTCATTATATATAGTGTTGGAAATTGGTATTTTCATATCAGTATTATATAAAATCATTTTTGTTAAACCATTTTTGAAACGAACTATAGAATGGACATATGATTGTGGATGAATCATTATTTTATATTTCTTTCTATCGAAGTTAAAAAGTTTGTTGGCCTCAATAACCTCAAAAACTTTATTCATCATATTAGAAGAATCCACAGAAATTTTTTTACCCATTTTCCAGTTTGGGTGTTTGATAGCTTGGCTAGGTTTTATATTTTTTAACTGACTGACAGAAGTCTTTAAAAAAGGACCACCTGAAGCTGTAATAATTATTTCTTCTATCTCATCATTGCTCGTGTCTTTTGTAAGTTCCATGATAGAAAAATGTTCAGAATCAACAGGTACAATTTTAGTTTTATATTTCTTAATATCTTTAGATAGAATTTCCCACCCGCAAATTATAGTTTCTTTATTAGCTATTGCTACAGTATGGGAAATTTTTATAGCATCAATCGTTGGTTGCAATCCAGCCAAACCTACTATAGCTGACATTGTGTAATCCAATTTTCCAGAAACAATTTTTTTTATAGAGATGTCACCGGAATACACACTCGTGCTCTTTAGGGATTTTTTTACTTTTGTGTAAAACTTTTTATTTCTTATTAAAACATTTTTTACATTAAATTCTTTTGCCTGTTCTATAAGTTTTTTATAATTATTATTTGCGGTAAGTAAAATTATATTAAAATTTTTTTTGTCTCTTTTAACAACTTCCAAAGTAGATTTGCCAATTGAGCCAGTTGAGCCAAGTATTGCAATTTTTTTTTTCATTATGGAATAATATTAAATTGATAAAAAAGGAAAGCTAAAATGACCACGAACATCAAACCGTCGATTCTATCAAGGATTCCACCATGTCCAGGTAAAATTTTTCCTGTGTCTTTAACCTTTTCCAATCTCTTAAAATAAGAAATAATTAAATCTCCAGCTTGAGCTACTAAAGATAAAATTATAGCCAAAAAGAAAAATTTAGAATCGAGAAAATTTATTGATAAAGATGACAGTTGTGGAAATAACTCATTAATTTTTGGCAAAAATGAATTTGCAATAAATATTGAAAATAATGAGAAGACAAATGAGCCTAAAGCTCCCGAAAACGTTTTTTTAGGACTAATCTTTGTTAATTTTTTCCATTTAAAAATTTTTCCAAAAACATACCCTCCTACGTCTGAGCAAATAACTAGTATTACAATCCATAATAACAAGTAGATAGAATCTGTATTATGAACTGCTAAATAATAAAGTGAAAAAAGAAATAAAATCAGTACTAAATCTAAAAATAATATTATTGCTTTTTTATTAAAAACTGAAAATAACTCATAATTTGCTATAAAAAATATACTAAAAAGAAAAAGAAGTAAAAAGTACCCTCCTTTAACAATAAAAAAAATTGTTAAAGGTAAAATAATAATAGATGTTAAAATTCTCTTTTGTAAATTTGTCATATTTTACCAAAATTTCTTTTTATTCTATAAAAATTATTTATAATTTTATTAAAATCACCTTCGTTAAAATCAGGCCATAATTTTTCTATAAAAAAAATCTCAGTATAAGCTAGTTGCCACAATAAAAAATTACTTAATCTCTTTGTTCCTCCTGTTCTAATTAGTATTTCTGGATCAGGTATACCACTTGTATAAAGTTTTGATTCGAATTTATTAATATTAATATTTTTTTTTTCTTCATTAGATAGATCTCTGCAGGCATTAACAATTTCTTCTTTGGATCCATAATTTAAAGCAAGATTTAATGTAATTGTTTTATTACTTTTTGTTTTTTTCTCAATAATTTTTATTGTGTTGTTAATATCCGGAGGTAATCCTTTTCTTTTTCCAATAATATTAACTTTTATTCCTTGTTTTATAATTTTTTTTAGATGTTTTTTTAATGATTTTCGAATTAGATCAAATAAAAAATTAATCTCACTTTTTGGTCTTTTCCAATTTTCCGTTGAAAATGTATAAAGTGTTAAAAAGCGAATATTATGTCTTATAGATAACTTAAGAACTTTTTCGACAGTTTTTAATCCTTGTATATGACCAAAATTTCTTGATCCCTTTTTTTTTAAACCCCATCGCCCGTTTCCATCCATAATCATAGCAACATGGTTTAATTTATTCATACTGTCATTATTTCTTTTTCTTT
>MDTE01144919.1_pt1 | contig 10671 bp, 7 predicted proteins | sample 811231 | NCBI WGS metagenome assembly MDTE01 (sample SAMN05326651, study PRJNA326480) | marine metagenome | isolation source: seawater | place: Indian Ocean: Red Sea | collected 2010 | reverse complement strand
GAATCGTGTTTTGGGGGTGAGGACAAGCCACTGATTCTTCAACCGATCGAAGAGCCAGGCCTGTGGTTGTCCATCCCGAACCACCGATGCAGTGAGCACGGTGAACTGTGCCGAGTCGAGAGCCACCTTGATGGTGACACTTTGGCTGTCTTTCGCTCGTGGCGTTCCACTGTCACTGACTTCCACGGTCACCCGGAATTCTCCCGGAGACTGCGGCACCCATCGGAACTTACCGCTGCTGGCATCGATCGACGCCCCGCGGGGAGCTCCCGACGCGAGTGCAAACGCCAGTGTTCCGTCTTCGGGATCAGTTGCTGAGGCGGTGAATTCGACGGGTGATCCGGCAACGACGCTGAACGAGCCCAACGACCCCATTCTCGGTCGCTCGTTACGGGCCACGACGACCCGCTTGGCGTTCCAGCGAAGTGAGGCCGGGCTTCCTGCCAACCGTGACGACCGGCCTTCTATCTTGGCGAACACTTCGAGCGACGCACTGCCCGATCCCTGGTCGGCTTCGGTCTGCCATTCGATCCGGCCCTCGTACTCACCGTCCTCATTTTGGACGGTCTTGATGGTCATCCCTTCCGGGTGCTCCCCGAATTCGAACGTGGGCCGGATCCCGGGGCGCCCCTTCACAACTCGTGCCGTCAACTTGAATGCCTCTCCGACTTCGATGATCTTGCCTCCCGAGACAGTCAGTTCGGGGTCGTAGAGTGCAAACGGGTTTTTCAACTCGTAGTCCGTGAGGGTGACTCCCTCCATCGAATCGGCCACCGGAACGAGTTCTGCGATCGCGTCGGTCTCGAGAGACCGAGCCGGACCGTCAGCCGCGAAGGTCCACCGGACCGCCCCATTCTCGTCGTTTTCGACCTTCTCACTGGCGCTGATTTCCACGTACTGGTCACCGACACGAACGAGGAACGACTTCTTCGCTTTCTTTTCGTTCTTCTCTTCCTTTTCGATCAATTTCGAAAATGCCGGGTCATCGGCCACATCGACCGTCTCCTCATCGGATTCCCTGAGCAGCCGTGTCTGTGGAAACAGGGTGGCACGCTCCGTCGGCCGGCCGGAGGCATAGGAAAGGCTCAGTCCCTCGGCAACCAGCGTGACTTCCAACTGCGGATCTTCGTCATTCTGCGACTTGGACTTCATTCTCAACGAGACGACCTTGTGCAGCAGGTCAGCCTGATAGAAACGGAACAGAAACCGTTGCACGTCGCCGAAACTGGCCAGGCCCGTCAACTGCACCTGCACGGGCACCACTCCGCGACCACGACGGCCGCCACCGCGGCTACCAGGTGCTACGTTGAGTTCCTTGAACCCGCCGACCTCCTCGGCCAATGTCCAGATCCAGTTGCGGTACTGCTCCTCGGCGCGGTGCGCACTGCCAGACTTGAGGTCGGGAGCCGCCAGGCTCTGATCCTTCCACCGGTTGAGCTTCCGGAGTGTCGCGAGGTCTCGGCGCAGGGAATTTTTACGTGCCTCAAGCTGTGCACTCGAACCGATGACCAGGCCCAAAAGTGACGGGCCAAACAACCAGCCGACAATGACCAACACCAAGCCCCCAACCAGCAACTTTTCACTTTTCTTCATGATCCGGCTTCCTCTTTGCCGCTCGAACCCGCTTTCGTCTGCGTCTGCCCGTTCTCGGTCTTCTTCTTCCCAGCACCGGGCGTTTTCGCCTTGCCATCGAGAAGGATGTTGACCTTGTTGAAACGGAACCGGAATGCCGCCTGCCGATCCTTGTTGGGATCTAGCTTCGACGGCCGCACGGTGTAATTCTCGAGACCACGGATATCGCTGGTCATCTTGGTGACCGGGCCACGATCGTTGGCCAGCCCTGTGACGGTGATCCGCCCCAGTCCCTGGCGAACATCCTGGCTCATATTGACCTCGGTCAGGATCACTTCACCACTGTCGCCGAGAATCGGTGTGAGTTCATTGAGTTGATCGAGCCACTGCACCTTCTTCTGGTTCCAGCGATCCACGGTGCTGGTCGAGGGCAACTTCTTGGCGGAATCCGCCTTGCCGTAGAACAACTTTCGCTGGCGTTGGACTTCCTTTTCTAGCGAGGAGATCTCTTCGAGAGCCCCGCGCTCGTTCATCGTCTTCAGGCCATAGACCAGTCCAATGGCCAGCACCACACCAACCGCCACACGAACCAACAGTTGAGTCGACACCCGGCGTTCGGGTGGCGGTGGCTTGTGGGGATCCATGAAGTCAACGCGTTCGACCACCTGCCCATTTGCAGCCAGCAGTCCACCGATCGCAGCGACCAGTGCAGGAGAGCCAAGCAGCGGTTCAGGAGGTTGTGACTGGAAGTCGACCAGGGGTGTGTCAGTCAGCGAGACAACGTCAACCCGCGGATCCCCCTGGCTGCCGGACATCCGCCCACGGACGACGTCGACGAGATCCTCGCCGAGTGCCCCGAACAGGACGGCGGAATTGAGATTGAGATCGGCCACCGAGTTTCCAGCGGCAAACAGGGCACGACTGATCGCCTGCCCGGCGGTCCGCACCGGATCCGTCTCCCCCGAAAGTGAAGCCGAGTGAGTCAGTACTGTGCATCCGCCCTGGTGGACGGTCACCTCGAGTTGTTCGCGGTCGGCAACAACCACCAGCCCGTCGCCCTGGGACTGCGAACCGGAAACGGTTTTCGCAAGATCAGACAGGGCAAGGCTGCCGACACCGAGGCTACGAAGTTCAATTCCGGCCACCGACAGGTCCCGCACGATCTCCGCCACCGTCGATTTTGCCACTGTGGCCAACAGGACCGAACGGGTCTCGGAATCTTCCGAGGCAGGCAACGGCAGGTAGTCGACGATCAACTGATCCACCGACAACGTGGACTTCGTCCCCGCCTGATAGCGAACGATCTCGGGCAGTTCGTCGTCAGAAACCGGTGGCAATTCCAGCCAACGGGTGACAACATCCTGTTGAGACAACACGACATCGGCCTTGCGCGCCGAGACACCGGCACCGGAGAGAACCGCTGCCAGCCCCCTGGATTCGTCGGGAAGTTCACCATCAGCGGCAACCGAGGTGCGATCGGCCGAAAACGCGGTACGGACGCGAATCGCGCCCGGCGTCACCGACGCTTCGACACCGACAATCCGCTCGCCCCAGTGCAATGAAAGGAGATCGGCCATGGGTCTTTTTCCTACAGGCATGCAGCCGGAAATTGTCTCGTTGTCTCTATCAACCAAGTTTGGCCCACCATCGCCCCGCTTCCAAACGGGCCACTCGGCAGGAATCCCGGTTTGTCGTTACGCATTCGTCATAATCGTTCTGATTGATTCAGCCGGTCCAGTTACTCGGGGGGGATCAGCAACTGGTACGAGTAACCTTTCCCCAACTCGGTCAGGTCGCGAACAAAGGTGATCTTGGGCAGTTCGCCGGAAGCATCGACAACAGCTTCGAGCCGGGTAAACGGCCCCCCGACGTCGTAATGACCGACAATCTGCATCCGGAAAACCGAGCCACGTGAGGTCACGTATGGGGCAAGTGTCCGCATCGTCTCCAGGTCAACGATCCCCTCAATCACCAGCCATCCCGCTGTCGCGCGTTGTTCCTGGATCTCGGGGGACGACGGCTCGCCGGTCTTCGTATCGACGGCTCGAGCCGCAAGGATTCCGTCGACAATTTCCTCGGTCATTTGCGGCACGCCCAGCAACACCTCTCGGCGGGCCTGGTTGACGTTGATTCGTCCATTGATGAAGGGGTCCTCGGAAACCGATACCGAGTCGAGAAGCGCGGGAAGGTAGGTCACCATGTCACCAGCATTCCAGGGGCTCTCGAATGTCAGCGTCTGCCCGCCATTCTCGCCTTCCTCGTTGGCCGTCACCGTGATCCCGATCAGGTCGTAGATCGATCCGACCTCGCGACGATACCCTCGAGCCAGGTTGAGGTCTCCACGAGTGACCGGACTCCCGGGCTCGGGGACCGGCCAATCCCCGGTCTCGGGATCGTCCGTGGATCCGTACATCCTGTACGCCACGACGAATGCCGCCGTGGCATCGTCGAATTCCTCAAGAATCGCATCGTAGAGGTCCGTCAGTTGCCCCTGGTTGAGGTGAATCTTCTCCTCGCCGTCAGACCGCAGATTGACTTCGCGACCCGTCGTTGTCAGCAGCGAACTCCAGCCGAGAGTCAGCAGGCCGTCTGCATCGTCGAACGGAGGCCGTGCCTCACCGTCATCTTCATTCGGATCGAGCAGGCCGTTGCGGTTGGCGTCCTCCCCGTAAAGCAACCAGCTGTCGACACCGTTGATCTTGAGCAGTTCGTCGAGAGACTTGATCGGGCCGTTTCGCGGACCATAGTCCAATCCCATTGCGTCGTACTCGCCGAACTCGGCGCCGTATTCCCGGACATCCTCGTCTTCGTCGATCCAGTCGAGAATGCAATCGGCGATTTCTTCGGTCATCTGCGGCAAGCCCATCAGGATCTCGCGCTGAGCCAATTCCAGCGGAAGGTTGCCGTTTCCACCACCGTCATCGGCAGGCAAATTCGCTTCGAAGTCGGTCGTGTCGAGCTGGAGCGAGAGAATCGCGTTGATGTTGATGCGAGCCGATTCGTCGATCAGGCCAAACCGGATCTGGCGGTATTCGGGATCGGCCTCAATCGGTGCCACCACCGAAAAACGGCCTCGGAGCCCGGCGTTGTCGTTGGAGATGACGGTCACACCCTGGAACTGTTCCGCGTCGTGGTAGAAATTCATCTCGAGGGGATCCAGGGAATCTCCCAGCAACGCAGCCACCAGTTCCACGCCCGAATCGGCCATGGCCCGGGTCTGAACCTGGCGAGCGTACATGCCGGTCGCCTCGGCCTCGACCATCATCATCTCCGAGAAGGTGTAGGCCCCCAGCGTCAACAGCGACACGACGACCAGGACGACGACCAGCACCGAGCCGGGCCTCGTCTTCTCGTGTCGGGGTGTCCTGCGGCGGGTCTTCACGGTGCCGTTTCCATCCTGTGAAAGTCTTCGGTCTTGAGGTTCTCGCCCGCAAATCGGGCCGGGGTTGTCAGAAGGCCTCTTCGGTATCGACCGCCTCGGCAACCGGCAGGGCCACCACGAGGCGGTAGGTATCGGGAATCGCGTCGGCAGCAGCCGCCTGCAGCGGGTCGTCGGGACCCGGCGCCACAAATCCCAGGGTGATTTCAATCGCGGTGGGGACCGCTCCCTGCAAGTCGCTGTCCCATTCCTCCACCCAGTCGACTCCGTCGAAGTAACGGAAGGTCAACGACACGACCTCCGGAGCGAGAAACTCGGCGGCCTCGGCCATCAGGATATCGGTATCCGACGGCGCACTGATCGTGCCGGCCAGTCGGTCCACGTCGGCCCGGCCGAGGCCCAGGGGACCGTCGGCCTGGTCGTCGATCAGTCCGGCGGCGATGATCGCCGGGTCGTCGGAGAACCGCGCTGCGGCAATGCCTTCGAGTTCTCCACCCGAAAGATCGGCCAGGAACCAGGTCACCGACCGCTGTTCACTTTCGATGAACAGGGAATCGTCGTCCTCGTCGCTGACGGAAAATCGTCGCGGTGGCACCGGCTTGTTGACGTGAAGTGTCAGCCGCGTGGCGGTTCCGATCACCCCCAGGCTGTTGAGCTGCGACAGGTCGCTTGAGTTGGCGGCCTCCGAATCGTCGGCCTCGGCATCTTCTGCGTCGTCACTCTCCTCGGAATCGTCCAACACCGCGGTCTCAGGATCGGACGCCATGTACTGCACGCTGCGAATGTCGGTCGAGAGCCGTGCGAAGACCGCGCGGGCCACCTGGCCACGTTTCATCTCCAGTTGCCCGGCATTCTCGTACCGCCAGTGCATGTCGATGGCGGCGTAAACGGCCGTCAGCAACATCAGGGCCGTACCGACAGCCACGAGCACCTCGATCAGGGTGAACCCCGACGAAGACCGGCCACCATCGGTCGTGGAAAGACGTCTCATGATCCGTCCTCCGCAGCAGCAGCTGCCTCCTCGATATCGAGAGCCAACTGCGGATCGCGGCGAAATCGGACCAGCGAATAGGTCATCTCCGCCTGGCCAACACTGGGCTGAAACGCGACTGTCACGGTCAACTCGAACAGGTCGGCGTGTGGCCCTTCGTTGACCTCCAGCGCCCAACTCCAGTTCGGGTCGTCCTCAAACGGCATCGCCTCCGCGGCTTCCATCGATTCGACACCGGCCAGCACCTCGGCCATCTTCGCCTCGGCTCGCACCGTCGCCTGCGTCTCGAGAGCCGCCTGCACCGCGGCACGGCTCCCCAGCGTGAACAGCTGCGAAAGCGACGCGAAGGCGGCAACAAAGATGGCCAGCGAGACAATCACTTCCAGCAGGGTGAAACCGGATCGGCCTTTCATCGTTTCACCTCCGCCAACGGATCCGCCACGCGGACCCCTCCGGTCAGCGCACGAACACTGAAACGACGACTGCGAAGCGCCTCGTCGACAACGTCAAACGACGCCGTGGTCGCGGTACCGTCACTGTAGAACAACACTGGCGCGGACCAGGTTGTCTCCATCAGCTTGGACTCGTTGGACAGTCCGCTGACAGCCAGTTCGTTGAGTGCTTCGGTGCCGGACGTCGCCTCGTCGGCGGCCGCGAAACTGTAACCCTCGGGAAGTTGGCCGGAAACACGACGAAGGAGCTCAACCTGGGCCTGTTGTTGCTGCTCGTCACCGTCGATTTCTTCGAACTCATAGGGGACCGCGAGGTAGCGACGGCCTCCGGGCTCGAAGCGAAATTGCCAGGTCAACCCCGCGTCCAGTGCCCGGATGCGGGAACCGGCCAGGTGATTGCGAACAGGAGCGACCGCTTCGTTCATCGAGAGCTGAATGAGCATACGATCGATCGACGGGTAGGAGAGTGCCGCCATCGCCGACAACAGGGTCACCACCAGGATCACCTCGATCAACGTCACCCCGCGGCGCAACAGATCCCCGCCAGCCGGAAAGCTGCCGCCTGTTGCCCCAGAACGGTGAAGTGCGTTGAAACGGATCATGCCGATGTTCGCCAAGGTTCTCGAAGAGAAATACGGCTAACCACAGATTGACACCCGTCCGACCGGCCTAGAGATTCTGTTCCACCAGTTCATCGATGTTGCTGATGTCGTCATCACCTCCGTCGGCCCGGTCGGGTCCAAACGAGTAGATCAGCGGCTTCCCGGTGTTGCCGGTGTTTTCGGGGGGCGGGTACTGGTACTGCAGCGGTTCCCCCCAGGCGTCGGTGGGAATCTTCTCAAGATAGGATGCCCGCACTTTCCCCTGGTCGTCCTCGGTCATCATCAACAGCATGATGACGTCCTCGGTGGACCCCTCGGGCCAGACCTTGTTGTCAATCTTGTACATCTGCGCGGCCTTCTCGAAAGCAGCGATGTTGATCCGCGTCAGGTCCTTGTTGGCCTCGTCGCTGCGGCCAACGATGTTGGGCACGACCATCGCGGCGATCGCGATCAGGATCGCCAGCACCAGCAACACTTCCAGCAGCGTGAAACCACGCCGGCCCATCCGCGGCTGCGGGCCGGCTGTTCGTGAAAAGTTCTTCATGGTATTGCTCTCCGTTCGGATACGACTCTTTTGTTTGAACGCGGAACGACTCCGCGAGAAAGGTGTTGGCAGAAAAAACGGTCTGGAAGACTGGACGAAACCCGGCTAGATGGTGCCTGAACTCTGGAAGACCGGCAGCAAAAGCGCGGCGACAACGAACAGGATCACTCCGGCGATCATCATCAGCATCACCGGTTCCAGGAACCGGACACCGAGTTCCAGTTGCCGGTAGGTGCGGCGTTCGAGGTTCTCGGAGATGTCGATCAGGACCTGCTCGAGATTGTTGGATTCCTCGCCCACGGCGATCATCTCGATGATTTCGTCGGAGAATTCGCCACTGGTTCCCAGCGGTCCGGCCAGCGACTTGCCGTCCTGGACGGCGTCGGCCGCCGTGTTGATGGCCTGAGCCAGTACCTGGTTGCCCGAGGCGTCCTTGGCGATTCTCAGCGAGTTGAGAATCGGCACACCATTGTGCAACAGGGTTCCCAGGATCCGGCAGAATCGTGCCGTGGACAGGCTGCGGATCACGCCCACCTTGAGCCGCAGACCGTCAGTGAGCCACCGGCCGGTCTCGGTGCGAGTCCACATCGAGCCTCCGAAGATGGCCCCGACCAGGGCGACCAGCATCAGCATCCACATCTGAACGACGCTGCCCTCGAACAGCGGCGCCTGCAGAAATCCGCTGATACCCAGCAACGTGGTCGTGGCCCAGGGCAACTCTCCCTGTTTGCTGAGCCGGTCAAAGATCGGCTCGAACTTCGGCACGAACCAGACGATCATGATCGTGACGACGGTGAACCCGGTGACGACCAGGAAAGCCGGGTAGGCGATCGCCCCCATCACACGTCCCTTGAGGTCTTCCTGGTGGTCGGTGAACGTCGCAATCCGCTTGAGCACGTCCTCGAGAAATCCACCCTCCTCGCCGGCGCGGACCATGCTGACGATCAGGTCGTTGAAGACCCGCGGATGTTGTCCCAGCGCGGTGGCCAGTGGTGTTCCGTCGGCCACCCGATCGCGGACATCGGCGAGTACGAGCTTCAGGGATCCGACCTTGGTCTGCCGATCGAGCAGGTCCAGCGAGCGGAGCAGGGGAACACCGCTGCGGAGCAGGTCGGCCAACTGGCTGAAGAACGTCGCCAGCAGCCGCACCTTGACCTTGCGGCCGGCGTACTTCTGCTGCTGGACTTCTTCCTCGGCCAGCGCAATCGAGAGCGGGAACAGGCTACGGCCGGTCAGCGAACTGGCCGCCTCGGCCTGCGTCGCCGCGGTGAGCACCCCGGCCACCTCACGACCGGTCAACTCTCGGGCTGTGTATTGAAATTCCGGCATCGGATCACTCGGCCCCGCAGGCCACCCTGCCGGCGGGAATGGTCAAAAGTTGGGGTCGGAAACGATCCGTCAGACGATATCTCCCTTGGTGATACGGGCAACCTCATCGACATCGGTAACCCCATCGACCACCTTCAGCCAGCCGGACTGCCGCAACGTGGTCATGCCGTTCTCCAGACCGTGTTGGCGAATCCGACTCGAATTGGCCCGCTCGACGCACAGGTCGCGGACACCTTCATCTGTCCGCAGCAGCTCAAAGATTCCTGTCCGTCCCGAGTAACCGGTATCGCGACAGGCCCGACATCCCTTGGGCCGGTAAAGCACCTCGGGCACCGGTCGCGGGAAATCGGACGGCAATTCGTCCTCGTTCGGTGTGTACGGCTCACGACATTCGCTGCACAACCGCCGGATCAGTCGCTGCGCCATCACGCCCTCAACCGTACTGGAAGCCAGGAACGGCTCGACGCCCATGTCGATCAGCCTGGTGAAGGCGGTGGCCGCATCGTTGGTATGCAAAGTGGAGAAGACCAAGTGGCCGGTCAACGCAGCCTGGATCGCAGCTTCGGCCGTCTCGCCATCTCGAATTTCCCCAACGAGGATCACGTCGGGGTCGTGTCGCAGGATACTGCGGAGACCGTGGGCAAACGTCAGGCCAATCTTGGAATGCACCTGGATCTGGTTGATGCCTTCCGTCTGGTATTCCACGGGATCTTCGACTGTGACGATCTTCGTTGACGTCGACTTCAACTCGTTGAGGCAGCTGTAAAGAGTCGTGGTCTTGCCACAACCCGTGGGACCTGTGACCAGGATGATGCCGTGAGGCAACTCGATCAGTTCATTGAATGTCTTGATGATATCTTCGGGCAAACCGACATTGACCAGGTCGAACACCATCCGGCCCTTGTCGAGCAGCCTGAGCACCACGGCTTCCCCGTGGATCATCGGGATGATCGAAACCCGCACGTCGATCTCGCGGCCACGAATCCTCAGCTTGATCCGGCCGTCCTGGGGCATCCGCCGTTCGGCGATGTTCAGCCGCGACATGATTTTCAGTCGCGTGACGATTGACGTGTAGAACTGGTTGATCTCGGGAGGAACCGGCTGGGGCCTGAGCATCCCGTCAATCCGGAAACGAACTCTCAGGCCATGTTCCTGCGGTTCGATGTGCACGTCAGTCGTATTGAGTTCCAGGGCCTCGATCAACAACTCGTTGACCAGCCGGATCACCGACGCCGCCTGGGCTTCGTCAACAAGGTCACCGTCGAGATCGTCGATCTCCTCGAGCAATTCGACACCGTCATCGGCGGTGCGGGCGACCAGTTCGGTGATCGTATCGCCACCGACACCGAGGTTCGCCTTGATCAAGCCTGTGATGTCCTCGTGGCGAGCGAGAACCGGATCGAGTTCCAGTCCCGAGAGACTGGAAAGTTCGCTGAGCGCTTCGAGGTCAAACGGATCGCTGGTGGCAACCCGAACGGTGCCATTGCTGCGGTCCAGAGGAAGCACCTCGTGCCGGAAAATCGCCGCGGTGGGGAATTCGCCGATCAGATCTCTGTCGACTTCGAACTCGCCCAGTTCGATGAACTCCATCCCGAGCTCATCGGCGAACGCCTCGAGAGCCTGCTCCTCGCTCAACAGCCCCATCTCGACCAGCACGCCGTCAATTCGGCGACCGCCAGCCTGAGCCCGGGCCTCGCGCCACTGGTCCTCACTGACCAGTCCGCGTTGTTGCAGGATGTGTTCGATGTCCATGGCGACTACCGCCCACGGCTCGAGCCGCCACGGCTGGAACCGCCACGGCT
>MDTE01045864.1_pt1 | contig 10671 bp, 9 predicted proteins | sample 811231 | NCBI WGS metagenome assembly MDTE01 (sample SAMN05326651, study PRJNA326480) | marine metagenome | isolation source: seawater | place: Indian Ocean: Red Sea | collected 2010 | reverse complement strand
GAAGCCGTTTGAAATCAGGCTGTAAACGTTCGAGCAGATAGGCAAGCCAGGAAAAGAAGTCGATGTCACTGCGAAAACGCTCCTCGATGTCGGGTCGCAGCACCTTGACCATGACGTCACGGCCATCTGCGGTGGTCGCTGCGTGAACCTGGGCGATTGATGCGGCGGCGGTAGGTTGGTTGTCGAAACTCTTGAACATGGCTGCGATGGGCAGCTGAAAGGCACTTTCGATAATATCCCGGGCTTGGCCCGTGGCGAAGGGTGCCAACCGGTCGCGCAATTGCCCCAAGTCTCCAGCTATCTCCTCGCCTACTAGATCGGGGCGGGTAGAAAGCGATTGGCCAAACTTGATAAAGCTCGGGCCCATCTGCTGCAATGCGGTTGCGAGTCGTTGTCCCGGTCGAATATTCGTTCTGTGAGGGCGGGCGAGACGTTCGGACATCCACATCGTCCATCCCGGTAGATCGAGGCGTTCCAACGGAAATAACGCGTCGTGGCGCGCCAACGTGCGCGCCAGCGAGATTACGCGCCAGGCATTGCGACTGGTTCGTAGCACTTCTTTTATCTCTTATATCCGCCAGCCACTATGGATCGCGGCGATACCCCCAGTCAGGTTTAGGTAGCGTACGCTGCTGAAACCGGCAGTTGTGGCCATCTCAGAAAATGCGTCCTGCTCGGGAAACCTCCGGATACTCTCAACCAGGTATTGGTACGCCTCACGATCCCCTGTGATGATGTGCCCGAGCTGCGGCAGCACGGCGAAGGAGTAAAGATCATAGATACGCTGGAGACCGGGCAGGACTGTACGGCTGAACTCGAGGCACAGGAAGTGTCCGCCGGGTCTCAGCACACGGTATGCTTCGGTGAGCGCGCGATCAACGCAGGTCACGTTGCGAATACCGAAGGCGACGGTCACGGCATCGAAGCTAGTGTCGGAAAATGGAAGAGCTTCTGCATTCCCGACAGTCCAGGTAATACCGTCGATGATGCCCCTGTCGATAGCCCGGTCGCGGCCCACCTCAAGCATCGTCGGATTCGTATCGCAGACCGTGATAGTTGCCGCCCTATCTGCGTTCGAGCCGCGCTCGCGGCTGCGCCCGAGAGCGCGCAAAGCGATGTCGCCGGTGCCGCCGGCTATATCTAGCAGATCTAAGCCTGGCCGCGGATTTAACCACCTGATCAGCCGGGCTTTCCACAACCGGTGTACACCGGCAGACATGAGGTCGTTCATCAAGTCATAGCGTTCGGCGACGCTATCGAAGACGCCTCTGACGAGATCATCCTTGCGCCTGGCGGGAACCTCGCGAAAGCCAAAGTGAGTGGTATCTTGTGCTTTCTTTTCAAGCATTTACGGCAACATAGCGCAGCCCCTGCCTTTACGCTACTTTACGCCGCGATGCCTGAATTGCCCGAGGTCGAGACCGTTTGTCGTGGTCTTCGCGAGAAATTGACCGGGCGCCGCATTGCTCGGGTAGTACAGCGGCGCGCTGATCTGCGCAAACCCCTACCGAAGCATTTTCGCGCCCGTCTCAAGGATCGACAGGTGCGCCGCATTGACCGCCGAGCTAAGTACATTCTGCTTCATCTTGATAGCAATCTGGTCCTCATGCTCCATCTCGGCATGTCAGGGCGCTTGTTGATCCACGACAACCCGAAACAGGTTTTGGAAACGCACGATCATGTTGCCTTCTATACTGACGACCGGCAATTGATCGTGTTCCGCGATCCTCGCCGCTTTGGCCTCGTGGACCTTGCCTCGGCCAGCGACCTGGATAAGCATCCTCTACTCCGTGATATAGGGCCCGAGCCTCTTGACCCCGCTTTTACGCCGACCGTCCTTTCAAGTCGTCTCAAAGGGCGCAAAACGTCGATCAAGGCCGCGCTGCTCGATCAACGGGTCGTCGCCGGGCTCGGTAATATCTACGTTTGCGAGGCGTTGTATCGAGCTCGTATTTCGCCTCGAAGGCAAGTGGCGACGGTGGCAGGTCGCAGGGCTGAGCGCCTGGTGCCAGCGATTCGCCAGGTACTCGCAGATGCAATCGACGCCGGCGGTTCGAGCCTCAGGGACTATGTCCAGACAGATGGAGAACTCGGCTACTTCCAGCATCATTTTGCGGTCTATGACCGCGAAGGTGCCAAGTGCCCTAATTGTGCGTGTGAAACCGGCATCAAGCGTATCAATCAGGGGGGGCGGTCGACATTCTATTGCTCAATGCATCAACGTTGATGCATTCATGTTAAACGAAGGGGAGTCACGCAGCGTGGGCTTGCGCCAGTGCTGGTGCCACGCGCTTGGGCTGGCGCTCATCGTGATCGCGACGCCGCTATCAGCAACCGAATATCTCAAGGCGGTGGAGGATCTGCCGCTAGCTCCAGGACTGGTCGAGGATCGGAACGCGACCACCGTTTTTGACAAGCCGGCTGGCAGGATCGTTGAGATGCGCGCGAGTGGGCGCAATATATCCTCGGCGGTTATGGTTGCAACGTTCTACGGAGAAACATTGCCTCAGCTAGGTTGGCAGCCGCAGTTCACTAGGGGAAAAGACGAAATCAAGGGCACTACAGAGCTCCGATTCATGCGCTCTCGCGAAATGCTGTCACTCGTAATCACGGAAACCGACGGTGGCATCGTGGTCCGATTCGCCATCACTCCGCGGTGAGCGTGCAGCTAAGCGAACGAGAAACAGAAAGGAAAGATCCATGACCTATGAGACCATTCTCGTTGAAACGCAGGAACGGGTTGGGTTGATAACCCTCAATCGCCCTGCTTCACTCAACGCTCTCAATTCTCAGCTCATGCACGAACTCTGTGAGGCGCTGATTGAGTTCGATAATGACGATGAGGTCGGAGCGATCGTGCTCACCGGTAACGAAAAGGCCTTTGCCGCTGGCGCAGATATCAAAGAGATGCAGCCCAAGGGGTTTATTGACGTTTTCAGTGAAGATTTCCTTGCGCCTCAGGCTGAAGCCTTTACAGGTTGCCGCAAGCCGATAATCGCAGCAGTCGCCGGTTACGCACTTGGTGGAGGCTGCGAACTGGCGATGATGTGTGATTTCATCCTTGCTGCGGACTCAGCCAAATTCGGCCAACCTGAAATCAAACTTGGGGTCATACCCGGACTGGGTGGAACCCAGCGTTTGCCGCGCTTTGTCGGAAAGGCGAAGGCGATGGAGATGTGCCTAACGGGACGTATGATGGACGCCGACGAAGCGGAGCGTAGTGGCCTGGTGAGCAGGGTCATTTCTGCGGATAAACTGCTCCCCGAGGCGATCAGTGTGGCGGAGCAGATTGCGTCGATGTCGCTGCCTTCGGTGCTGATGGCTAAGGAAGCGGTGAACCGCGCTTTTGAGAGCACTCTGGCCGAGGGCTTGCGGTTCGAACGGCGCACTTTTAACGCTTCCTTCGGAACCGAAGACAAGAAAGAGGGTATGGCAGCATTTGTCGAGAAGAGGCCCGCGAAGTTTGCGAACCGCTAATTTAGGGGGGGCGGGCTGCTGCCGGCATGGTTGACGAGCCGCTAGGGCTTGGCTATAAGCGCGCGCCCAGCTTGGAGATACTATGGCTAACCACAAATCAGCGATTAAGCGCGTAAGACGTACCCGGCGGAAGACGGAGATCAATAAGGCTCGGCGGACACGCATTCGCACCGGCATAAAGAAGGTCGAAGCTGCGGTGAGCTCGGGCGACCCGGCGGCAGCTAAAGACGCGTTGCGTGCCATGCAGCCAGTTTTGATGAGTGGTGTGAACAAGGGCGTAATCAAGAAGAACACGGCGTCTCGCAAACTCTCTCGGCTAAGCGCCCGAATTAAGGCGCTTCCCTAAGCCTGTTTCTCAACATGGCGCCATAAACTGCGGCGCAGTGCGATAGTATCTCCCCTCCCGTCCGGGAAACTACCGGCGTCGCCCAAAGGCGACATTAGCGAAAAAAATGGACGTTCTCCTTTCGGACTGGTTGCATGCCGGCGATCTCCGCACTACTGTGAATACATCAGAAGTTGATATCCTATTTATGTATTTAGGTAGTATTAGATAAGTAATCGTCTAACGGTTTCTGATGAAGTTAGAGGGCGTGAAAGTATTTGCGATTGTTTCCTTTATGAAATTTTCTCGTATATAGAAAAAAGTAATGGAGATTAAGTAAACATCTTTTAATTGGTGGGCGATGTGCCAGGAAAAAATTGTAAAAATGGCGCGTCGTGGGGAGGATCACATGAGCTTGCCGTCCGTCTACTCAACAGTGCTTGATCACATCAGCGCGTCGACGATTTTTTAGCCCACGCTTTGTGTGCTGACTAATGAGTTACGCTGGCGATGTCACGCCAGACGAGGCATGGCGGATGCTCCGAGAAGATTCCGACTCCGTGCTGATCGACGTGCGCACTGATGCCGAATGGGCCTATGTCGGTGGTCCCAATCTCATGTCTGTGGAGCGTCCTTTGGTGCGAATTTCATGGCAGGAGTTCCCCGGCATGGAGATCAACCCCCACTTTGTCGAGCAGCTCTCGGCGACGGGAGTGGAGAAGGATCAAGCCCTTCTGTTCATCTGTCGCTCCGGAGCGCGCTCGAAATTAGCTGCTATAACATGCGCCGAGGCTGGGTTCACTCGTTGCCACAACGTCGCGGAGGGGTTTGAAGGCGATCGTAATGCTGACGGGCACCGCGGTGAGGTTGGCGGGTGGAAGAAGCGTGGCTTACCGTGGGTGCAAAACTGATGACTGGGGCACCTAAGAAGGACGCTGGCTTCGGGGAAGCATGGGATGCCGTTCGCGCTAGCTTGCGCGTGGAACTTGGCGATGCGACCTTCAACAGCTGGTTGAAGTCGATGTCGTTGGTGGGTTGCAGCGAGAATAAAGTAACCTTAGGAGTGCCCTCCCGTTTCGTTCGTGATTGGGTCGCGTCGCACTACGCGGATCGCATCCTCGCACTCTGGAAAATCGAGGATTCCGCGATTAGCTTGCTCGATATTCAAATTGATACCCGGGGTGGAGGCGACGCCCAGAAACACGACGCTGACGAACGGGATTCTCATGCCTCCGGTATAAAGGACGCGGCTCTTGGGCTGGCCCGCGAGGAATTCAGTGCCCCCCTCGATCCCCGATTCCGCTTTGAGAGCTTCGTGGTAGGCAAACCCAACGAGCTCGCCTACGCTGCAGCCAGACGGGTCGCCGAAACGCCCAGTGTTCCATTTAATCCACTGTTTATCTACGGCGGCGTGGGACTCGGTAAGACTCACCTCATGCACGCGATCGCCTGGCATATCTGTGAAGCCTATCCGGATCGCAGGGTGGTTTACCTCTCAGCTGAAAAGTTCATGTACCAGTTCGTCCGGGCGTTGCGGTTCAAAGATGTGATGGCATTTAAGCAGCAATTTCGGTCGGTTGACGTGCTTATGATCGACGACGTCCAGTTCATTAGCGGGAAGGATTCAACTCAGGAGGAGTTTTTCCATACTTTCAATGCTTTGGTTGATCAGAATCGTCAAATTGTCATTTCCGGGGATCGTTCACCGTCGGACCTTGACGGTATGGAGGAGCGGATGCGATCGCGACTGGGTTGGGGCCTGGTTGCGGATATTCACGCGACTGACTATGAGCTCCGGCTTGGCATCCTACATTCGAAACTCGATCTAGCCGGTAATCCCGAGGTCCCGTCGCGCGTTCTAGAATTCCTTGCGCACCGCATCACCTCCAATGTGCGGGAACTGGAGGGGGCGTTGAACCGTGTGTTGGCGTACTCCAATCTGGTGGGGCGCGCCATTACCCTTGAAATGGCTCAGGAAGTCCTGCGAGACCTGCTTCGGGCCAACGATCGTCGTATCACTATTGAGGACATCCAGAAGCGTGTTGCCGAGCACTACAACATACGCTTTGCGGATATGCATTCTCCGCGTAGGGCGCGCTCGGTCGCGCGGCCGCGGCAGGTTGCGATGTATTTGGCCAAGCAGTTGACGACCCGTTCGCTGCCTGAGATTGGGCGAAAATTTGGTGGCCGCGACCATACAACGGTGATGCATGCGGTGCGCAAGATCGACGAATTGCGTGCAGCTGACCCCGGATTGTCAGAGGATATCGACCTGCTCAAACGGATGTTGGAAACCTAGTGTGAGCCGTCCGTAGCCCGGTCTTCCTAGCAGTATCGGGAGGCGGGCTTGGTTACGCTGGGCCGGACTGCCAGTCTTCCCCCGCAACTAACTGATAAATAAAGAAAAATTTGTGATTAATTTGAACGGCCTTGAGGCTTAAATAGGCCACCCTAGCCGGTCTTTTTTGCTATAATCAAGATAGTTGACTCAACGACCTCCGATTATCGTTTTAGGCGAACCCGCTACAGTAACCCAGTCCGCGAGTTCGTGGCCGACCACACGCTAGAGATGTCCTTAATCGAATGAAACTGACCATAGAACGCAGTGCCCTGTTGGCAGCCTTAGGGCACGTTCAAAGTGTCGTCGAACGTCGCAACACAATTCCGATCCTGTCCAATGTTCAGCTTAGCGCTGACGGTGGAGCGCTAAACCTAACCGCCACCGACCTCGACCTCGCGGTGGTGGCACAGGTCCCGTCTCAGGTCGAACAAGGCGGTGCGACGACTACGTCGGCTCACACGCTCTACGATATCGTCCGCAAACTCCCGGATGGCGCTCAGATCGTGCTCAAGCTTGGTGATTCCGATGGGCGTCTGGCCGTTGCCGCGGGACGTTCGGAATTCGTTCTTCCATGCCTACCGCGCGAGGACTTCCCGGTGATCGCCGAAGGCGAGCTGCCGATAAAGTTCAGCATCGGTGCCATCGAACTAAAGCGTTTGATCGATAAGACCCGGTTTGCGATCTCTACCGAGGAGACCCGCTACTACCTCAACGGTATCTACGTTCATCACACGGACCATGAGGGTGTTGCCATGTTGCGCGCGGTCGCAACCGATGGCCACCGCCTGGCGCGGGTCGATACGCCATTGCCGGACGGCGCGGCGGGCATGCCTGGGATCATCGTGCCGCGAAAAGCTGTTAACGAGCTCCGTAAGCTGGTTGAGGATACCGAAGATTCGATCTCTGTTGCCTTATCGGATACTAAGATTCGCTTCTCGTTTGGGTCTACAGTCCTGACTACCAAACTGATAGACGGCACGTTTCCAGATTACGCACGGGTGATTCCAGAGGGTAACGACAAGGTCCTGGAGGCTGATAACAAGGTCCTGTCGGACGGGGTAGACCGGGTATCGACGATCTCAACCGAGAAATCGCGGGCGATTAAGCTGGAAATTGCAGAGGGAAAGCTCACGCTCTCAGCGACCAGCCCAGAAAGTGGCAGCGCTGTCGAGGAACTGGCGGTTAGCTACCACGGCGATGGCCTGGAGATCGGCTTCAACGCGCGATACCTGCTCGATATTGCTGGCCAGGTCGACGGTGACGTAGTGCGCTTCACTATGTCCGATGCGGTTTCGCCTACTATTGTGGAAGACGGAGGGGATACGGCGTCCTTATTCGTGCTGATGCCCATGCGGGTATGAGGCCTGTTTGACGGAACTGTGCGCAGCGGAGGATCAGCTGGCAGCGATCATGAGCGGTGCGCTCGATCATGCCGTCACACGCCTAACCCTGACGGACTTTCGTTGTTACCGGTCCTTGCGCTTGGAGATAGATGCGGTACCGGTGGTGCTGACCGGCGCTAACGGCGCCGGAAAGACCAACCTGCTGGAGGCACTCTCATTTTTGGCTCCGGGCCGGGGTCTGCGGCGCGCTAGGCTGGCCGAGGTTGGCCGCATCGGGGCGATGGGGCCGTGGGGGGTTTCGGCAACTGTTTGCACGCAGGGGCGCGAATATGAGGTCGGTACCGCCATTGATGCACCAGCCGGTGAGGCTCAGCTGAGTAGCAGTCCGGAGGCAGAAGAGGCGGAGGGTTCCGGGGACGGTGGCAACCAGCGTCGCGGTGTCAAGATTGGTGGGGAGATCGAATCGCAATCTGCTTTGGCAAAAGTGCTTTCCATCAGTTGGCTGGTGCCACAGATGGATCGTCTTTTCATCGAAGGTACCAGCGGTCGGCGTGTTTTCTTTGACCGTCTGGCGTATGGATTCGATCCAGATCATTCCAAGCGGATTGGTGCCTACGAGCGGGTTCTACGACAGCGTTCGCGTTTGCTCCGCGAAGGGGTGCGTGATGCTGGCTGGCTGGCTGTACTCGAGGAGACGATGGCTGAGCATGCGGTTGCTATCGGAGCTACCCGTTGCGATACTTTGGCTCGACTTGAGAGTGGGCTCGCAATATCGCGAGGAGAATTTCCCGGTGTCCGGCTCGAACTAGACGGTTGGGTCGAGAAATGCTTAGAGGCAGAGCCGGCACTAGCGGTGGAGGGCGAGTTGCGCGAGCGTTGGGCCGCGTCTCGCGATATCGATGCCGCGACAGGTCGAACCTCGATTGGTGTGCATCGTACCGATCTTCTCGCTAGGCACGGCGATACGGATACCCCGGCCGCTCAGTGTTCGACGGGCGAGCAGAAGGCTCTTCTGCTCGCGATTGTCCTGGCTCAGGGGCGAGTCCTTGCGGCGCGGCAAGGACATCCGCCGATCCTTTTGCTCGACGAGGTTATTGCACATCTCGACGAAGCGCGCCGCCAGGCGCTGTTCCAAGAGTTGCTGGCTATGCGCGCTCAAGCCTGGCTGTCGGGCACCGACTCGACGTCGTTTGCCGCTCTTCGCGGCCACGCCCATTTCATGAGTGTGGCCGAAAGCTGCGTTAGCTCCGCTTGAAGGATCCCTAATGAGCGAAGAAACAGAACCTCTGGTGGAAGACTATGGTGCCGAATCGATCAAGGTACTGCGCGGTCTAGATGCGGTGCGCAAGCGACCGGGCATGTACATCGGTGACACTGAAGATGGATCTGGTCTCCACCACATGGTTTACGAAGTGGTTGATAACGCCATCGACGAATCGCTAGCTGGCTATTGCGACCTGATCGAGGTTGTCCTCAATCCCGACGGGTCGATTACCGTTTCGGACAACGGTCGGGGCGTACCGACCGACATTCACGAAGAGGAGGGTGTTTCTGCGGCTGAGGTCATCATGACTCGGTTGCACGCCGGTGGAAAGTTCGACCAGAATTCCTACAAGGTATCCGGAGGTCTCCACGGCGTTGGTGTTTCAGTCGTCAACGCGCTGTCGGACTCGTTGCAGATGACCATCTGGCGCGACGACAAGGAGCACGCCATTTTCTTCGAAGGCGGCGATGCCAAAGGGCCACTCGAAGTTGTTGCCGATGCCAACGGCCGTACAGGAACCGAGATCACATTCCTACCATCGGGAAAGGTGTTCTCTCATCTAGAATTCGACTATGCGACCCTTGAGCACCGCCTGCGCGAGCTCGCTTTTCTTAACTCGGGCACCTGCATCCAACTTACGGACGCCCGCGGCGTGGAGACTGAGTCAAAGGAGTTTAAGTACGACGGCGGGATAGAGGCATTCGTGAATTTTCTCGACCGTGCCAATACTCCGCTTCACACACCACCTATCACTATGCGTGGTGAGCGCGACGGTGTCGTTGTCGATGTCTCGATGCAGTGGAACGAGAGTTACCATGAGAATGTCCTCTGCTTTACCAACAACATCCCTCAAAGCGATGGTGGTACGCATCTCGCCGCGTTTCGCGCATCGCTAACGCGCACGGTCAATCATTACATGGCGAGTAGCGGCAGTGGCCGTAAGGATAAGGTGGTGCCGAGCGGCGAAGATGTTCGCGAGGGTCTCACATGCGTTCTTTCGGTTAAATTGGCTGATCCTAAATTTTCCTCGCAAACGAAGGACAAGCTGGTTTCATCTGAGGTGCGTCCCGCAGTCGAAGGTGAGATCGGCGAACGGCTAAATGCTTGGTTTGAGGAACATCCCAATGAAGCCCGCCGGATTGCGACTAAGATCATCGAGGCGGCAGCAGCTCGTGAAGCAGCAAAACGCGCTCGTGACCTGACGCGGCGTAAGGGTGCGCTCGATATTTCCAACTTGCCCGGCAAGCTTGCAGACTGCCAGGAGCGTGACCCTGCCAAGGCCGAGTTATTCCTTGTCGAGGGTGATTCGGCGGGCGGATCGGCCAAGCAGGGGCGTGATCGCCGCACACAAGCGGTGCTGCCGCTGCGGGGCAAGATCCTCAATGTCGAACGTGCTCGTATTGACAAGGTCTTGTCCTCGCAAGAAATAGGTACGCTCATCACGGCGCTGGGCGCTGGCGTCGGGCGGGAGGGTTTTGCGATCGACAAGATTCGCTACCAGAAGGTCATCATCATGACCGACGCCGATGTTGATGGAGCGCATATCCGCACGCTGCTGCTCACCTTCTTTTATAGGCAGATGCCTGAAATAATTCAGGCTGGCTACCTCTATATAGCCCAGCCACCGCTCTACAAGGTAAAGCGTGGTAGTTCTGAGGTTTACCTCAAGGACGATGGTGAGCTTGAAAGCTACTTGATCGATACTGGCCTTGAAGACACCGTTTTGGTCTTGTCCGACGGTGAGGGCTCACAACGGGGGGGTGAAGATCTGCGCTTGTTGGTGAAACAGGCGCAGCACGTTCGAGCGCTTCTGATGTCCGTCGGTAGGCGCTACAACCAGACCTTGGTCGAGCAGGCTGCAATTCTCGGTGCACTTGGTGCTAATATTCTTGCTAACGCGAACACCGCAGCTGAGGTTGCG
>MDTE01125884.1_pt1 | contig 10672 bp, 9 predicted proteins | sample 811231 | NCBI WGS metagenome assembly MDTE01 (sample SAMN05326651, study PRJNA326480) | marine metagenome | isolation source: seawater | place: Indian Ocean: Red Sea | collected 2010 | reverse complement strand
GAAAAGTGTTCTTCCCGCATCGCATACTTCACTACGTTATTCTTATTAGTGGCGTCGCTCATAGCCGTCCAAACATCTGGCGCCATATTTTTTGCCAACTTAGCAACATGAATTGTTGCCTCAACATCAGCCATCGCCTCATGGGCATCCTTATGATCGAAGCCATTGATAGGAGCCAGTTTATCCAACCTAAAGGTCTCCCTGTCCCGATCATCTATAGGAATGGCTAAGGTATTTGGCCTATACATGTGAACCGAATGGGCAATGCGCATGACATCCGACCGGGAATTACCATTTGTATTAGTTAAATACAAAGGCTGCAGTGTCTGGAAAAATGCTTGCCGCAGTAGTTCCTCATCAAACCCAATGGAATTATATCCAACAAAAATGGCTGGACTCCACTCCATAAGCTTTTGTCGAACCTCCTGAATTGCCTCGTAATGGCTGGGCAGGCTCTCATCCAATAGAATGTCTGGAGTAATCCCGGTCACGAGCAGCGCTGCCGGGGACGGAACTATGTGGGGAAGCAACCTGCAGCGTATCTGAAAACGGTCAACTTCATTCAAGTGATCATCAGTTTTAATGGCGGCAAACTGCAAAATTTGGGCGAAGGCTGTTGAGACACCCGTGGTCTCCGTATCATAGAAAACATATGGCATTTACCCTAAACGCCTCCATTTCATATAAACTTTCATCCAGTCCCTTTTTGCAATGGGAAAAGCCCAACCCTCATTGCATCTCAATCAGATTAAAACTAATCTCCTTCAGAACATTTCGGTTGGCCGAAAATTTGATATGGGTAATGGGAATTTCTGTTTTATTCCAAGTCGCATCAACCGCATGCCAAACTTCATTTACTAACACTTCATTCCACGCATGCAATCCAAATTCCTTATCCGAAAAATGCACTAAACCTCTTACCTCACGTGCGGGTATCCTGGCGGCTCTGGCCATTGTGTTAAAAAGCAAAGCGTGCTCTGAACAATCACCTCGACGCTTTTGAATGATCTCAAAAACATTTAGAGAATTCGCTGATAAGTCATCTACAATAAACCGATCTACATAACTCACCAATTTCTCTATTTTCTCCCATTCACTGCTTGCTCCGCCCAATGCGTCGGCTACCATTTTTTGAATTACATTACTTTCTATTGGATAGTTAGCAGTCTCAGAAAGATTTTGCACCCGCTCCACAGCATTTGCAATTTCTGGACTCCCTACATCTTTCCCTAACAAAAGATACGTCTGATCTCCCTCATAGATAATCTGCTGCTGATATCCGGAATAAATACCTCCTTTGTAATTACCAACAATTCGAATTTTTATCCAATCCAACGACCCGGCAGAAGGCAAAGACCTGTCTATCTGGACAATAGAATCCTGGAAACTAGCCCCTCCGAAAGACAACCCTTCCCTTGCAATTGTTTCTTCCTCCAAAACCGCATATCCGGTTGCCTCAACGTATCTCAAAGGCAATCCCCTCGTTGTAAGAAAGGCCTCAAACGAGCTTCTTGTTGCACTCTGCTTCGTCTTAACTCGATAAAAATCTAGTGGCAGTCCTTCTCGAAAACTCGTTCCAATCTCAGTTATGATATCTGTCTCAACTGAAACCTTAAAAGTGTCAGGATCGTAGTATTGATACTCTATCTCATCGCCGACCTTCCAGTCTGAATACTTCCTCAATAACAGTACCGGTGCATATATATCGTGCAAGGAGAGGGAAAATCCTTCAACATCAAAATTGAAGCTCTCCTCACCATGGTCGACTTCCACAAAAATATTCCCACTGTCCACAATGGCCGAGGTCTTCCGTATTTCATCACCAAATTGGGTCACCGATTCTATTCTGCTAAGGACAAAGCTATTCCTAATATCAAAGTACTCCTTAGTACTCTGTCTTATAATAATTCTTTCCTCGTAACGCCTACCACCATCTTCAATTTGATCTAAAAACCATATCTCACTTGCTTCTTCAAAAATCCAATAATCTCCTTTGCGGTATTCATTCCCATTCCACCAACCATACTTCTCATCATCAGTTGAATAGAGACCGAACCAGAGATTATTATAGATAGGATCGGCTACGTACTGACGCACATCGGCGTCAGTCAGTGTTTGGGCATTGGAAGCACCAACTCCAGATAAAATTAAAGCACCAAAAAGAACCGCAAGTACCGCCAATCTCATAGTTTTATGACCTTACCAACACTCAAAGGATCCCATTTTTCCGAAGGCTAGTCAGCCGCCTTTATAAACCAGAAAACTACAGCATAGTGCAATCAACTGTTAGTTGATAGTTAGTCCTACTAAGAGTTACGATGGAAGGCTAGCAAATGATTGTTTTACTTAGCCCAACGCTCAAAATCAGACTCATCCTGAGTAGCACCTTTCTCCTGGAAAACATCGTTAATTGGGCCAGGCCTTGTCGCCAAAGATGAAACTTCTTCTTTGATAGTTTGGTTAGACAAATTGTTGTTTGTATCCACGTGGGAGGGACCATCCAGCTCCGCATCTCCCCCCTCCATATCTGCAGCACTTCTACTTCCAACTTTGGAATGCGAACCATCCACCGGAACAGACTCAGACACCGCTGGCAAGGTATGGTCTGGCTCTCCTGACGTAGCGCTGCCTAACTCTACTATGGAACCGATAATGATAGCGTAAGTGTATGCTAATAATATTTCTAGCATGGTCATTACTCTCCTGATATTTGCATTGGACTCTCGACAATTCCAGAATTAGATCCTTGGGATGAGAGAACAGACGTTTCTCGTGGCTCAGGTTGCTTATTGCAAAGGTCTCCTAAATCCCTTTCACTCTCCATTGGTACAGTCATCTTGGAGGCGTTTGAATCTAGACATTTTCCCCTTATCTTTCCCCCTAACTCAACCCGGATACTTCCATAGGACAATTCTCCTGATAAGCAGCCAGTCGACCGAACCAAAATCTTGTCCTTTACAGTAGCCGTACCTGAGAACTCGCCACCAATGTCCGCAACCTCACAAACAAACGATCCCTTCAACTGCCCACTTGGCTCTATAACCAATCGGTCACATTCAATCTCAGCCTCGACCTCCCCTTTAATTTCAATAGCCCGGCACGCTTTTATGGCCCCCTTTAAGACAACCCCATGTCCTACTATAAGTTCGCCTGCCAATTCCGAAACAGGGCCCTCAGCACCCTCTCTTTGCTGTACAGGGCCAGTGTCTCGTAAATTCTCTAAGGCTTTTTTCTGACGCAAGTCCGTCGGTGGGTATGAAGCATTTCGATTGCTACCCGACGACGAGCGCACGGCAGACTGAGTTAATTTTGGCTCTGAGATAAAGTCTTTTAAGCTACCTGATAAGTTCTTCATTCACGTTCCAATCTATCTCTCTCTTTGGAGGGACGGCAGGGCACAAGTCCAATTTCCAGCATACCCCTTTTCTCCCGCCCCTCCGCCGGGGAGGTTTGTAATCCGCAGCATTGGCTCGTTAAACTGGAAATACTGCAGAACAAGGCACGGCAACAAACTTCCATCCAAAAATGTCAGAAATCCGGCAACAAGGTGGATTTTTAAGGGCTGTGAAGACAGACAAATTATCTACGAACCCTGGAGAGCTTAAACTCTTCAGTCATTGCTTAATTTAGAAATTAAAGAACATCGCTAGTAAGTGTCTAGAAAGTGTTCAGGCACTAATCGATATTTCTCGTCCTCTAAATTCGATATCCGTAGGCCCAACAGATTCTTTCCATCTATATCCGTCCCCATATTCCGCCTGAATCTGATCAAAGTCTTCATCTATTAGCTTAAATTTTTTCACAATTCTTTTCTTATGAGTATCGATGGCCTGATCTTGGATAGCATATCCCTCACCATAGATATGGCTAATAATTTGATCACGGGTACGAACTATGCCAGCCCGCCGCGCCAAAAACCAAACTATCTTAAATTCACTTTTTGTAAGACGCGGAACAACATCCCCCTTCCAAAAACATTGCCTGCGATCAATATCTACCTCCAACTGCCCCTCGGTAAAACCTTTGATGCCGTTCGATGATTCCAAAATCGGCTTCTTTATTATGGCATTAACACGGGCAAGAAGAACCTCATTTTTGCAAGGCTTACGAATAAAATCATCAGCCCCGAGGTCTAAGCCCGATGCCTCAAGAAAATCTTCGTGCCTGGCGGTCAAGAAAATGACAGAAAGAGATGGTATCGCTTCCTTTAATTTTTGGAACAGCTTAAACCCTGAAATATCAGGCATACATAGATCTAAGATGACAAGATCTATGGAATTCCGTCTAATTCCATGAAAAGCTTGCTCAGCGTTACTAAAAATATCCACAAAAAAGCCTTCAGATTTCAACATATATCCTAGAGACTCCAATAGATTTTTGTCATCATCCACTATCGCAATTCTATGCACCATCATGCCCTCACTATGTTCCATCAGCCACACAGACTGAACTCAAATGGTGGCAACAAAATGTCGCAGTCGATTAGGAAAGACACAAAAAGGCCATACTCTCACCATGCTAACAACAAAATGAGATGTTCCCTTGTCAGCTGAAATAATGGGAGCATAGCTTATGTCTCAAATACCACTACCAAACCAAGAAAGTGACTGGACCTACCTCTTACTTTGTGTAGCCACTTATATAAGTGTATTCATTGGCCTAATATTTGTCATACCGAGGTTTTCAGAGCTAGTTTTATGGGCTTTTGGTTTAATGCCATAAACCCGCCGTTTGGACCAATAAAATCCTATACCTCCGTATCCTGACTCTCCGACACGATACGCTGCCGCGATTGCCAAACTACAAACAAAAATAAGCGCGGGAAGCAATTCCCGGAAAACCCTGACACTGCCTTAGAGCTTCTTGGTATCAAACTGGAGAGTCCCTCTGGGAGGCCGAAAACCCTTTACGTGCAATGCACATCAAATTACAGAAGATGCCATTGGTTTTGCTAAAGTCGATCTAAACCATCTTATCATAGGATTGAAGGCACTAATATCGACCTCTGGTTGGATTACATCGAAAAGTTTGCCGCCGAAGTTATGCCACTAGCCCAGAAAAACGCTCAAAAAAGCAATTCCATTACTTAACTCCTACCAATTTTTGATAAAATTGGACTTTCTTATGGTCTTTTTAATGCGGCCCTATAGACTAGACGAGTACAATGACTAAACTACGTACCATGTGACTATAAGGTTTTAAGAGAGGCTCATAATACAATGACAAATCACGGCATGGCACAACTGACAGACCTTCAACGAGAACAGTGGAGTGTCGATGGTTATATTACGATTGAAGGCGCTTTGAGCCCGGAGGAGGTTGAGTTTTTCAGTGGGGAAGTCGACCGAATCCGCATGCTGCCTGGTTGGGAACCTGGCCGAGGAGAGGTCCCTCGTGGCCATTATGCATGGGTGGATCACGCAAATCCTGAACCTGAATCCTTCATGGATCGGCGCGACCTCTTGCCATATCATCAGGCGTTTATCGATCTGATCGATCGACCCAATGTGTTTGACCTCATTGTCGATATTATGGGCCCAGACCTGCAGTTCTCCATGTCACAAGCCATTGTGCGGGGCGGGAAAGACGGGTTCCCCGGATATACCCATACGGATGGCGGGCCAGGACAACGAAGAGTGCGGGTCACAGAGACAAGCGCTCCAATAGCCCTGAAGGTTATGTATCTACTCACAGATGTTGACGGCCCTGATAGCGGGAACTTTACTGTGTATCCAGGAAGCCATATGCGGTCCTTTCCAATTGATGGAGACCGCATACCGCACCCACATGGGCCTGGGGCAGTGCAATTGACAGGAAAAGCCGGTGATGCCTACCTATTCTCTCACTCCCTTTGGCATGGGCCAGCTCCCAATAACACGGACAATGGTCGGAAGACAATATTGTACAACTATTCTCAGATGTTTGTTCGATGGTATGATTATGGCGGTGTACCAGGGGAAATTTTATCTAAATGCACACCTCGCCAAAAACGGCTGCTTGGTGATCTAGGACATGATTTCCGGCCAGGAGACTATTTTTATGTGCCAGAGGACCAAGAGGCGGTAATTTACCAAAATCCGGAAATAGGTAATTCGGCGTTTTTCCCGGGAGGAGTAACTTCCAGCTGGTCAGCCGATACATAAAATTTGAACTGCCACTTCGAAGCCAGCCTCGAGATTCCACATTACCTGTGAGATAACGAGGCTGGCTTTTGTGGAATCGGGATAATCCCTTTAGTTTAAGCTATACAACCTTATAAATCACATGGATTGACTATGACTACCCTCAGTAATCACCAAGTCTTATTAGCGGCTAGACCAGTCGGCCTGCCAAAAGATTCTGACTGGAACATCATTGAAACAGATACTCCAGAGTTAAAAACCGGAGAAATCTTGGTAAAAAATAAATTTATCTCGGTAGACCCTGCCATGCGAGGATGGATGAATGATCGCGCCACCTACGTGCCCCCAATCCCCCTAAAATCTGTCATGCGGGCCCTGACAGTTGGAGAGGTTGTACAAAGCAAAAGTCCAACATTCTCCAAAGGAGATGAAGTAGCAGGCCTAGGAGGAGTGCAGAATTTTTGCATCGCCGAGGCCAGAAATTGGGAGAAAATTGACACTTCAATTGCTCCTCTTCCGATGTGGCTCGATACTTTGGGCATCGCTGGACTGACGGCCTATTGTGGTTTGCTAGAAATCGGCCAACCAAAAACGGGCGATACCGTTTTGGTTTCGGGTGCAGCAGGATCTGTAGGCAGCCACGTGGGCCAAATTGCCAAAATAAAAGGATGTAGGGTTGTGGGTATCGCCGGCGGACCCGACAAGTGTAAGCACATTATAGACACACTTCATTTTGACGATGCAATCGATTATAAAACCGAAGCCCTTCGAGATGGGCTAAAACGCACATGCTCCAATGGAATAGATGTATTTTTTGACAACGTGGGGGGCGAGACGTTGAACTTAGCTCTTGGGCGGATCAATGTTGGAGCAAGAGTTGTGATTTGCGGGGCGATTTCTCAATACAATGTAACTGAATCTCCAACCGGCCCTGCCGCATATATTAATCTTTTGGGGCGCAGGAGTCGGATGGAAGGGTTTATTTATTTTGATTTTAAGAATAAGTGGCCCTCCATGCAAAAGGACCTTGCTTCTTGGCACTCTTCTGGAAAAATTCAAACTCAACATGATGTAGCTCACGGAAATGTGTCTATATTTCCTAAAACGCTTCTGAGGCTGTTCCAAGGAGATAATTTCGGGAAACTAATGATAGAACTCTCGCACTGAGAATTCTTCGGACAACAGCTTAATTTATGCGTAAGATAAAAACCCAACCTGCGCCACCCTCACCCCTTGAGGGACACAACCCAGAAAGCTGAGAAAAATGGCTAATCGTTACAACTGCAACAAATGTCCAGCCTATTGTTGTTCTTACTCGGAAATTGTCGTTACCAAATCAGATATTAAAAGGCTGGCCAAACACTTTGCTATTTCTACCGATAGAGCCCAAAAAAAATTCACCAAAAAGGGTGAAACCAAGGGGGAGAGGATCCTTAGGCACCAATTAGACCCCCACTTTACTACCATATGCCGCTTTTTAGACACGGAAAGCCGAAATTGCACAATATATACGGCTCGGCCCAAAATATGCCGCGAATTTCCTGGGAAAGGCAGATGTGGGTATTACGATTTTCTTACCTTCGAAAGGTCCACTCAGGAGGACCCGGAATGGGTCGCTACAACGGATTAGCCAGAATCTATGAAAAGGAAGGCATTTTCTCATGGCGACCATTAAGGTAGACACTGGTACCGAAGAATTATTATGTGAAATACAGGACCGGGTCGCTACTATCACCTTAAACAGACCTGAAGTACGGAACGCGTTGGGAGATAACATAACGCCCGCACTTCGTACCACAATCCAGGAAATGGCTTCAGACGATACGGTCGGGTCGCTAGTCCTTACAGGGAGTGGAAAAGCCTTTTGTGCGGGGGGAGACGTAAAAAGTATGGGGCAAAGCACACCCCCCCAAACCCAAACAATAGACCAAAAGATAAACCTCCTGAAAGAACGCCAAAGAACTCTGACTGGGAGCCTACGGCAAGTCCGTAAACCGACTATCGCCTCTCTGCCAGGTCCAGCTGCTGGAGCAGGCCTAGCCATCGCACTGGCCTGTGACATCCGAATTGCTGCCGAGTCCTCCTTTGTGAGCACAGGTTATGCTGCGGTTGGCCTTTCTGGCGACTATGGGATTTCCTGGCTACTAACAAGATTGGTGGGGACTGCCAAAGCCCATGAACTAATGTTCACGGCAGATCGAGTGACTGCCGAAGAGTGCAGCCGTATCGGACTTGTCAACCGCGTTACCACGGATTCAGACTTGCAACGAGAAACCTTTAAGCTAGCTCACAAACTAGCAAATGGCCCGGTAATCGCTTTGCGCCACATAAAAGAAAATCTCGAAGACGCCCTGAAGGAGAATTTTCTGTCAGCGTTAGACAACGAAGCCGAGAGACTTGTACAAACCGCCCAAACAGAAGACCACAAAGAGGCGGTCCGGGCATTTATTGAAAAACGAGCGCCGGTCTTCAAAGGTGAATAATGAAATCCTAGAGCACAATTAGGCCATTGTGTCCATCATAAAAAATATTATCCTTCTTTCTACCTAATGTTTACAGTGACGACGGAAAATTATGGACATATTGAAAGATATCCGCGTTCTTAGCTTCAACCATTTCTTATTAGGACCTATGGGAACCCAGGTCCTCGCGGATTTGGGTGCCGATGTTATCTCTATTGAGCCTGTAGGCGGAGCTTTTCAGCGTCACTGGGGAGGAGCAAACCACAAAGTAGATGGGGAGAGTATGCTTCACCTTTGTGGTAACCGAAATAAAAAGAACTTGGCCATAGACATCAAAGACCCCGCTGGCCATGAAATAATCCAAAAATTATTAAAAACGGCTGATATTCTCAGTGAAAATTTTCGGCCAGGTGTTATGGAAAAGTTGGGCTTTGGATACGAAACAGTACAGCGGATCAATCCAAAAATAATCTATGCATCTGCCTCAGGCTTCGGCCAGGACGGTCCCTATAGTAAACGACCCGGACAAGATCTGGTTATTCAAGCCTTATCCGGCTTAGCGAACCTGAATGGCAACCAGAACCAGCCACCTGTCCCCGTGGGAGTGTCAGCCGCTGACCACCATGGCGCACAAATTCTTGCTATGTCGATACTTGCATCTTTGTACCGACGTGAGAAAACCGGTAAAGGAACCAAAGTAGAAGTTGACCTACTTTCAGCAGCACTAGATTTGCAAAACGAGTCGTTAGTCTGTTATCTCAACGGAGCTACACATAACCAACGACCTCCCAAAAATATAGCAGGCTGGTACTTCCCGGGGCCGTACGGTATATACAAGGCAACCGATGGTTATATTGCTATTTCACTCGGCCCCATGAATTCGCTAGCGAAGGCCCTCAGCAAGCCTGAATTAGCCGACTTTGGTGAGCCTGAGACTTTTAGCCGGAAGGAAGAAATCGCCGATTTAGTCCAAAGCGCTATCTCTCACCTAGATTTGGTAAGCGTAGAAGAAAAGCTAGGGAGTGAAGGCCTTTGGTATTCTCGCGTCAACGATTACGCCGCCGTGCTTGAGGACCCTCAAGTCCGACACAATGGATCTTTCTCAAAGATCACCACAGACTTAGGCTCTACCCTTCGCCTCGTTGCTCATCCGGCTAAGTACGATGGCGTCCGGCCGGAGGTTCGCTTACCTCCTCAACCGCTTGGTGCTCAAACCACAAAAATACTTGATGAACTGGGGTACAACCGAAAAGAGATACTTGCCCTGGCGGAAAAAGGTATTATCCATATAGCCCCCCTTCCACAAAAACCTCTGAAATGAATGTGACCATAAAGACGGGGAATGCTTGGTCCCCGAGTACCTTCTCCGGCTGACAATATTTCTTAGGAGGACCTTTCACCCGTGCCTACAAAATTTGGATACCTGCTCCCGACTAGGGAGTTAGTAATGAATGGCGAACCTGCAACAGCTCCTTTGCTTACTTGGGCAGAAAAATCTGAAGGCTTAGGGTTTGATTCCATTTGGGTTGGCGATAGCCTCTTGGCCAAGCCTCGTCACGAACCATTTACATTACTGGCCGCGGTTGCCGCCAGAACTACTGACTTAAGCATAGGGACAGCCGTTCTATTGCCAGCGCTCCGAAACCCGGTAGTACTAGCCCACCTGGTTGCCACTGTAGATCGTATTAGCACCGGACGCCTAATATTGGGGCTTGGGATAGCTGCCGATGCTCCAAGCATTCGCTCTGAATTTGCTGCGGCGGGCGTCCCCTGGGAGAAACGTGTGGGTAGAATGATGGAGGGCCTGCGCCTATGTAAAGCACTATGGTCAGGAAAGAAGGTTGACTGGGATGGCCGCTGGAAATTAAGCCAGACTTCTCTTGATATGACCCCACATCGTCCAGAGGGCCCCCCTCTATGGGGTGGCGGCTCGGCAGAAGGTAGCCTACAGAGGGCTGGAAAATACTTAGACGGCTGGATGCCACTAGGACCTGATTCTGAGAGAATTGGTAAAGATTGGTCCAAGGTCCAACAAATCGCCCAAAATGCAAATCGAGACCCAAATGGATTAACCTGCTCGGCCTATTT
>MDTE01101103.1_pt1 | contig 10672 bp, 8 predicted proteins | sample 811231 | NCBI WGS metagenome assembly MDTE01 (sample SAMN05326651, study PRJNA326480) | marine metagenome | isolation source: seawater | place: Indian Ocean: Red Sea | collected 2010 | reverse complement strand
GCCGTCAACGTGGCCAACCTGGGGCGCAGGCCCTACCGGAGTCTGTCGGCCGACGTCATCCGCATCCTTCAGGACGACCTCGGGCTGCTCTTGCGCGGCGAGGTGGTCTGGCAGAAGGCCGAGGGGGCCACTGGCTCGGTGGCCTGGGGTTCGTTCCGCAAGGCCGCCAACCCGGTGCTGCGCGACATGACTGAGCGGGTGGTGATCGCCAGCAAGGGCCGGTTTGACCGGGCCGTGCCCGCGCCGAAGCGGAAGCGCGACGGCCTGCCGGCGGAGAGCACCATCACCACCGACGAGTTCATGGAGGCCACCCTCGACGTCTGGCGCATCGACGCCGAGCAGGCCACCCGGGTCGGCCATCCGGCGCCCTTCCCCGTCGAGCTGCCCCGCCGCCTCATCGACCTCTACACGTACCGCGACGACCTGGTTCTCGACCCGTTCCTCGGCTCGGGCAGCACGTTGGTGGCCGCCACCCGATCGGGACGCCGGGGCGTGGGCTTCGACCTGGACCCGGAGTACGTGACCCTGGCCAAGCAGCGTCTGGCCGACGAACGCCGTCGCCTCGAGGCGGGTCCTGTGCGAGCCTGGGCCCGCAGCGACCTGGCCGGCGGGCCCGCCGTGCAGGAGGGCCTCTTCGCCCCCGACGGGACGCTGGACGCCGACGTCGTCCTGGACCGGGCTACCGCCTCGGGTAAGAAGGTGGCCGACATCGCAGAGGCGGCCCTCGTCGACGCCGGCTTCGAGGTGGTGAAGTCGCCCGTCGCGCGGCGCGACCTCGGACTGCAGTTCCCGTTCCTGGTGACCGACCCGTCGGTGGGTCGGCTGTGGTACGTGGAGGTGGCCGGGGCGTTCACCAACGCCCGTCCGGGCATGCGTCGGGCCGACGTGCTTTGGCGGACCTTGGGTCGGGCCCACGTGCTGGCCGCCGAATGGGCGGCCGATGGGGGCTCGGGATCGCCCCGCCTGCTGGTCATGACGCCCCGCCTACCGCGGGCCGGCGGCGAGGGCGACCGGGCCCTGCGTGCCGTCGGCGGCCGTGGCGTGTTCGACGTGCTCGAGTTGTTCGACCCGGCGGCCACCGAGCGCCTCCTCTACTACGCCGAGCACGCCCCGGACCGGCCGCTGCCCGGCTTCTGGAGTGACGACGAGGTTGATGCCCGCTTCACCTGATCGCTGGGGGAGCTAGTCGCTGATGGGGACGAACTCCACGTCGTAGAGCACCGGCCACCGCTTGCCGGTCAGCAGGAATCGGCCCGTCTCCGGGTCGTGGGCGATGCCGTTGAGCACGTCGTCGGGCCCGAACCCGGATCGGTCGGCCACCAGGCCCGACGCGTCGACCACGGCGGCCACCCGTCCCGCGGATCCGTCCGGGGTTCCCTCCAGCGACAGGTCGATCCCCACGATCCGGTCGGTCAGCCACACGTTGGCCCACACTGTGGACCCGACGCACTCCAGCTCGTTGAGCCGGGCCACCGGATCGCCCTCGAGCCACACCTTGACCTCACCGACCCGTCGGAAGGCCTCGGGCTCCCGGAGGGTGAGGACGGCGGAGCCGTCGGACATGGCCAGGGTCCCGTCCTCGAGGCGACACAGTCCCCAGCCCTGCCCGCCGTAGGCGAAGGTGGCCACGGTCTCGAGGGACGCGAGGTCCCACACCAGGGCCCGTCCGGCTTTCCAGGTCAACTGCACGCCTCGGCCGTCGCCCAGTGACGTGAAGCCCTCGCCGAACAGTGCGTCGTCGATGGGTGCGTGGCGTAGGACCCGTCCGGTGGCGCGGTCGACCTCCCGGAGTCCCGACATGCCGTACCGTCCCGTGGTCTCGTACAGCCGACCGTCGACGAGCTCCAGGCCCTGGGTGAAGGCATCGGGGTCGTGAGGGTGGGTGGCCACTACCCGGGGGACGAGGTAGCGGACGGCGGTGTCGTCGGCTACTGGAGTCGCGCCGTCGGAGCCGCAGGCGGTCGACGTGGCGGCGAGGAGGGCCAGGGCCACCACCACCTTGGAGGTCGTCGTCACGCAGCTAGTCGCCCCTCGTCTCGTCGTGTCGGAGGCCCTACGGCCAGACTGCCTCCCATGGCCCCCGCCCCCGATGGTACGACGGCCCCGGTGGGCAGGGAGCCGACGCCGGGGCGGACCGAGCGCGACGGGGTTGGGGCGGCATGGCTGGACTGGGGCGGCGACGGCCCGCCGCTGCTCCTGCTACACCCCAACGGCTTCTGCGCCGGCGTGTACGACCCCATCGCCCGACGCCTGGTCGACCGTTACCGGGTGGTTGGCGTGGACCTGCGGGGCCACGGGGCCAGCGACGACGTGGTCGACGAGATGCTGCTCGGCAACGACGCCCTCGGCCTGGACGTGCTGGCCGTGGCCGACGCCGTCGGACTGGACCGGTTCGCGGTGGCTGGCGTCTCTTGGGGCGGGGCGGTGGGCATCGAGGTGGCCGCTGTGGCGCCTGAAAGGGTTAGCGCCCTGGTGCTGTGCGAGGCGGTGGTCATCGACGCCACGACCCGTGAGGAACAGCACTTCGGCTTCGCCGACGGTGAGCACCCGCTGGCCGTGGGAGCCCTGCGGCGACGTGACGTCTGGGCCGATCGGGCCACTGTGGAGGCCTCCTACGGGTCGCGCCCGCCGCTGCAGGACCTCGCTCCCGAGGCCCTGGCCGGGTACGTGCGGTGGGGCTTCCGGGATCGGCCGGACGGGACGGTCGAGTTGTCCTGCCGTCCACAGACCGAGGCGACCATCTTCGGGTCGCGGGACCGACACGGCCCGGTGGGGTCGTTCGAGGCCCTGCGACGGGTCGTGGCCGACGGCCGGGTGCCGATCGCCGTGCTGGCCGGCAGTCGGACCGACCTGGACGCCGGGTGGTTCGCCGCCCAGGCCGACCTGGTCGGTGTGGACCTGCAGGTGGTGGATGGCGGCCACTTCTGCCTTTTCGAGGACTCCGACCGGGGTGCCCGCCTGGTCGATGACAACGTGCGCGCCCTCGCCCCGCCGGACGGGGCGCCGAGTGAAGGGACCAGCCCATGAGCGGACCGTCCATGCATCCGGTGGACGTGGCCAACCGGGTCATCGACTCGGGGGTGGCCGAGACCCCGCACAACCGGATCACCAACGAATTGACGGTTGTGGAGGACGACGTGGCCGTGGTCGAGTCGTTCTCCCACTGCTGGGTGGTCGATGCCGGCGAGGGGCTGGTGTGCTGGGACGCCAGCGGCGTCCAATCGGGTCCGGCGGTGGTCGAAGCGTTGCGGGCCTGGAGCGACCTCCCGGTGGACCGCCTCGTCTACACCCACGGCCACGTCGACCACGTCGGGGGCAGCGGCGCCTTCGTGGCCGACGCCGAACGGCGTGGCGATCGCCGGCCGACCTTCGTGGCCCACGAGGCCGTCCCGGCCCGATTCGACCGCTACCGGACCACCAACGGCTGGAACCTGGCCATCAACCAGCGGCAGTTCGGCGGGATCCGCAACCGGGATCGCCTCGGCATCGGCGGTGACGGCCCCCGGTTCCTCGTTGACGACGTGGCCGACCCCGACGAGCTGGTCGGTGACCATGGCTCGTTCACCGTGGGCGACCGGACGTTCGAGCTCCGACACGCCCGGGGCGAGACCGACGACCACGTGTGGGGATGGGACGCGGAACGCCGAACGGCGTGGACCGGTGACTTCGTGTGCTGGATGTTTCCCAACGCCGGGAACCCGCAGAAGGTCCAGCGGTACCCCATCGAGTGGGCGGCCGCCATTCGGGACATGCTGGCCGTCGGCGTGGAACGCGTGTACCCGGCCCACGGCCTGCCCATCGTGGGCCGAGCCCGGTGCGAGACGGTGTTGGGCGAGGTGGCCGAGGCCCTCGAGCACCTGGCCGGGAGGACCCTGGATCTCATGAACGAGGGCGCCACCATCGACGAGATCATCCACGAAGTGCGGGTTCCCGACCACCTGGCCGGCCGGCCGTGGCTGGCGCCGCAGTACGACGAGCCGGAATTCGTGGTTCGCAACGTCTACCGGCAGTTCGGCGGCTGGTGGGACGGCAACCCGGCCAATCTGAAGCCTGCGCCCGAGGCCGCCCTGGCCGCAGAGGTGGTCCGCCTCGTCGGGTCGGTGGAGGCGCTCGTCGACCGGGCCCTCGAGCTGGTCGACGAGGGCGACCTACGTCTGGCCTGCCACCTGGTCCAGACGGCGGTGGCTGCTGAGCCGGAGCACGAGGGTGCCCAGCGGGCCCGGGCGCACGTCTACTGGCAGCGTCGGGCCGCCGAGCGGTCTCTGATGTCCAAGGGTGTGTTCGCCGCCGCCGCGCGCGAGTCCGAGGCCGCCCTCGGCGACTCGGTGTCGGGCGACCCGTTCCGGTTGGCGGTGAAGGACGCGTTCTGATCCGACGGGGCTGATCCCGGGAGGCTGACCGGCGAGACGGTCAGTCCAGGTAGAGCGCGCCCCCGACGGCCATCAGCGGTTCGCCCACGTCGGTGGCCAGCAGGCCGGCGGTGGCAAGGCCCGGAGCCGGCTGCAGCAGGCCGAGGGCCGAGGCCAGATGTGCCGTCGCCCGGATGCCGACCGACCCCTCCAGCAGCGACGTCACGACCACTCTGAGGCCGGCGTCCGTCGCCCGTCGTGCCGCCTCGGCGGTGGGTCGGGGGCCGCCGAGGGCCGACGGCTTGACGATCAGCACGTCGGCGGCTCTCACCGCCAATGCCCGCTCGATCGAGGGGAGGTCCGGCGCCGACTCGTCGACGGCCACCGGAACCGGCGATGCCGCACGGACGGCGGCATTGTCGTCGAGTCCCGCCGTCGGTTCCTCCACGAACTCCGGGTGGAAGGCGGCCAACCGGCCGAGACGGTCGATCGCCTCGGAGACGCACCACGCCCCGTTGGCGTCGAGGCGCAGGCCCGCCCCGTCGATGGCCGCCCGGACGGCGGCCACCCGCTCCAGGTCGGCCTCGAACGGGCCGACCCCGACCTTGACCTTGACGCCCGGGTGTCCGTCAGCGACGGCTCGGCGGGCAGCGTCGGCCAGGTCGTCCACGGTGGGTCCGGCGACCAGAGCGGCGACGGGTAACTCGGCGGGGCTACCGGGGGACAGCAGGTCGTGGACAGGTCGGCCTGCCCGGGCCGAGGCCAGGTCGAGCAGTGCGGAGTCGATGGCCGCCCGGGCAGTGGGGTATGCCGACGGGTCGGTTCCCTCGTCGGCCCACCGTTGGAGGGCCGCCTCGGCCTCATCGACCGTCTCGGGGGTGAAGCCGGCCAGCGGGGCCGCCTCGCCGCGTCCGGTTCGACCGTCTTCGTCGACCACGGTGAGCAGTACGACCTCCCGTCGGTCGAGGGTCCCATACGCCGTGGTGATCGGGGCGCGGTAGGCCAACGTGGCCCGTTGTAGGCGGATGGCCTCCACACCCAGGTCGGTCGCCCCGGGCACCTCGGGCGTCACCGGCCGGCCTGCCGGTCGACGTCGTCGAGGAACTCCCGCACGCTGGCCACCACGTGGCCCGGGTTCTCGAGGTGGGCGGCGTGTCCGGCGTCGGGGACCACCTCCATGGTGGAGCGGGGTAGCCCGGCGCCCATGCGCAGGGCGATGGCACGGAACTTGGGGTCCTCGTCCCCCACCAGGAGCAGCGTGGGTGCGGCGATTCGGGGGAGGTCGTGCCAGTGGGACGGCTGGGCGCCAGTCCCCGCGCCCCGGAGGCTGCCGGCCAGCCCCTCGGGGTCGTTGGTCAGGCGCTGGGCCCTGGCGTCGACCAGGGCGTCGCGGCCGAGGCGCTCCTGGGAGGCGAACAGGGGGCTGGCCATCCAGTGGTCGACGAACCACTCGAGGCCCTTTTCCTCTAGGTCGTCGGCCAGCTCGTCGTCGGAGCGCCGGCGGGCCGAGCGCTCCACGGGGTCGGCCAGGCCGGGCGAAGCGCCGATGAGGACGAGGGATGCCACGACGTCGGGATGTCGGACGGCCAGGCCCAGGGCGATCCGGCCGCCCATCGAGTAGCCGACTACGTGCACAGGCTCCGCGTCGAGCCGTTCGAGGACGTCGGCCACCGCATCGACGGTGTGGTCGAACCCGTACCGATGGGCCTCTTCGAAGGCGCCTGTCCGTCCGTGGCCGGGGAGGTCGACGGCGACGGTCCATCGGGACTCGGACAGTGGGCGGCCGATGCCGGCCATGTTGGTCATCGAGCCGGTGAAGCCGTGCAGCAAGAGCACCGGGGTCCGGTCGATGCTCGGGCCGTCGGCTATGCCGTCCCCGGGTCCAGCCACCTCGGTGTGGAGGAGGTGGGGGCCGTCGGGGTTCACCGCTCGCCTCCGAGGGTCGTCTCGACAGCGGCCGCGGCTTTCCGGTGCAGGCTGACGTTGGTGGCGGCATTGGTTCGCACGTGGACCAGATGAGGCCCCAGCGTGGCGACGGCGGTCGTCAGGGCGGCGTCGAGGTCGTCCGGACCGGTGGGCTGGTGCAGTTGGATGCCGGCCAGCTCCGCGGCATGGGCCAGGTCCAGACCATGCGGGGTGTGGAAGAGGCGGTGGTGGTCGACGTGGGCCTCCCGGGCGATGGGGAGGAAAGAGAAGATCCCGCCGCCGTCGTTGTCGACCGTCACCACGGTGAGATCCGCGCCGAGGCGACCGAGGGCGGTGAGCCCGCCGAGGTCGTGGAGCACGGTCAGGTCGCCGGCCAGCAGAACGGTGGGCACTTCGGACCCGACGCTGATCCCCGCCGCAGTGGACACCTGCCCGTCGATGCCGTTGGCGCCCCGGTTGCCGCGGATCGACCACGAGCGGGCATCGGCGGGGAGGAAGGCGTCTAGGTCGCGGATGGGCATGGAGTTGCCGACCACCAGCTCGACCGCGTCGGGGAGCGACCGGTCGAGGGCGGCCACCACGGCTGGTTCGTCGAAGGGGGCGGTGGCCACCACCTCGGCCACCGCGGTTAGGGCGGCCGCTTCGGCGTCGGTCCACGCGGCCGTCCAGGTCGGGTCGGGGGCGTGTCCGGACGGATGACGGTCGACGAGGTGGCGGGCCAGGGGGCCGACGGGTGCGGCCACCCGGTCGGTGACCCGCAGGGCGGGGTCGGGGAACCGACCCAGGTGGTCGACCGCCACGATCCGCTCGGCGCCGACCCGATCCAGCCACAGCCGGTAGCCCTTGCTGGTCGGCATAGCCCCTAACTGCACGACGACGTCGGGCCGGTGGCCGTCGGACCACGACGACCGCAGTAGGTGGTCGCCCATTGCCAGTACCGGGGCGTCGACCACGTGCGACCCGCGGCGCAGCCCCGAGGTCGGGTCGGCCAGCAGCGGCCAGCCGGTGACCCGGGCCAGGTCGACCACGGCGCACCGGTCGTCTTCGGTCGGGTCCATCGGTCCGGCCACCAGCAGGCCTCTCGTCGGGGGACCGTCGGCGAACAGGTCGGCCAGGAATCCGACCTCCAGCGGTGCCCGGTCGGGTGGGACGGGGAGCAGGCCCACCGGAGGCGGGTCGTCGGCCGGTGGCTCCAGGGGTTCGCGCAGCGGCACGTTCACGTGGACCGGGCCGGGTGCCGGCCGGGTGGCTCGGACGAAGGCCTGGTGGGCCACCGAGGCCGCGCCCCCGGGCGACTCGACCCCAGCCACCGTCGTGTTGGTGGCCCAGCGAACGTGGCTGCCGAAGAGGCCGTGCTGGTCGATGGTCTGGGGGGCGCCGACGTCCTGCAGTTCGGGGGGTCGGTCGGTGGTGAGGACGAGGAGGGGCACGCCAAAGTGGAAGGCCTCAACCACGGCCGGGAGGTAGTTGGCCGCCGCGGTGCCCGATGTGCACAGTAGGGCCACCGGGCGGCGGGTAGCCCGGGCCAGGCCGAGGGCGAAGAAGCCGCCAGACCGCTCGTCGAGGTGCATCGACACGTCCAGACGGTCCGTCCGGTCGGCGGCCACCGTCATGGGCGTGGACCGCGACCCGGGCGAGGCGGCCACGTGGGCCACGCCGCACTCGACCAGTTGGGCGAAGAAGGCTCGGCACCACGCCTGCGTGGCCGCCGGCTCGCCGGCCGGCAGCGGGGACGTCCCTCGGCAGTTCACCCGGCCACCTCCGAGGCGGCCACCACCGGACCGAGCACGGCACGCAGCTTCAGGTCGGTCTCCAGAAGCTCCCGGTCGGGGTCCGACCCCTCGACCACTCCGGCACCGGCGTAAAGGGTGGTGCCGACCCCAGTGACCAGACCGGTCCGGAGGGCGACCCGGAACTCGCCGTCGCCGGCGGCGTCCATCCAGCCAACCGGCGAGGCGAACCAGCCCCGGTCCATGCCCTCGTGGGCGGTCCGGAGGTCCGCGGCCTGGCCGCCGGGATGGCCGGCCACCGCGGGGGTGGGGTGCAGCGCTCCGACCAGGTCCAGGAGCCCCACCCCGGGCGGGAGCTCGGCTTCGATGGGCGTGTGGAGGTGCTGGATGCCGTGGAGGCATAGGAGGGACGGATGGCGCGGGTGCCAGTCCTCGACGCCGAGGTCGGCCAGGGCACGGTCGACTGCCTGGACGACCACGTCGTGTTCCTGGCGTTCCTTGGGGCTGGTCAGCAGGCCCTGGCCGAGGGCGGCGTCGATGGCCGGGTCCTCGTGGCGGGGGGCCGAGCCGGCCAGGGCCGCAGTGTGGAGGTGGCCATCGTGGACGGCGGCCAGTCGTTCCGGTGTGGCGCCGACGAAGGTGGGCAACGGATCGCCTCCCGTGTCATCGATCCGGCCGGCGGGGCGGACGGCGAGGGTTGCGCAGGCCGGGTAAATGGCCCGCAGGATGCCGAGCAGGGTCGCCAGGTCGGGGTGGTGGGCCACGCCGATCGACCGGCAGGGCACGGCCTTGGCTAGGTCGCCCCGGGCGATGGCCTCCAGGGCGAGGCGGACCAGCGAGCGGTAGTGGTCGCGTTGGTCCGGCGTGGCCTGATCGGCCGGGTCGACCACGGCGGGAATCGGAGGTGCGCTCGGGGCCACCGCCGGGGTGGGTCGGTCATGATGGTCGATCCGAGTCACCCAGGTCCGTCCGTGGCGGCGATGGACCTGGACGGCGGGGAGGACCAGTCGGCCGGCACCGTGGGCCTGCCAGGCATGGGCGCTGGGTGGGAGTTCGTCGTCGAAGGCGAAGCCGGCGGCCAGGCGGGGGAGGGGGGCTTCGGTCGGGGCTTCGCGGGCGAGGTCCGTCCAGAGCGCCGCGGCGGCCCGCGCGGCGTCAGCGAAGCGTCCGGGGCCCGACGCCTTGACGACCATGGCGGCGCCGAGGCCGACCCAGGATTCGTCGTCGTCCGGAACCTCCCAGAACCAGGCCTCGTCGGTCCCGGGGGCGACAGCCAGCCAGGCCAACGGGTCGGTGGCCGGCCCGGCGTGGATCTCCACCGTTCGAGCCACCGAGGGGCGTGGCCTGTCGGCAGCGGAGGGTCCGTCCGGTATGGGGGCGGGGACGGTTGGGTTCACCGCCATCGGACCTCCACCTCCAGACGGTCGGCGTCGGCGGCCATGAGGGCCTCGGCTAGGCCCGCACCCACGTCGGCATCGTCGGCTTGGCCGCGGGCGCGGGCCCGGGCGACGAGAGTGCGGTGGAAGTGCTGGGCCACGAGGCGGGTCACGGCGGGAACCAGCGTCCGGACCACCTCGACCAGTTGCTGGTCTGAGCCGGGGTCGTCGGAGTGGACGTGGCGTTCGAACAGGTCGATGGCCCGCTCCACCACCTCATCGACGTGGGCCCCGTGGTCGGTGGCCAGGGCGACGAGCTCGTCAAGGGGCACGCCGGCCGAGCTGATAGCCAGGCCGGCTCGAACCATCGAGACGGCTCCCTCGTCGAACCGGGGCTCGGGGTCATCGACCAGGGGCGACAGGAGGCCGTTGTCGCACAGCAGCGACACGAGGCCCTCGGGGACGCCGGCCGCGTCGGCCACCTCGGCCCGGCTGAGGCTTCGGTCCAGCGCCTCGTCGGCCAGGCGGCGGAGGTTTGCTGCGGTGGACGAGGCGTCGGCTCCGCCGGCGGTTCCCAGCGCGCCGATCTGGGCCAGCGTGAAGCCGTCGTCGGCCAGGCGACGGATGTCGGCCAGTCGGTCGACGTGGGCCGTGGAGTAGACGGCCCGTCGCCCGCGTCGGGTCGGGGGACCGAGCAGGCCGAGGCGTTGGTAGTAGCGCACGGTGTCGATGGCCACGCCGGATTCGGCGGCCACTCGTTCCACGGTTAGCCCCTCAGCTTCCACGCCCCGAGTGTATGAGTAATCACTCTCAGTGTCGATGCTCGGATTGTTGGGCCCCGGCGGGTTCCCATCCGGGACGCGGCGGGTGCCACGATGGCTTCATGGACCCGGAGGCACCCGTCGACTACATCCAGTTGACCCGGGACACCTACGACGCGCTCGGATACCCCCCGTACCAGTGGGCCGAGCGGCCCGAGGCGCCGCCGTGGACGCCGCTGACTGGACCGCTGTCCGAGTCGACGGTGGCCCTCGTCGGCTCGGGTGGTGCCTATCGGCGTGGTCAGGTGGCCTTCCACTGGAAGGACGACACCGGCATCCGCCGCATCCCCACCGACCAGCCGGCCACCGACATCCGGCTCACCCACTTCGCCTACGACCTCGAGCCGGCCCGCGAGGACCCCAATATCGTCTTCCCCGTCGACCGTCTGCGCGAGCTGGTCGACGAGGGCGTGATCGGAGGCCTCGCCCCGACGGCCGTGGGCTGCATGGGTGGCATCTACTCGGCGCGG
>MDTE01090096.1_pt1 | contig 10672 bp, 5 predicted proteins | sample 811231 | NCBI WGS metagenome assembly MDTE01 (sample SAMN05326651, study PRJNA326480) | marine metagenome | isolation source: seawater | place: Indian Ocean: Red Sea | collected 2010 | reverse complement strand
TGGGGTCGCGCCCCACAGCTCCGGCACCCATGGCCGCCCGGTCGGCTGGCGGACCGCTGGCCAGACCCTGGCAGCCGCGGCTGCTCTGCCCGGCGAGGCCCATTCCGATGCCGCGCGCTGTGGCTTTGCGGTCGTCACCCAGTCGCGAGAGGAGACCAAGCCAGAGCCCTGCTCTGTCTGGCGCAAAGACAGCGAGCCCCCACCCCAGATTCTCGTAGATACGGTCTCTCTCAACGCCGCTGCTGGGTTGGGTGGCGCGATCCTTCTGGATCCGGCCGAGGATCGCCGCAGGGTCGAGCTTGTGCTCCAGCTCGGGTGGCTCCAGGAGTAGGTCTTGCCCGGCCTCCATGCGCGTCACCAGGGAGAATCCACGCACGAGCGGCCCCCTCTCGCGGAGGAAGTCGTTGACGAGAGGGGCCGTCGGATAGGTGACGTGCCCGATCTCAGCTTCGACGTAACGCCCTGGGTGGTAGCTGGAGAACCCGCGCTCTCTCTCCAACGCTCCGATCCGGGCAGGGTCTAGGAGGGTCGCCTGGACCTCCACGCCGGGGGCGAGCCAGAGCACCACGACCGCCGCAGCCGCCAAGCTCAGACCGCGCCCACGCCCAGTGGTCAAGACCCGTCGTCGCACCTCAGCGACAGCGAGGCTCAGCAGCAGCAGCAGGCAGGGCCACAGGGGCAGCAGGTATCGGGCGTCCACGGACGGGCGTCGTGGCGCCAGGAACACCAGTACGGCGATGTGGAGCACTGGCCCCAGTGCGCAGAGGGCGAGCACCCGGCCGCGGTGGCTCCGGCCAGGCGCGCCGGTGGCCAGGCTCGGAAGCAGCGCGGCCAAGGCCAAGAGCAGCGCCAACGACAGCAGGCCATCGAGTCGCTGTCGTTGGGGTGGGCGCAGAGACTGGCCTAGGGCGGTGGGTCCCCAGGCGCGAATGGGCACGAGGTTGCGGAGGCTGGGCACCACGAGCTCGGCGGGCGCCTCGAGGCTCTCTGCCAGAAGATCGGCAGGCGCGTGGTCGGCTTCTTCTGTGACCGACGCCGCAGGGCTGCCCGTCAGGGCGCCGATGGCCACTATGGGAATGGCGATGCCCAAGGCCAGAGCTGCAGTCGTTGTGTGTCGCTGTGGGCTGCCCCGATCCCAGAGGAAGCCGATCGCCAAGGCCAGGCCGATGGGGATGGCCAAAGAGCTGAGTGCCATGGCGGCACCGAGGACGAGGCCCAGGGTGAGGCTGCGGCGCCAACTGTCCGACTGTGGGGAGGCGGCGAGAAAGGCTGCGACGCCCAAGATGGCGGCGGCTTCTGGGTGACTTCCCCAGGCCACGGAGGTGCCCGCGAGGTAGGTAGGAGGAGGGAACAAGAACAGCAGGCCAGCGATGCTGCCCGCTGCCAGGCCGCCCAAGCGAAAGGCTGCGCCGGTCCAGCCCACGAAGCCCACCACCGCGAAGAGGAGCGCCACCACCTTCAGCCCAAAGTAGCCCTGGGTGACCTGCAGGGGCACGACAAGGACGGCATAGAGCAGCGACACCAGCAGGAAGCCTCCGTGCGCGGCATTGCGGCTGTCTCTGCCCCACGCAAGCACGTCGGACAGCGAGGGAGTGCCCTCTTCCAGCCACTGATCCGCCAGGATCATGTGCTTGACCTCGGCCCAGTCCGGTGGGTGCACCTGGTCCGAGGCTGAGAGGATCAGCAAGAGGCGCAGAGCGACGAAGACAGCGACGCCCGCTGCGATCGGCCGCAGGGGGAAGGCCTTGGACTCAGTGGGAAGCAAGGACAGAGCCAAAACGGGAGCAGCGCTGCTCCCTTAGAACTTGGCCTGCAGGATCAGGTTCAGACCCAGCTGGCGACCTCGGGGCAGATCCAGGACCCGCTCTCCCACTCCCGTGTCGGGGTTCGTCTCCACTTTGCTGTTGTTGTAGTCCTGGGTGAACGACACTTCGCCGACGGCCACCAACATGTGGGACAGGTGCCACTTGAGGCTGGCCTTGACCGACAAGATTGTGAAGGGCTGCTCTCCAGTGGGCATGATCTCGTAGTCGTTTGCTTCGCGGATCACCTGGAGTTCTCGCTGACCCTCAGCGTCTTCAGGGGCGAAGAACGATGCGGGTTGCATGAGCCCGAAGACGAACCCTGGGCTCAGGTGGGCCTTCTCGATGTACCAGTCCCACCACAGCGCGCCGTAGATCTGGGGCGTCTGGATCGTGTCGTCCGCAAAGGACAGGTACGGGGTCAGCCCCGGCACGTTGAAGACGAGGAACGAGACGTCCCGGTAGACCACGTCGAGCCCCACTCGCATGTTCTTGAGGAAGCGGACCTGGCCCGAGAGTGCTGCGGTCAGCGCGTCATCGAAGAGAGTCTCGTTGGGGGAGTTCGCGTTGATCAGGCTCTGCCACAGGGTGGTGACTTCAATGCCCACTCCCGCACCAAAGGCCCCCTCGTAGTCGGGAATGAGCGAGGCCGTGCGCCGCAGCTCGGGGTCGTTCACGAGCGGCTTGAGGTCGGGGGAGACCCCCAGCTTGAGGTTCCAGGTGAACTGAACGCGGTGGCTGAATCCGAAGGCCTCCAGAGCCTTGCTGCGGAAGGGATCTTGCTGAAAGGTTCCGCGCGCGAAATAGCCGCCGCCCAGGTCGTAGGACAGCTTGCCTGCCTTGCCGATGGGGACGTTGGGCCCGAGCCCACCCAGGACACCCCAGTAGTTCTCGGTCTCGTTGTTGTCGGCTCGGAGTCGCACCAGCGCCTTCGCGCCCACGAAGGCATAGAAGCGCTCCAGGTCCAAGTGCAGCTTGGCGCCGGGAACAGGCCCCCGGTTGCGAGCCCAGATGGTGTTCCCGCCCCAGGTCAGGTCGTAGGTGTAGCCCAGTCGAAACCGGTCGGCTGAATAGGGCCATGCCGTCAGCTTCAGTGACGAACCCGTCTTGCTGCGACTGAACCAGAAGGTCGCAGCCACATAGGAGCCATCGTCTCGGAACCGTCCTATGAGTTGGTTGTCGTCGGGGTCACGACTCAACTCGAACTCAGCGACGAAGGCGGCCTCGGTGTCCACGAAGGGCAAGAAGCCAGGCATCTTCCCGTAGAGCACCAAGTGGCTCTCGCTGACCACCTTTTGCTTCTCTGCATTGAGCCCCTCGAAGAAGAGCTCTGGGTATTCGTTGGCCATGCCCAAGTTGGGGGAACCATCGTCGTTGCCCACGAGCAGGTTGTCGTCCCCGATGTAGGACGTGAGCGTTGTCTTGATGTAGTCGCTGACTCGGATCTTGGGCTTTGCCGCTGCGCCGCCACTGTCGTCGTCGCTCGTCGCTTTGGGTTCTCCTGCCGGTGAGTCCTTCGTCGCTTGCTGCTCAGTCGCAGTTGGCTCTGGCGTGGGCTCCCCTGAGTCGTCGTCGGACGACTCAGGGGGGACGCTGCCCTCTGCGGCGTTTGCCTCTGTTTGTGCTGTGTCCTCTTTGCCGTCGTCCTGGGCGTCGTCGTCGTCCGACGGTGCGCTCGCCGTCTCCTCAGCGGCTCCTGGCGCTTCCTCCTCCTTCTCGTTTTCGGGCTCTTGGGGGCTCTCCTCGCCTTCGGCCTCCTCGGCCGCACGGGCTTGTTCGGCCAGGCTGGGCACCAGGAGTAGGGCCACGAGGAGGAGGAACAACTGGATCGACTTGAGCATCGAGGTCACCGCATTGGAGGTGTTGTTTGAGGCAAACAGAACGTGGGGATTAATTGCCCGACCACGAGGTCCAGCTGGATTCATCGGCTGGATTGATGGTCAGGACGTTGTAGTAGCCGGCCACGACGCCTCGCAGCCCTTCGATGGTTCCCGCTCCGCCGCTGGCCGAGTTGAAGGCATCGCTGCTCTCGAAGAGGTCACTGCCCACGCGGATCTGAGAGCAGTCCGCCACCTCGAAGTAGCCGTTGGAGCTGGCGTGCTCGCTCTGGGCCACTACGCTCAGGCTTGGTACCTGGACGACCATGCCCTCGTGGCTCTCGTTGAGCGTGCAGGGGTCGGTCACTTCGATGGCCGTGGGAGCCGCGCCGGCGTCGCCCACGGTGATGCCCGCATCCCCTTGAATCACGATCTGGGAGTTGCCTCTGTACTCGTTGTAGGCCCCCGAGAGGGTGACGCTGGTCCCTACGGCGGGGATCGAAGCGAGGTCCTCCGCGCTGTACACGGCGATTCCGCCGTAGGCGAGTGCTGTGGGGTCTACGACGAACAACGAGGTCCCCGAGTAGCGAGTGTCCGCGGAGGCCACCACCAGGTCCGAGACCGTGACCGGGGCGCCGAGGTCTACAGACTGGCAGTTGATGGCGGGTAGGTTGTCACTGCCCGTCCATTCGTCCAGGCAACCGGGGTAGTCGAAGTCCACGTCGCGGGCCCACCGGGGGAGAATCGTTGCGTCGCCATAGCTCTGGTGGAGCACGCCCGAGACGCTGTGAACGGTGTAGTCCGCGCGCACATCGGCGTAGTGGAAGAAGTCATCGACGAACACCCCGTCGGCTTCCCACTCGTAGTAGGAGGCGTAGCTCGGACCTTCTGTGACGGTCGCGTTCTCGATCTGCACGAGGGTGCCGATGAGCTGCGGATCGGCCAGCCCATTGGCGATGTCTGCGGCTTGGAGCACCTGAGGCTCGGGTGCCGAGCCCTGACCGGTTATTTGCACATCGTCCACGCTGTCGATGCTGATCTCGTAGAAGTCCCCAAAGGGCTGCCGGAACGTCCCGGACACGGTGACGATGGAGTCCGCCGAGAGGACCGACTCGAGCTCGGAGGCGACGTCGAAATAGGTGAAGACCACGATGCCCGTGCCCGGTCCGGCACCGTCTTGGACCCAGAAGTAGGCCTCATTGTCCTCTTCGTCACCGATCCAAAGAGGGGTGGTGACGGTGACGTCTTCGACGATGACCGGACTCTCGACTGTCACCTCTCCCGCCATCAATTGGGCGATGGTGGTGGTCACGGGGTCCGGCCCGATGGAGTCGTCGTCGTCGCCGCTGTCGGTTCCGTCCCCGTCGTCGTCGTCGCCGCTCATGGTGTCGTTGTCCTGGGGGGCGAGATTGCAACCGACAAACAGGACCAAGAGGCCTAAGAGCAGGGTGAGGTGTCGGAGGGAGATCATGGAGGGTCCTTTCTTGCTTGCGTCGGCCGCAGCGAGAGTGGGGTCAGCAGAGGGTAGGCGGGGCAGGAGCGTCTTCATCTGGGCAGCTCTCCTTCGACGCAGGAAGGTACCTGACGTTGTTCGTAGCGGGGTGAATGTCGCGGACCTGACATGGGCTCGAGAAGCAGGTCCTCACAGTCGTCGGGTCGGTGTGCTTCGGGAAAGTCCAGGCAGTCGCGCACCTCTAGGATCCAGGGCGGACTGGCGTAGCGTGTGTGCCGGAGTATGCCGACCAGGTAGTCCAGCTGGCGTGGCTGGAAACACCAACTGGGCGCGGGTGCAGTCTGGCACTCGGAGCTCTCCTCACACTCGGGAAACGAGAACGAAGGGACGGTGTTGATGTTCACCACGTTGACCCTGGCGGTCGCTCCACCGCAAGTCCCTGGAAGGGAAGCGGGCCACTGTCCGTACTCGTTCAGGTCTTCGCAGTCCGATGGCCTCAGGTCCGAGCTGAGGTCCTCCAGGCGGACGACTGAAGACTCCCAGGCTTCCATTCGACTGTCTTCGCAGACGATGCCCGGCGGGATCACGGAGGGCGCCCGCGGGCTATGCCCTCGGCTCTCTACTTCCCAGGTGGGGAACTGCAGCTCGGTAAACCCGAGAAACTCAGCCACAATCCCCGCGAGACTCTTGAGGCGGTCCCCCACTTCGATGCCCTCGGGACGCGAGAAGCTAAAGACGAACAGCGAGTTGTAGCTGCCCGGTGAGTTGGCCTGGTCGGTGACGTAGAAGCCGTCGTTGGTGATGGACGTGACGATCAGCTGGCGACGGTACTTCTCGGGGTGCTCTGGGTCCCAGCCCAGGATGGGGACGTACTCTCGCTCGAGAGGAGACTCGATGGCCGAGTCGCTCTGTTGGAGCTGTGTGACCGTGGGGTGACGCACGAAGATGGCATCGCTCGCGCCCGTGGCGAAGCTGCCCGGCGATTCGGCGGAGCCCTCGTCCGACAGCCAGATCCGAAGCCGGTCGTATGCCCGGCTGATCGTCACGGTTCCCGTCCCGTAGCCGTCGGCGACGGCGAGCGTCCCGCTGGGGCAGTCGGGGTCCGAGAGGGAGGATGTCGAGCCCTCGAGGACGCCTGTCGTCACGTGAATCGTAAGACAACCCGTGAAGTTACTTCCGCTGGAGCCGTCGGGGCCCAATGCGTCGACGGTGAGATCGAACGTGCGGTCCTCGACCGTGAATGGCAGAGAGAGTTCCTCGGAGAGGCCTACCAGCCCTTCCCCCAGATCGACCTGGACGATGAAGCCCAGAGGCGCGTCGACAAGCTCGCTCTCTTGCTGGGAGCCATCGGCCCCTGCTCCCTCCTGGTCGAGGCAGGACGCGGTCATCAAGAGCGCCAGGCAGGCTCCCAGGCGATACAAGGCCTCTTTGTTTCGTAGGGCTGCCATCAGAACCTCGGCGTGATCCGGCCATCGCCTTCGGGATAGAGGCTGTTGAGGTCGGTGGCTACTCGGTTCCCCTCGCTGTCGGTTTGCCAGTCGCTGAGCTCGAGCATGAAGAACTCCACGGCATCTCGCATGGAGATGCCCGAGTCCTCTTGTGTGGTGTTGTTCTCCAGCACATAGAAGCCACTTCCCCCTGAAGCGACGTAGTTGTTGGTCGCGAGTTCGTACGATTCGCTGGGGTAGATGGGGCGCCCACAGCGCAGCGCGGAGCAGATCTCGCCGGTGTCTTCGCAGTCTTCGTCGTTGTTGCAAGGTGCCCAGCTGCCGCCAATGGTGATCTCATCGGCGATGCCTGCCGAGCAGTCCATGATGAACCGGGCCGATGAGATCTGAGCTTGAGTGCTGCACCCGCGGCCGGCTGATCGCTGGGTGATGTAGTCGAACATCTCTTGCACCTCGACGCCCGAGAGAAACATCGTGGTGATCGTGTTGTCGAAGGGCAGGACGTTGTAGAGCTCCTCGACGGTTACGTCGTGCTCGGTCTGTCCGTCGGCCGGTCCTTGAATGTCGGTTCGGATCCCCAGCGAGTTCGTCATGCCGAAGTCGGTCTCGATCCCCGACCGGTATTGCATGGCCTCCACGACCAGATTGCCCAGCGGTGAGTCGCCGCCAATGGAGCCGAACCTGCGGAGTCGGTCTCTGGTGCGTGCGACGGTTCTGGTCAGATCGATGGTGTCGGCCAGTTCTCGCTCGTAGTCGTGAAGAAGATCCAGCATGTCGGCGTCTTCTGGCACCGAGCTGTCCACCGGCAGCAGCTCATTGTCGTGAGCGATTACCTCCCCGTCTCGAACGACCAAGTCGATGCGCTGGACATACTTCGCGAAGGCTCCTGCGTGACTCACCAAGACCCTCTTGCCAGGCACCACCTCGCTGGGGACAACCTTGATGGGGTCGAGGGCGACGTGCAGGTGTCCGCCGACCACGATGTCCACGTCTTTGCACCATCGGGCGATCTCCACGTCGTCGTCGAGGCTGAGGTGGGTCAAGACGATGACGATGTCCACCTGGGGTGCGAGCAAAGCGGTGTAGTGATCGATCGTCTGCATGGTGTCCTGCACCCGCACATCCATGCTGTTGTCGGCCTCGTGGATGGATGTGATTGATGACAGATTGCCCATCCCCACGACGCCCACCTTGAGACCGTCCAGGTCGAAGATGGCGACGGGGTCGATCAGCGCGTCGAGGCGGCTGTTCCACGGGTCATCCGCGCTCTCGAAGTCATAGTTGGCCGCGAGCGTCCGGTAGGTCGACCAGCGCTCGAGCTGGGTGGCGTAGTTGCGAGCACCTTCATCGAACTCGTGGTTGCCGGCGACTGCAGCATCGAGGCCCATCTCGGCCAGAACTCGGATCTCGGCCTCGCCCTTGAAGAGATTGAAGATGGGCGCCCCTTGGAAGTAGTCACCACTGTCCAGGTGAAGGCTTCGACCTGCATTCCGCCGTGCATCCTTGAGGATGGTGGCCACACGGGCCGCCCCCCCGAAGGGCCCTTGCCCCTCAGCGAGACCCAGCTCCTCGTCTGTGTATTGCGGCACCATCTCGTAGGGAATGAGTCGGCTGTGGAGGTCCCCCGTGTGAAGGATCGTCAGCCGGACATCGAGGCCCGAGAGGTCTTGGACGGGCTGAACACTCTCACAGGACCAGAGCGCACAACACATCAACAGGCAAAACCCCAGCCGGAGCGGGCTCTCTTGTCTCGGACTCTGGGCGGAAGATCGATGCATCGGCGAGGGCGGAGTAGCATCGTCGACGCATCGAGGGCAAGGGAGGACCGCTGCCCGAAGCCCCCTCCAGAGGGCCCGTCACCTCTTCTTGAAGTCTGGAATGGAGCGCTGGTCGTCACGGGACCCTTGACATTGAGGCCTCGCGCATGTCTGATTCCGCCGCCTTCCTGGGTGGAGTCGTTCGCCGGTCGACGGGTCCTCTTTCGAAGGTTTCCATACTCCCAGTGTCAGGCTGGGGGTGTCCCGGTTTCTCGTTCAAAACCTCGGAAGGGCAATCGCCGATGCGCTGGTCCCTCAAGACCCCGTGGATGGCTGTGTCGGTCCTGCTCCTGGTCTCTTTGACCGCGGGCGCCGCACAGGCCTCTTGGCTCCAACCCCATACCCGCCAGGAGGCTGTGCCACTGGCGGTTGTCGAGCGACCGTTGGTTGTCGGCAAGTCGTGGATGTTGGTTGACTTTGGTTTCTCCTGGAAGCACTCGAACAGTCACTTCATTGGAGACAGACTGTTCAACCTGGGTGCCACAGAGGGGACTCACTTCAAGAAAGAGAACAACGAGGGGCAGTGGGACTATCGCCGCTGGACGCTCGGTCTGACTTGGGGTTTCAGCCGCAACTCCCAGCTATCCCTGGAGGTGCCCATTGTTTGGGCGTCGGCCTGGAACAACCGGATGATGGAAGGGGACGACAGAAAGCCCCTCTCCTCGGTCGGGCTGGGCGACATGCACGGCGGCTTCCGTTACCAGTGGCTGCGTAGCCAGAGTCAAGACGGCCGCTTCAGCAACTCCCTGGTGACTGGCCTTGAGATGCGGTTTCCCACCGGTCACGAGTCGCCGGGGTCGTATATCGGTGGGCCCAACAACGTGCCCACGATCATTACCGGAGCCGGTACCTGGGGCTTCGACGTCTACGCCCGCTTCAAGCAGCAGATCCGCTTCTTTGCCGTGGAGTTTGGGCTCGGCTACCAGCTGAACCCGGTCAACGTGGTCATGTACCTGGTGGACACGGAAGAGGATCAGTTCAATCAACACCTCGACCCAGGCGACGTGGTTCATTCCGACTTGGGACTGACGGTCCAGTTCTTCCGTCATCTAGCCCTTCGGGGGAACCTCTACCTGGACTATCGGCTCCCCACCAAGTGGGGCAGCACCTCGGCGACGTTCCCGCCATGCAAGGACTGTCTGACGATTCCCGACAGCAACGGCTTCTGGATGGACGTGGACGCGAAGCTGATTGCGACGATTGATAGTCACTTCGGGATGGATGCCTACTTCCGCTACACCTTGGCGGGACGGCACAACTTCCTGTGGCCTCTTGAAGACCTGAGCCCGTCCCGCGGTTGGACCGCTGGCGGCAACCTGTCCTACCGGTTCTGAGTGGGGAGGCAATGAAGATGATGACCGTGCAACTACTTCGACGCATCCTTTTCGCTGGCGCTCTGGCGGCCGCCTTTGCGCTGCTGCTTCCGGCCAATCCGGCGGAGGCCAAGCTGGCCTTTTATCGCAACTACCCAGACCTCAAGTGGAAGGTGATCAAGACGGAGCACTTCAACGTGTTCTATCCGGTGAGCCGCAATCCCGACAGCGATCACTACATCGACGCGGACTTCACGGCTCGCAAGACCGCCTACATCGCTGAGGAGATGTATCCGCTGATCTGCGGCCAGTTCAACTACTACCTGGACGAGACGGTCAACATCGTGATGCTCGACCAGACGGACAGTCTGACGGGCTACACGGTTCCCAATTTTGACTGGATTGTCGTTTCGGCGCGCCACAGTGACATGCTGTGGCGACTGCGTGGTCATCACGACTGGTTGCGCAACGTCATGTACCACGAGTTTGCCCACGTGGTGTCCCTCAAGGCCGACCAGGTGTTCGCTGAAGAGAGCTTTGGTGCGGTGCTGCAGGCTCGGTGGAACGACGGCCGCATCAACACCAACGCCGAGGCCAGCACCTTTGTGGGCACGGGGGACCCCTGGTTCTGGGTCGAGGGCGGCGCTGAGTACTACACGGAGGTCGCGGGCATCAACACCTGGACAGCCAATCGGGACATGCGGATGCGCATGGACATCTTGGAGGGAATGGAGCTCAACTTCGCCGACATGGGGGATTACTACGGCAGCAACGGGGGCTTCGATGGCAACCGTCACTATCTGGCCGGCTACGCCTTCGCCCTGTATCTGGAAGAGCGGTTCGGCGAGGGCGTCTACCAGAGCTTCGCGACCAAGAGGGACGAGAAGGGCTGGACCCCCGACTGGCTGAGTGTGATCGAGGACACTCTCAATATCTCGGCTGACGAGCTGTTTGAAGACTGGATAACCTGGGCCCGCACGAAGTACGAGAAGGTTCGCGACCAGGTGATGGAGGACCCGGCG
>MDTE01036375.1_pt1 | contig 10672 bp, 4 predicted proteins | sample 811231 | NCBI WGS metagenome assembly MDTE01 (sample SAMN05326651, study PRJNA326480) | marine metagenome | isolation source: seawater | place: Indian Ocean: Red Sea | collected 2010 | reverse complement strand
TATATCGCAAAGTGTTGATTCATTTTTAGATAGAGTCAAACTACCTCTTGCAAAAGCATCATCATCTGAAAGGTCAAAAGAGAAATCAACATCAGCTAATGACATAAACCAATAACCTTTGAATCCTTCTAAGCTAGTTAATGAACCATACCAAACACCATCATCATAATATGCAGATTCATTTTCTGAAATGATATGTAATAATTGTCCATCTAACTCATCAGGAATAACATCTAACAAATTATAGGATAAATGACTTGGGAATGATATTAAATTTGCTCCTGGATTCAAATTATAACTTAAATCCGGTGGAGATACAAAGCCTGTAAAGTTAGTGTTTTCAGGTTCATTAAAAACAATCCAATAACCTGAATACCTATCAATATTAGATAAAGAACCTATCCAGCCAACATCATCAAATAAATAAGCTGCATTAGTTTCATTTAATATCATATATAAACTACTACTTTCATAATATTGGTTCAAAAATCCTATTAAATTAAAATCATTTTCAGAAGAAGGTAAAACAAAATAACTAACTAAATTTGCTCCATAATGTACACCTCTAGTAAAAGAATATTGACAACTTGAATCTTCTTCTGTTGCAAATGGATTAAAATTTATAGCATCAGAATCTGTACAACCCCATATCTCATCATTATTACAAACTCCATCATCATCATCATCATAATCACAAGATCCATCATTGATATCAGCTTCAGGATTATAGTTACATGCATACTCATCATCACATCCAAAGATTTGATTTGTTAATAAATCAATAACACTAACATTAAGATTATCCCATGGAACAGCAGGTTCATTCGTGTTTGCTTCATAATAAATATTTTCTGAAACATCATATATTTTAAAAGTAGGGACATCACCAAAACTTGGGTATCCTTCAGCATAATCACCTCCATCATTGCCAAATACAATTATAGGACATAGTCCTATACATTGACTTGTATCCCATAATTGAGTACCTACACATACATCACCATTAAAAGCAGCAACCCAATCATTATTATCTACCAAAGTGCCATTTAATTCAACCTCAACAATATAATAACTAGCCTGCAATACAGTGATATTATGTTCAAATAATTCTGGTAAACAAACTATTTCATCTGGAGTACTTTGACTACTCTCTATAAAATTTTCAGGACATTCTGCTAGGACTACACTAAAAATTAGAATAAGAAGGTAAGTAATTTTAATATATTTAATATTTATAATTTTTTTCATAAATACTTACATACATTTTTCACAACAATTTAATATAACTATTGCATTTTTATAATCATAGATTTACTATGTTACAAATTGTATAGCAATAAAAATCTGAATCAAGAAAGATAACATACCAACAATAAAAACTTTGCTACCATAATTAAATATTGAATTTAAAGAAACTTTCAGACCAATAGCAGTCATTGATAATATTAAAAATACTTTACTTAGTTTCATAAAAAAATAGATATAATTATTGGGGATTAATATTGAATTATTTAAAACTATAATAAAAATAAAACCAACAATAAAGTAAGGAATATTTTTAAAAATATTACTTTCTTTTGATTTCATAAATAAGCTTAAACAAAACAACAGAGGACCTAATGAAAGTATTCTAACCATTTTTATTAAAGTTGCTGTTTCACCTACATCTACTCCAAATATGTGCCCAGCTGCAACAACTTGACCAACTGCTTGAATAGTACTTCCAATAATAACACCCTGATTAAAATTATCATTAATTGATAAAACATTTATTATATAAGGAACAAAAAAAATACTTAATGCACCTATAATATTTATAGCTGATATAGATAAAGCAATTTCTTCTTCTTTAGATTTTAAGATTTTTGAAGCACCTGCAATAGCTGAAGAACCACAAACACCATTTCCAACTCCTAATAAAATAGATAAGTTTGAAGATATTTTAAATATTCTTCCTAAAATAAACGTAATGATTAAAGAGGATATAATTAATATTAATAAAAGTATGATAATATCATAATTAATCTTTTTCAATACAATTGTATCTAAATTGAAACCCATCAAAATAATAGAGAAATTTAACAAAGTAGATTCTGAAAATGAGATTCCATTAGAATATTTTTTATCAAAATAAAAAATGTTTCCAATAATTATTCCTAATAGTATAGCAATTACCACAGGACCTAATATCAATTTTGATGAGATTAAAATTGCAACAATACTTATCAAAACTACTATAATAAGTCCTGGAATAATATTTTTAATTTTGCCTAAGAGTTGAATTGGAAATTTTACTTTAATTTTTCACCACAATTTAAATTTGCAGGCACTGCAATATCAAATCTTTTTGGATAAGGTCTTTTTTTGTTTTTTTCATTTAAAACAAATTCTTCTATAGTTATACATTCGCCAACATTAGGATTATATTTTTTTTCATGAGCTATAGTAGAAGAATTTATACCTTTATAATTATGTGCAGGATATACAATTGTTTCATCAGGATAAGGAAAAATTTTATCTCTAACACTATTATATATATTTTCAGAAGAACCTCCTTGAAAGTCTGTTCTTCCAGTACCTTCAATAAATAATGTATCTCCAGTAAAAATATATCCATTAATGTAATATGAAACGCAACCATCTGTATGACCTGGAGTATGATGTACTTTCACTAGACTATTACCTAACTTAAGCTCATCACCATCTTTAAATAATATATCTGCACCTTTTACCCCAGTTTTTGAACCATAACATATTTTAGCTCCTGTAATTTCCCTTAAATGAGACGCTCCAGTAATATGATCAGCATGAACATGTGTTTCTAAAATATATTTTAAATTTAAGTTTAATTTCTTAATACAATCTAGGTCCCTATCTATTTGCTCTAAAACAGGGTCAATTATAATTGCATCACAATCATCTTTTATCCATATAATATATGTATATGTCCATGTGTCATAATCAAATAATTGTTTTAAATTTACTTTATCCATTTAATATCAAGTTCACTAGTTGTACTATATCAATAACATCTAACAATCCATCTTGGTTTATATCACCATTAATAACATATTCATCTTCATTTAAAATTACATTTACAAGAATAACAATATCAGAAACATTTAAAGCACCATCATCATTCATATCACCTAACATTAACTGTTCTTCATTTACAGATAATGAAACTGGTATTATGACATTATCTTGATTATTAACTGAAATAATAATATCTGCAAAATAATCACCATTTATAAGATCTACACTACTAGCTTCAGTAGTAATTTCAGAATATTCTCCATTTAACAATTCTCCAGAGAGACCATCTATTGAGGTTAAAGTCAACCAATCAGTTGGAATAAATGCTTTTAAAATTTTATATGAGGTATTACTTTCAAAATAATCTCCATTATATTGATCTACTTGAGTCGCAATTAACCCTGAAGAATTTTGAATACCAACAGTTGCAGAATAATTGCCAACAACATCTCTTATATTAATATCAATAGAACCATCAGGATATATAACAATTTGAAAATCATAATAACTATCTTCATAACCCTCTGAAGCCCAATGATATACATTATTAAACCAAACTACTAATCTATCTGAATTAGAATTAAAGTATACATTGCCTGAACAACTATCATTACAATTATTATTAACTGGATTTAAATCATCCCAAAATCCAAATATCGCTGCTCTTGGAGCGTCTTCAGATGGAATATTTCCATTATACCAGCTATCATTATCATTTTCAAAACCTATCCAACCATTTGCATTAATAAGGAATTGAGGATAATTTTCACCATAAAAAGGAAAATCAAAACCAATATCTATTAAATCAGTTCCAGTATCATTTGTTTCAAAAACAACCTGTATGTTATCTCCAGAAATATCAATCCAATCGTAATCAAAATCATTACTTATATCTGAATCACTCCAAAAATATCCCTCTAAATCTGGCCCACCACCAATATTATCAAATGGAGGTTCAATATCTGCATATGTTTTTGAAATACTATAAGATAGCAAAGACCCTTCTTCTCCAGTATTTGATATTATAAAATCTGTAGTAACAACTGTTTCAGCTTCTATCTCAAAGTCAATTTCATCTACATTATAAGTTAACTCTGGTGCAGGCAAAGTAACAGGAGATTGAGTCGTAATATATAAAGCAGAATTATCACTTAAAGTCATAGCTGACAATGGATATTGACCATGAAATGAATATTGCAATCCATCATCAGCAAAATGGTTTTCAATACCTATTGTAGCATATCCACCATGCATTGGTGGATAAGAACCATAACTTCCTGATGAGTCATTATCAAATTCTTTATACTGTATTTTAATATCGTTATCACCATTTGGTCCAAAAGAATTATTATATAATATAATTTGAAATGTTTCTAAGGAATTATTATTTTGAGTTCTCATATCTGACCATTCTATAATTACATATTGATCTGTTGAATAATAAAAAACATCACCACCATTAGAAGTCTCTAAGTCATCCCAGAATGCTGCTATCATTGGAGATGGTCCCCCTGCTCCAGGAATTGGATAGTTTCTAAAAGAAGCTGCATCAGATCCGCCAGGTGCTATCCAGCCATTAGTACTAATAGTTATATCATCATATTCTATGCCATAAAATTTAAAAGTAAAGGGTAATGACCTTGAGGTTATCGGACCATTCCCACCCCAATTACCGTCACCACTATCATTAAGGTTCAAATCAGAACCATCACCACCATAATCTGGATCAATTTCAATCCAATTATATTCTGGAGATAAATCATACTCTGAATCATTAGAATCATAAATATAATATCCATATTGATCAGGTCCAAGTGGATCTAAAACAGATACATTGCCAGCAGTAAGATTAAATAATTCTTCTTTTGAATAACCTTGAGAATCTTCTAAAACAAGTGAAAATACAATTTGTGAACCATTAATCAAATCACTACTTAATGATACAGCAAATGAACTGATAGAACTGTTAGTTTGACCTGGAAATATATTACCCCAAGAATTATTACCACTTACTATTTCAACTTGATCATTATTGCAATTAAGTGTACCTAAAACACTAATTGCTTCCATAGAACCATAATTTGTTAAACTAATATCAAAATAACTGACTTGTCCAGGATTTGCAAAACCTGAATTAGATATAAGTAATAAACTACCAGATACATAAAGAGGTATATTTGATGTCCATGAATTTAAATTACTATCTGTTATTGTTAATTGCAAAAACAGATTTTCATTTTCAACTGATTCAGAAGAAATAGATATACTAACATTATCTCCATAAACTGTTTCATCTGGATCAATATTTCCATATGATATAATAGAATCATCAATTGTAACTAAATTTGAAGTAGATGATAAAGTTGCTGTAACATTATTAGCCACATTATAACCAAAATTTTTCAAGGGGATAGAAAGTTCAACTGTTTCACCAGCACTTGCGATACCATCTCCACTAACTATTACTGTTGAGAATTGATCATAATTGACTGAAACTTCTTCATCTAAAATTGTAAAACTTCCTTCATAAGGTTTATGATTATTTTTTGTAATTGTAATTGGGATTTCATCTAAAAATGTATCATCCAAATCAATTGTTAAGCTTCCATTATCATCAGTAAAATAATTAAAAACCATGCTAGTTCTACCTACTAAAGTCACCATAGCATTTTCAACGGGATTACCATTTTCATCTTCAACTAATATATCAAAATAATTAGTTCCTACTGGAACATAATCCAAATGAGTTACATTCATTTGAGTAGGTGTATCAGACCATAAATGTGTTGCAGGATCACCCATTAAATTATTCCATTGTGTAAAAGCACTAATCCATTCATATGGATTTCCTGGATATGCACTATACAAAGCAAATTTACCACTAGCTAAAGCAGCTCCTGCTGTTTCAACATCATCTGCTAAGATACCATCATATATTCCCATATCAACTATATTATTAAACAATGTATGTGTATTCCAAGTAGCTGTACCAATTGCAGCAACTCCACCTTTTGGATTTGCAGATGTTCCTGCTCTAAAAAACTTCTCACTCATAGCTGTATTATCTTCAGCAAATGAACCTGTACCGCAAGTTAGTACAGTTGCAAATGGCAACTTATAACCATTGTTAGCATTGTCTACATTAGAAGTTGAAAAGCCACTCATTCCTAAATAACCTCTATAATTAAAAAACAACACTCCCTCACTTAACTCATTTTGCATCCAGGTTGACCATCCACTTCCTGAAGTCTTAATACTTACATCTGAAAAATCATGATTTTCAAGTAATCCTTTGATTGCTTGTTTTGTAATTGCACATGAATTACCTGAAGTAGAAGGATCTCCTGCCATGGCAGCTCTTTCATAGTATTCTTCAATTGAATTTAAATAAGTTGCTTTTTCATAGTTCAAAATTTTAAATACTACTGTGGATAATTCAGTTGTTGAACGAATTGACATTCTACCAATTAAAATTTCAGGTAATAAATCATTTCCATCAAGTTGAGAATAAGGATGATCTCCTTCACATTGACTTCCATAACTGTCATGTCCAAAATCCTCATAATATGTTGGAATACTATATGAGCCCCCAACATCACCAAGTAATGCTACATATTCTGGAACTGGATCATAATTATCATATGCATTTTCAATATAATTTTTTATAGATGAAGCAGAGTTACCTGTCTCTGCAGTAGAAGCAGTATAGACAGTATAACCTCTTTTAGTTCTCCAATCCACAAGTTGTTGAAATACTGCATTATCATCTAAATTACTTGAACATATATATAATATTGCAGGCATTTGATATTCATCTCTACTGTTTGCTACTTCATAATTAAGTATTTTGTTTTTATATATATTTTCAAAAACTCTAGATTTAGGTATATCTCTTCTTCTTATATCTTCTCTATCTCCAATCTCTGATACTACTATTTCAATTTTATCATATACTTCAAGTTCTTTAGAAGCAGGTATAAATTTATATGGAATTACACTTATACTAGCTAAAACCAAATCTCTCATAATCATAGGATCTGTCATAGAAACATTAATGTATGGATAAGATAAATTTGAATCATAAAATGTTAAATCTTTAGAATTAATTGTAGAATTTTCCAAACCATTTACAATGTTTTGATTAGGTATGATATTAACATTATCAATTTTATATGAATCAATTATATTATACTGAATTTCATATTCTTTTGAGGGATCTAACATTAGCATAGATGAAAACTTAGGTAGTTTTGGCATACCCAAAATGGCTGTTTCTCCTTTAGCATTTGAATTAATTTTCACATATCCATCTTTACTCTCTAAATCAAATTCATCTAATTCAAATGTTAAATTAATTGTCTGGTTGTTTTGATTTATTAGATTGAAATTTTTATTTTCATCAGAATATAATGCACATAGAATAATAAAAAATGTTAAAATATATTTTTTCAAGATTAAAGCCTTTATTTATTTGATATAATAATATATAAATTTATTATGTTTTACCAATCAGATTGTTTGTTTCAATTTGTAAAGGAATATTACAATGATTTAGACATCATTTCATTTAAACGTTTAACAAAACTTGATGGGTCATCTAACTTCATACCTTCTAGCATTAAAGCTTGATCATATAATAGATAAACTGCATCATTAAAAGCCTTTCCTTTTTTAAGCTTATGAATTTTTTTAATTAAGGTGTGTTTTGGATTTATTTCCATGATTGGTTTTATTTTATCTCCACCACTTTGTCCCATAGCTTTCATCATTTCTTGCATTTTAGCTGTAGGATCATTTTGGTCTGCTACTAAACAACATGGAGAATCTGTTAATCTGCTAGATGTTTTAATATCCTTAACATTATCATTTAAAACAGATTTCATTCTTTTAATAAGTGGGTCAAAAGTTTTTGATTCTTTAGAATCTTTTTTATCATTTTTTAATTCATCTGCAGCATCACTGTGATTAACAGACTTTAAATCAACTTCTTTATATTTAAATACTCCAGATAAAACGATATCATCTATTTCATCATCAAAAATACATACTTCAATATTTTTTTTCTTATACATTTCAAGAAGAGGAGAGTTTTTAATTGCATTCTTATCAGAACCAGTGATAAAGTAAATATTTTTTTGATCTTTACCCATACCTTTAGTATACTCTTTAAATGAAATCATTTCATCTGATTTTGTAGTATGAAATCTTATTAATTCAATTAAAGATTCTCTATTTTCATGATCTTGATATAATCCTTCTTTAATTGGTCTTCCAAACTCTTTATAAAATTCATTATATTTTTCTTTATTCTTAGCAAGTTTAGTTATTTCACTAAGAATTTTTTTAACTGAATTTGATTTTATTTTAGATAAAACTCTATTTTGTTGAAGTATTTCTCTACTTACATTAAGTGGTAAATCCTCAGAATCAATAACACCTTTTACAAATCTTAAATAAGTTGGCATTAACTCTTTATCATCATCAGTAATAAAAACTCTATTAATATAAAGTTTTACACCAGCTTTATATTCAGGATAATAAAGATCGAAAGGAGCTTTCTTTGGTATATAAAACAAAGTTGTGTAAACAATCGTACCTTCAGCCTGAGTATGAATGTTTAGCATAGGATCATCACTATCACCAGAAATTGTTTTATAAAATTCATTATAATCTTTTTTCTTTAACTCAGATTTTGATCTTTTCCAAAAAGCTGAGGCAGAATTTACCTGTTCAACTTTAATTTCTTTTGTTTCAGGTCCATCTTTTTCTTTTGCTGGAATAGTTTCTTCAAACTCTAAAAATATAGGAAAAGAAATGTGATCTGAATATTTCTTTACTCCTGACTGAAGTGACCATCTAGATGCATACTCCTTACCTTCATCATTCAGATGCAATGTAATAGTAGTTCCTTGCTCATCTCTTTCATCTTCTTTCATAGTAAAGCCTGTTTTTCCATCACTTTTCCATAAATAGGCTTTATTGCTACCTGCTTTTTTTGTAAGTACTTCCACAGAATCTGCAACCATGAAACATGAGTAAAAACCTACTCCAAACTGTCCAATTAAATTAGAATCCTTTTTTGCATCTCCAGTCATCTTACCTAAAAAGTTTTTAGTTCCAGATCTTGCAATAGTACCCAAATTTTCTTTTAAATCTTTGTCATCCATACCAATACCATTATCTTTTATAGTTAGAGTATATGTATTAGATTCATTTACAAAGGAGAGATCAATCCTAGGTTCAAATTTTTCACCTTTAAATTTTTTATTTGTTAACGTTAAATATTTATACTTATCTAAAGCATCTGAAGCATTTGATACAAGCTCTCTTAAGAAAATTTCTTTATGTGAATATAGAGAATGAATGATTAGATGTAATAACTGGCTTACTTCTGTTTGAAACTTATGTTTTGGCATTATAACTCCTATAAATAAATATTATTAATATAATTGGATTGCAAATTTAAAAATTTATTAAAAAAAAATAAAAATAATTTTTTATTATTCACAAATATGATTTGTTACTACAATTGGAATTCCATCTGAACCTGAAAATAGTATTGTCTGAATTTCAGAAATATCACCTGTATAAACCATATCAAATAATGTTCCACATCCACTTGGTATAAATCCTCCTGAAATATCAACTCCTAGCACTGTAGAAAAATCATTAAATTCAGAATCTTCATTACTAAAGCTAAGTTGAAAATTGTTATTCTCTGCATCACCACCAGAAATACTTGTAATATTTATACCTTGAAATTCTAACTGAAAACCAAATATTGGCTGATTAATATTGTACCAAACTTCACCATCAGATGTAATGAAAATCTCATTTTCTATTAGACTACATGCATTTGGTAAACTACCATCACAATACCCATCGCAAGTATCTACTAACCAATTTTCTATTTCTTCACTTGGACATCTTAAATAAGTATCATTGCAATCACCTATACCATCTCCATCCCAATCTGCATAGTATTCTGTTGTTATATTTCCTTCACAATCACAGTCTCCTTCAGGAATATCAAAACAGCCACATTGATATATTTCGCCTGGACCATTGCAAACATTGCATTCATCAAAAACATTACCATCACAATCACAATATCCCTCTGGTATATCGTTACATCCACATTCATATACCTCTCCAGCACCATCACAAACACCACAAGAATCTACAACAGCATCTCCACATAGAACATTTGCACAATCCATTTGATTTGAAGGACAATCTAAATAATCATCTAAGTCCACTATGTCACAATCAGTTATCCAGTAATCATCATCTACTTCACAAGCATAAATAAACCAATCACCATCAGGACCAGTTGTCCCCAAACCATCACCATCTAAATCTCTACAATGATAAACTTGACCATCTCCATTACAAATACCACATTCATCCCATTCCCCAACACATGCATCTTCATCATCACATATTCCATCTTCATCTAAATCTACACCATCTCCACCACATACACCTGCACAGTCAAGCACACTCCCATCACAGTCACATGCACCTTCATCAATTCCGTCACCACCACATTCACCACATTCATCTACAAGAGTATCGCCGCATAGAATTCCTGCACAATCTTCTTCATTAGATTCACAGTAAATATCATCATCTA
>MDTE01023786.1_pt1 | contig 10672 bp, 8 predicted proteins | sample 811231 | NCBI WGS metagenome assembly MDTE01 (sample SAMN05326651, study PRJNA326480) | marine metagenome | isolation source: seawater | place: Indian Ocean: Red Sea | collected 2010 | reverse complement strand
TCATGTCACAACCCCTGCTCGAGGAGGATGCCGGCGAAGGGCCGGCGGGGGAGCCGGCAACGGTCAACATCAACAAGGCCGATGCAGAGGCCCTCGAAGCCGCCCTGGTGGGGATCGGCCGCAACAAGGCGCTTGCGATCGTTGCCCATCGGGAGAAGTACGGCCCTTCTTTGCCGCGGAAGAACTGTCCGCGGTGAGGGGGATCGGTCCATCGACGGTCGAGAAGAACAGGTGGCGGATCGAGGTCGACTGAGCTGCGCCAAGCCCGGGCGCGTCCGTGCCTGTGCGCAGCGTTCGGGCGTTCGCGCCGCAGGGTCAACTGGTGGCGGCCATGCTGCTGTGCTGCGCGCTTCGTGGGATGATCGACGCTTCGGCAGCGACGGGGGAAGGCAGTGGCGATCGATCGTTATCAACTGGCCAACGAACTGGCGACGCTGCGGGATCTCGCGGCAGAGCGCTGGAGCGAGGATCCCCTGCCGGTAGGCCGGGCCGCGCTGGATCGTCTGAAGCGAGAGATCGACGAACACGACCTGCATCGGAACGTGGCCGAGCTCGAGACCGATGGCTATACCGTGTTGCCTCCCGGCAAAGCCGGGCCGCTGTCGTTGATTGAGGAGATCAAGGCTGCCATGCGTCGCCTGCAGGAGACGCGGCCGTCAGATGCACTGGGAGCGTCGTCCGGGCTTGGCGCGACGCTCTTCCACATGCTGCCGGAAGACCCTGCCTTCGAGCAGGCTCTGATGGCTCCGGCGCCGCTCGTGCTGGTGACCTACCTGCTCGGGTACAGGGCGAAACTTTCCCAGTGCACGGGTCTCATCAAGGACACCGGTGCACCCGCGCTGCCGATTCACGCGGATCACAGCGGCAAGTTCCCGGCGCCCTGGGGCAAGCTGTCGAACTACACCGTGGTGACATGGGTACTGACCGACTACACGCGGGAGAACGGGGCGTTATGTGTCTGGCCTGGCAGCCATCGGTGGGGGCGGCCTGTACCGGCGGAGATGCGTATGGCCCATGATCACGAAGAGATGCGTGTCGTCGAGGTGCCGGCGGGCTCGGTCATCGCCTGGCATGGCAGTCTCTGGCACGGCGCGGTACCACGTTCGGCAGACGGCGAGCGGATGACGCTCGTCCTGCCGCACGTGCGGGACCCGATTCAGGCGCAGGAACATTTCTGGGCTTCGACGACTCCGGAGATGATCGCGCGCAATCCGCCGCGCTTTGCAACGTTGATGGGGCTGACGAGCGCGTATGGCTGGATGCAGGATGGTCCCGATCCCCGGCGGCTTTCGATGGGGCCGACAGAAGGCTCGCAGTTCGAATAGGGCTTGCGTGCTCAGCGTCGATCAAGACGGGCGAACTGGAGCTTGAGCGGCCAGCCGCCCCACGTAACAGCGGTGATGATCAGGAGTTCGCCGACGGTGTCGAACAGCAGCGCGATGCGCTCGTGCTGTTCGAGTAGTCCCGTCCAGCGGAGCAGGTTGTTCCAGTCATGGCCGCCGATCTCGCGGCCCGTTCCGCCACCAACGAGCATCAACTGCATGTCCCGGGCGTCGTAGCAGTAGGGTCCGGCGTCGATGACCGAGTAGCCCAACAGCCACAGGGCGACCGCGCCTGCAAACGGGTTTCGGTACTTTTAGACGAATGCCAGCATCAGTGACCTCGGGACGAGCCATTGCATCAGGGTGCCGCCCGCAACGGCCATGAAGCGTCCAAGGAACGAGAACATGACGTGGCCCGCTTCGTGGAAGGCGAGTATGAACGCGCTGATGAACGGGTCGTAGAAGGAGAGTTCGGGGAACAGTCCGGTCGTCACGCGAGGGTCTGTCTGGATCAGCAGCACACCCCAGACAGCCATGATGGCAAGGCCAATGCTCTGGCCGCCAAACTCGAACACGTTGACGCGCTCCTCTACGTGGAGCCAACGCTCCGCCTGCATGAGACCCGAGAGGCGTCCCGCGATTGACAGTTCCGTGCCACCCCGGGACCCGGATGGAACGGGCGTTTCACGCCGCAGTTGTGACCTGAACCATTTGGCGTAGACGATGCCGCAGTCACCGCATTGATCGGGTGCACCGGTGTTTGGCGTGCCGCATTTGGGACAGTTGGCGTATTTCATTCCTGCTCGTTCTCCCCGCACCTCGAGTCTGGACCATTGATGCGGGTCGCGCGCCGGATTTGCGATGGATTGGTCACAACAAGCTCAGATTCTGAATCCGGGTAGAGACCTTCCCGCAGCGGTTGCCCTTGGCGCGCGCGACACGCACGGTGACCTTCCGGACTGTTGTCGCCAAGCGTAACATCGCGGTTTTTTGCGGAGCCGGCCATGGGACTGGATGCAGGGCTGCTGTACACGACAGACAGGCTCTCGGCGGACGAACTGACCACGTTCGCGCGGGATGCCGAGACGGCTGGAATCGAGAGCCTGTGGCTGCCGGAGGTCTCGGGTCGGGACCCGTTTGCGCTCGCGGGTTACCTTTTTGCACACACCGATGGTCTGCGGGTCGCGACCGGCATCGCAAATGTGTACGCCCGCGATCCCGGTGCCATGCGGGCGGGCGCCGCGACCCTGGCGGAACTCTCCGGTGGTCGATTCATGTTGGGACTCGGGGTCTCGAATCCAGGCATCAACGCGGCACGCGGGAATCCGGTTTGGGAGGCTCCGTTGACCAAAATGCGCGGGTACCTGGAGGCAATGGATGCACTGCACATGACGCTGCCCGAAACGTCGTACCCGCGCTACGTTGCTGCGCACGCGCAAGGTCTCATGGCGGTTGCGAGGGATCACGCCGACGGGGCCCACACGTACCTGATGACGGCGGAACATACCCGCTGGGCCCGCGCGCGACTGGGAGCGGCGCCCGCGCTGTCTCCGGTCATGTTCGTTCTGGTTGAGACGGACCCAGATGCGGCCCGTGGGTTGATTCGCCGGGCGATCGCGTACTACATGCAACTCGACTACTACCATCGGGCGTGGCAGTCGCTCGGCTTCGGGAGAGAGGACTTCCTGGATGGCGGCAGCGATCGGCTGATCGACGCCGTCGCGGCCTGGGGTTCGCTCGGCGACGTCCGTGCACGGCTCAGCGCTCAGGTCGAAGCGGGCGCGAACAGGGTGATCGTGATTCCCCTGAATTCAGACCGGGGAATTCCCGACTGGGGGCTGGTGAGAGAGATTGTCAGCTGAGTGCCAAACGCGCGCGGAGGCGGGTCAACTGCTGAGGAAGAACCGTCCCACCGTCTGGTAGTGCGCTTCGCGGCCCTGGACCTGCTGGGTGATCACATGCGCGTCCTGGAACCGACGCTGTATCTTCTGGCTCGCGAAGATCGCCGAGGAGCCGCTCAGGTTGTAGGCGATATCGACTGCCGCTGCAGACTCCCGGATCGCGTGTGTACCCGCCATCCGCAGCCTGATCGTCTCCTCCTCGGTGATGGTTCCGCGCTCTGACACGGATTCCCAGACGACACCGACCGTTTCGTGCAGCAGGGCTTTTGCGGCATGCCAGATCGATTCGGCTTTCCCCATCTGGGATTGGACCACCGGGTCCTCACCAAGCGCCTTGCTGGAAAAGCGCGGCCGCTTGTCCGTCGCGAGTTCAATGGTTCCGTCGAGTCCGGCCCGCGCAACCCCGAGCGCGACGCAGGCGAAACCGCAGGCGAAGAGCAGGTCCTGTGGGATGACGTACAGCGGCCCCGGCTCGGGCGGTGCCTCGTCGAGCGCCATGACGCGGGAGGCGGGGACAAAATGATCAGACACTCCAAACCCGAACGAGCCTGTACCGCGCAGCCCCTGAACCTGCCACACGTCGACGAAGGCAACCTCGTCTTTCGGGAGCAGGTGCAGTCGGACCGGCAGATTGGTACCCCCCGCAACCGCAGCGATCCAGTTGGCGTGCGGGCTGCCACTCGAGAACATCCAGTTCCCGTCGAGGCGGTGACCGCCCTCGGTTGGTGTGTAGTGCACCGGTCCTTCCGGTGGGCCGTTGGCGACAACGGTGTTCGGGTCACCCCAGACTTCTTCCGCGAGGGCGCGTGGCGCGCGTCCGGCATGAGTTGCAAACACGGTGCCCTGATTGAAACACCAGCCGGTACTGCCGTCGGCCTGGGCAATGGTGCGAACGACGTCGAGGTAGTCGGGCCACGCCATCTCCTCGCCGCCGAGCGAGCGGGGTACGAGCAGGCGAAAGAGACCAGCTTCGCGCATTGGGGCCACGACCGCGTCGGGTAGTCGACGTTCTGTGTCGATCTGCCCGAGATGCGCCTCGATCACCGGATGCAGGCGTTTGGCACGTTCAAGAGGTGGAACAGCGGTGCCGTGCGAAGTGGTCGTGTCGTTCGGGTTTGCGCTCATAGCGTGGCGAGATTAGCACGGGAGCGGATCGGTCGATTGCCGAAGCGGGCGCTCGATGACCTGCCCGGTAGGCGCTTTGTCGTTTGATTTCACACAGCTTCAAGGCTGAGATCGTTCAATTCACGACAACGGGCCGCGAGTCTGCAGGGAGGGGTGAGTCCGGTGCGGTTGGGGTGGCTCTGCACCTTGCACTGATGCGCGTGCCGGGGTCCCGCACAGGACTGCATCCATCGTGGGCCGGGGCTCGGGCAACCGTCCCGCGGGTCGGTGGCGCGTCACGGGCCGCAGGTCTGCCCCACGGCTTCAGTGACAGTCAGCCCTCGCACCCCGCACGGCCGGTTTGCTATGTTCGGGCTGCCCGGTTACGCGCATTCAGACGGTTGCGCGAGGTACCGGCGAGCATTCGTCATGACCAGCTACTTCATACGCCGCTTCATCCTGATCGTGCCAACCTTCATCGGTGTCACGATCCTGGTCTTTACGCTCACCCGGCTGGTGCCGGGTGGGCCGATCGAGCGCATGCTGAACGAGGCAGCGATGGCGGGCGGCGACGGCGCGGTTGCGACGAGCAGCTTCGACGGACGCGCCGGCAGCACCCTGTCCGACGATCAGATCGAGGAACTGCGGGCCTACTACGGGTTCGACAAACCTGTCGTGCTGAGCTACTTCGAGTGGCTTGGCAAGGTTGCGCGCCTCGATCTCGGGACGTCCACGCGCTACACGGAACCGGTGTGGGACATCATCCGTGACCGTTTCCCGATCTCGATCTTCTATGGCGTCACAACGCTGATCCTGACGTACGGCGTCTGTATCCCGCTCGGGATCGTCAAGGCAATCCGGCACAAGACGTTGTTCGACAACCTGAGTTCGGCGCTGGTGTTCTTCGGCTACGCGATCCCCGCGTATGCGCTCGGGATTGTGCTGCTGACAGCGTTTGCGGCTCACCTTGAGTGGTTTCCGCTGAGTGGCTTCGTATCGGACGATTTCGACGAGAAGTCGGCGGCAGGGAAGGTTGGTGACGTGTTCAGTCATGCTGTGCTCCCGCTCATCTCCTACATGGCGGGCAGTTTTGCGGTGACGACGATGCTCATGAAGAATGCGCTGATGGACAATCTGGCCGCGGAGTATGTCCGCACGGCGATCGGCAAAGGCATGGTGTTCCGCAAGGCGATCTTTCGGCATGCTCTCCGCAACAGTCTGATACCAATCGCCACGTCCTTTGGCAGCAACATCAGCCTGATCCTGACCGGTTCGTTTCTCATCGAGAAAATCTTCAACATCGATGGCTTCGGGTTGCTGGGGTTCGAGTCCCTCGTGGAACGCGACTACCCCGTCGTAATGGGCATCCTCGTGATCTCCTCCCTGCTCTTCCTGATCGGCAACATCCTCTCTGACATCTGCGTCGCGCTCGTCGATCCGCGCGTGAAATTCGGTGGCGGGGAAGCGCCGGCATGATTCGCCTGTCACCGCTGACGATCAAACAGTGGCGCCGGTTCCGTTCGATCAAGCGTGGCTACTGGTCAGCCATCGGGCTCGTGGTGCTGGTTGGCCTCTCGTTGGTGGCCGAAGCATTCGTCAACAGCCGGGCGCTTGTCGTGTACTACGAGGGGGAAGTTCACTTCCCGACCTATAGCGACTTCATTCCGGGCAAGACCTTCGGTCTCGACTACGAGTACGAGACCAACTATCGCGAGTTGGCCGACCGATTCGAGGCCGACGCGGACAGCGGCAACTGGATACTCATGCCGCTGGTGCCCTACAACGCGCTCGAGAACGACCTGTCCGACGAAGTGGGTGCGAGGCCCTACACGCCTCCGTCCGTCGCGACGGAGCATTATCTCGGCACCGACACGACCGGTCGGGATGTGCTGGCGAGGCTTGTGTACGGCTTCCGGTTAGCGATGGGATTCGCGCTGTTGCTGCTCGTCTCCAACTATGTGATCGGCGTTGCGGTGGGGTGCGCCATGGGCTTCTGGGGCGGCGCGTTCGACCTGATTTTCCAAAGGATCATCGAGATCTGGAACAACGTTCCCTTTCTCTACGTGATCATGATCGTCGCGAGCATCGTCGTGCCCTCGTTCTGGACGCTCATGGGCGTCATGGTCCTATTTGGCTGGACCGGCATGACCTGGTACATGCGGACGTCCACCTACAAGGAGAAGGCACGCGAGTACGTGTCCGCGGCACGTGCCCTTGGCGCAAGCAACAGCCGCATCATCTTCGGCCACATCCTGCCCAATACCATCTCTGTCATCGTGACCTTTGTGCCGTTCTCGGTCGCCGGAGGCATCACCGCACTGACCGCGCTCGACTATCTGGGCTTCGGCTTGCCGCCGCCCACACCAAGCTGGGGTGAACTACTCGCGCAGGGCACGAGCCATGTTCACGAAGCGCCGTGGATCGTGGCGTCGGTCGTCTCTGCGATGGTGCTTGTCCTGCTGATGGTCACCTATGTAGGCGAGGCGATTCGTGAAGCGTTCGATCCCAAGCAGTTCAGCTATTACGAATAGGCGGACCGGACCCTGACGCAGCGGCTCGACACCCGGTCACCCTGACCGAACCGCGCCCGCCGGGTGGCGGTGGCCGGTTCATCTGAAGACCGGTCATCACGTATGATTCGGGATTGGCCGTCCACCGGTGAGGACCAGATGAAGAAGACCACGATTGCGCTCGCGCTCGCCATGGCCTGGCTGCTCGCGGGTTGCGGCGGCAGGGATGAAGCCCCGCCCACCGAGTCTGTCGAAACGGCGGCGGAGGCGGCCACGAACGAGGTGCTTCCGACCATCGAACTCCAGGAAGGAGACGGCCTGCCGGACGTACTGCCTGACGGCCTCGTTTGGGAGACCAACCTGGACGACCCGATTTTTGCCTCGCCCGAGGCAAAGCGTGGCGGCACCTATCGCAGCTACATGACGTCTTTTCCCCTGACGCTGCGCCTCGTCGGACCCGATTCCAACGGCGGCTTTGCCGGGGTGACCCGGGCCAACCAGATGTCGCCGGTTGCGCTGCATCCGGAAACTCGACGACCGATTCCTGAGCTTGCAACAGAGTGGGCCTTCGGCGAGGACGGCCGCAGCATGTACTACCGGATCAATCCGGCCGCACGTTGGTCCGACGGGGAACCGGTGACGGCCGAAGACTTTGTCTTCACCGTGCAGTTCATGCGTTCCAAATCGATCATGGCGCCCTGGTACAACAACTACTACACGGACCGTATTCGTGACGTCAAAGCGTACGATGACTACACGTTCGGCGTTCAGGGCGCGGACGCGAAGCCGGGTGTCGAGATGCACGCGAATTATGCGATTGGTCCAACCCCGCGCCACTTCCACGTGCTCAACGAGAACTGGACGAAAGACTTCAACTGGAAAGTTGCGCCGAACACAGGGCCGTATCAGATCTCCACGGTCGAAAAGGGCAAGTACATCGAGCTCGAACGCAAACAGGACTGGTGGGGAGATGATCTCAGGTACTACAAGCATCGTTTCAATCCGGACAAGATCCGCTACCGCGTCATACGGGACGTCAACTCCGCGTGGCAACACTTCCTGAAGGCGGAACTCGATACCTTCGGGCTCGTCCTGCCCAACTTCTGGCACGACAAGGCCGCGTCGGCTGATGAGGTCAGGGCCGGCTACATCGATCGATACTGGTTCTACAACGATCTGCCCACGCCCTCTGGCGGGTTTTTCCTGAACACGTCCAACCCGCTGCTGGCGGATCGCGATACCCGGTACGGCATGGGGCATTCGATGAACTTCGACCTTGTCATCCGCACGGTCCTCCGCGGGGACTACGAACGGCTGCCGACGTTTCAGCTGGGATTCGGCGAGTACGATAACCACGACATCACGCCGCGCCAATACGACATCGACAAGGCAGGAGAACTGTTCAGGAAGGCGGGTTTCACGAAGCGCGATGCCGAGGGCATCCTGATCAGGGAGGACGGCACGCGCCTGTCATTCCGCGTGACCTACGGCGCGACTCATCACACGGAGCGGCTGGGTGTACTGAAGGAGGAGGCCCGCAAAGCGGGAGTTGAACTCGTATTGAGCCTCATCGACTCGGCTGCCGCCTTCAAGCAGATGCAGGAGAAGAAGCACGACATTGCCTGGATGACCTGGGGCACGGGCGGCCTTTCGCCCCGGTACTGGGAGCATTTTCACTCGGACAACGCCAATCGGCCCCAGACGAACAACATTACGAACCACGCCAATCCCGAGATGGACACGCTCATCATGGCGTATCGGGGCTCGTCGGACCTCGATGAACGCGTTCAGCTTGCCCGCACCCTCGAGGCGATGGTCCACGAGTCGGGTGTGTTCATTCCCTCGTTCCATGTGCCGTACACCCGCGAAGGAGCGTGGCGATGGATGCGGCTGCCCGAGCACCTGGGAACGCGACGGAGCGGCGCGTTGTTCAATCCGCTCGGACCGTCAGCGGGGTACACCTCGGGCGGCCTGTTCTGGATCGATGCCGAAGAGAAGGTGCGCATCCTCGAGGCGAAGGATGCCGGCGAAACCTTCGAGCCGGTCATCGTCGAACATCGCGAACACCGGCGTTCGTGAATGGCGCCATTGCTCGAGGTTGACCGCCTCTCGGTGTCCTTCGACACCGAGGCTGGCCTGCTCAACGTGGTCGACGACCTGTCCTTCGAGCTGTCCGCGGGGGAGTCCCTCGGGCTTGTCGGCGAGTCGGGCTGCGGCAAGAGCGTGTCTGCCCTTGCGATCATGGGGTTGCTGCCCAAGCCGTCAGGCAGGGTGGACGGCGGTGATATTCGCCTCGCGGGCGAAAGCCTGCTCGGACTGGACGAAATCGGCCGCGCGTCGATCAGAGGGCGGCGGATCGCGATGATCTACCAGGAGCCGATGACGGCGCTGAACCCGGTTCAGCGGATTGGTCAGCAACTCGCCGAGGCGCGTCGGCTGCACGAGCCGGACTTGTCTTCGGACGCCGTTCGCCGCGCCTCGCTCGAACTCCTGGACCGCGTGGGCATTCCGGCACCGGAAAGCAGACTCGACGAATACCCCCACGAGTTGTCGGGCGGCATGCGGCAGCGGGTGGTGATTGCGATGGCGCTCGCATGCAAGCCGGAGATCCTGATTGCTGACGAGCCGACAACCGCGCTCGACGTGACGATTCAGGCGCAGATCCTTCAACTCCTGCGCGATCTGCAGTCAGAGTACGGGATGGCGATGATCTTCATCACACATGACCTGGGTGTGATTGCTGAACTCACGAACCGGGTGATCGTGATGTACGCCGGGCGCCTCGCCGAGTCGGCCGATGTCGTGCCGCTGTTCGGAGAACCGAGGCACCCCTACACACGCGGGTTGCTGACGGCGATCCCGCGCCTGGAAGACGAACCGAAGACACTGCTGCCGACCATTCAGGGCATGGTCCCGACGCTCGCGGACATGCCCCCCGGCTGCAGATTCAGCAATCGCTGCGAATACGCGAACGATGCCTGTACGGTGGTTCCACCGCTGGAGGTCTCTGAGCGCCACGCGGTGGCCTGTCATCACTGGCGCGAGATCGGCGCGTGACCGAGCCGCTGCTTCGCGTTCGCGGTCTGACGAAGTACTTCCCGGTGCGTGGCGGAGTGTTCATGCGCAAGCGTGGTGATGTCCACGCCATCGACGGGGTCTCGTTCGACCTTGAACAGGGCCAGACGCTCGGGCTCGTTGGCGAATCAGGGTGCGGCAAGAGCACTGTGGGCCGCACGCTCCTGCGCCTGCACGGGGCGACCGCGGGGTCGGTGTTCTTCGAGGGCCGTGATGTCATGCAGATGGGCAGCAAAGCGCTGCGGGAGCTGCGGCGTGACGTCCAGATCGTGTTCCAGGACCCATTCGAATCGCTCAACTCCCGGCACACCGTAGGGCGGATCCTCGAGGAACCGTTCGCGATTCACCGAATGGGTACGGCCGCCGAACGTGACCGCTGGATCGACGGGTTGTTGGCACGTGTTGGCCTCGATAGCAGTGCGAAACACCGGTTCCCGCATGAGTTCTCGGGAGGCCAACGGCAGCGGATCGGCATTGCGAGAGCAATTGCCCTCAAGCCGAAACTGATCGTCTGCGACGAGGCTGTGTCGGCGCTCGATGTCTCCATTCAGTCACAGGTCGTCAACCTGCTCCTCGAGTTGCAGCGGGAGATGAACCTCGCCCTGATATTCATCGCGCATGATCTTGCGGTGGTCAAACACGTCTCTGATCAGGTTGCGGTGATGTATCTTGGGCAGATCGTCGAAATGGCCGCAGCCCGCGACATCTATCACCAGCCACGGCATCCGTACACTCAGGCGCTTGTGTCGGCGATTCCCGT
>MDTE01108748.1_pt1 | contig 10673 bp, 9 predicted proteins | sample 811231 | NCBI WGS metagenome assembly MDTE01 (sample SAMN05326651, study PRJNA326480) | marine metagenome | isolation source: seawater | place: Indian Ocean: Red Sea | collected 2010 | reverse complement strand
GAACGGATAATCGAGCTGGGCAATCCTGACCGCCTGGCTGAAAACTTCCACGGCGTCCAGGTCGCCATAGGCGTAGAAGGGATCACGCGTATTGTCGCTGGCGATCGCAACCGGGATGCCGCGGGCTTTCAGTTCGTGCAGAATGGTCACGCCCCGCCACCGCGGCGTTTGTGACCGTCGGTCGTGGCCATTGGCTTCGAACTGGCGGCCCTGCAGGAACAGGTTACACATGGGCAGGCTGGTTACCCGCAGGTTAGCCTCCGCCGCCAGATCCAGTGCCCGGTTCATCTCGTCTTGAGGCCGGATAGCTAGGCTGCAGCAATGCCCCACATTGACCGGTCGTTTATAACCGTTCCGGATCAGGGCTTCGCAGATGTTATCGAAGGATTTGGCGTCGGGATCGCCCATCTCGTCGACGTGAAAATCGAGTTCCAGCTCCCGGTCGAGGGCGAGCCCGATCACGAAATCCAGCAGATTGTCGGTATCGTCCTGGATGTTGAGCACGGCTCCGAGAATACCGCCGTATTCCACCATCAAATCGGCGATTTCGGTTCCGAAAGCCCGATCGGCATAGCCCCAGATCGGTTCCAGGCAAACGCCCTGCAGGGTGATGCGGTCCTTCCAGGCATCCCGCAACCCGGCAAAGACCGGCCAGGAAATTTTGTGCTGCGGGGCGGTGGAATCCAGATGTGTGCGGATGGCGGCCGTCCCGTGGGCATATGCGCAGCGCAGGGAAAATTCCATCCGGGCTCGCAAATCTTCCGTGGTCCAGTTCTCGGCGCGGTCTGCGGCGGTGGAAGACAGCGCCCCCGGGCGGGTCCCGTCCGGATTTTGTTTCCGTGGCCAGATATGGCCCTTGTCGATATGGGTGTGAACATCGGCAAAGCATGGCCAGACCATGCTTTGCGAAAGATCGATATCGGCAGGTGTCGCGTTCTGTCCCGTCGGATGCAGCGCGTCGATAAATCCGTCTGCGATAACAATATCGATATTGGCGATGCCGTCGTCATGCACGTTGGTTCCGGCGGGAAGTCCCTCAATCAGGCAGGCAGGAACCGAGGCATTACGCAGGACCAGGGAGTCGGAATTAGGGATATCCAGAAAAGCGGGCATCCGAAATCAGGTATCGCTGACGCGCACCCAACGGCCCGCCGCGACGGAATCGGTTTCTCGTGCATCGACCCAGTCGGCGCCGGATTCTTTTTCTTCCAGCTTCCAGAAAGGTGCTTTGGTTTTCAGCCAGTCGATCAGGAAATGGCAGCTTTCCAGCGATGCCTGCCGGTGTGGAGAGGCCGTGATAACCAGCACGATGCGGTCGCCAGGATACAGCTTTCCGTAGCGGTGGATGATCAGGACATCCTGCAGATCCCAGCGTTCGCGCGCCTCGGATTCCAGCCGTTCAAGCTGTTTTTCGGTCATGCCCGGATAGTGTTCCAGGGTCATGGACGATATCTGTTCGTCACCGGCGTAATCGCGGACGAGACCGACAAAGCTAGCAAGCCCGCCGATTTCGGTACTGCCCTCCGTCATGCGGGTGATTTCCGCACCGATATCAAAATCCTCGTCCTGAACCCGGATCACCCCCCTATCCCCCTGTCATCGGCGGAAAGAGGGCGACTTCGTCACCATCCGCTATTTCGGCGTCATGGGGCGCGATTTCTTGGTTGACCGCGGCCCGGATGGCGGCGGCGTTTTCGAAGGCATGTGCATAACCGTCGCCCTGGCCTTTCAGCCAGTCGATCAGGTCGGCTACCGTTCCGACGTCGTCGGGCGGCGAAAGTTCTTCCTTGCCATGGCCGACCCGCGTACGGACCCAGCCGAAATACAATATCTGCATCAAACGATCTCGCTGAAAGGCAAATAATCAACCATGGTCCCGGGGGCAAGTTCCGTCAATTCCTCGGGGAGTTCCACTAACCCGTCGGATTGCACCATGGATGTCAGGATTCCGGCCCCGTCGCGAGGAAATTTACGGGCGACGGGGGCGCCGTCGTCATCCCGATCGATACGGACCCGCAACCATTCGCGCCGGCCCAGTTTCTTGCGGAGCTCGAAACCGGCGCGTACCTGGAATGAATCCGGCTCCGTACGGTTGCAGCCACCTAGGCGCAGAATCGCCGGGCGCGCAAAGCGCATGAAGGTCACCAGCACTGCAACCGGATTTCCGGGTAGGCCTACAAATGGCACGGGTCCGATCTGACCCAGCGCTAGCGGCCGTCCCGGGCGAATGGCCAGGCGCCAGAAGTGGATGCTGCCAAGCGATTCGACCGCGGCCCGGATGTGGTCTTCCTCGCCGGTCGATACGCCGCCGGAGGTCATGATCAGGTCGTGGTCTTCCGCGGCGCGAGATAGCGTTTCCCGGATCACGCTATAGGTATCGGGAAGAATGCCCAGGTCGTTAACGTCGCAGCCCAGACGATCAAGTGCCGCACCGACTGAATAGCGGTTGGCGTCGTAAATGCACCCAGGCGGAAGGTCGTCCCCCGCATCGCGAACTTCATCGCCAGTCGAAAACAGTGCCACATGCACCGGCTTGTATACCAGTAGCGAGGTTCGCCCGATCGAGGCAGCCAGCCCGATTTCCTGCGGGCGCAGGCGGCTGCCGGTTTTGAGGATCGTCTCTCCCGCCGCAATGTCTTCGCCGGCGAAGCGGCGATTGGCGCCAGATTTGATGCCGGGTGGAATCACCACACCGTCCGCCGTTTCACGACAATCTTCCTGCATCAGTACCGTATCCGCGCCTGCCGGCATGGGCGCGCCGGTAAAGATACGGATTGCTTGTCCCTTACTAAGTCTGCGCTCCTCTCTCTCCCCAGCAGGAATGCGGCCCGCCAGAGGCAGCGGTGTTTCGCCCTCCGGCGCTAGATCGGTATAACGGACGGCATAGCCGTCAACGGCTGCGTTGTCGTGGGGGGGAACGGGAAGGGCCGACACGATATCTTCTGCGAGAATGCGACCAGTCGCGGCCTGGAGCGGGACCTTCTCGGTGCCGACCACGACGTTAAGCCGTTCCCCCAACAGCGCGAGCGCTTCATCCGATTTCATCAGTTCGCCGCCGAAGGCGAAACAGTCGTCGGAAAGCTGCGCCACTATATTCCCCCCCGCAGGTGTTCGGGCGCCCCGCCGATCCGGTGGACGATGAAATCGGCGATCGCCGCCGTGTCATTGAGATCGATGACGGGGATATCCATTCCGTCGAGGCCGCCATCGCTGGCGATGGCAATAATGGATCGGTTAGTTCGGCAGATTGGATCGGCCTCGACAGCAGCGCGATACACTTCGATCTTCTGGTGCGGCCCGTCCTTGAAACCTTCCACCAGAACGACATCGGTCGGTGACATGCGGTTAAGCAGGCTGTCCAGGCCGGGTTCCGGGTCGTCAATGTTTTCGTGGAGCAACGCCCAGCGTCGCGCGGACGCTATCATCACCTCGGACGCGCCCGCGGCCCGGTGTTCGAAGGAATCTTTGCCAGGCTGATCGACATCGAACGTGTGATGGGCGTGCTTGACCGTGGAAACGCGAAATCCGCGCCGCCGCAGTTCCGGGATTAGCCGCACCACCAGATGGGTCTTCCCGCTGCCGCTCCAGCCCGTGATACCGAAAATATGAGGATTGGTTTTCATGGTTTACGGGGGCGTAGTCTTGGAGGCATCCATGTGACGAAGCCCGGTCTTCAGGTAGTCATAACCGGTGATCAGCGTCACCGCCGCGGCAATCCATAGTCCGACCTCTCCGATCAGGCGGACGGGAAAGGCGTCTGGCAGGGTGGGGTGGGCGGTATTGCCTACGATCAGAAAGCTGATCGCTACCATCTGTACGGTGGTTTTCCATTTGGCCAAGCGGCTCACCGGAAGCACCACCGAAATACCAGCCAAGTATTCCCGTAACCCAGACACCAGAATTTCGCGGCAAAGAATGATGACGGCGGCAATAATGGTCACGCCTGCGATCTGTCCGAACCCCACCATCATCAACAGGGCTGAGGCCACTAGCAGTTTGTCGGCGATGGGATCCAGAAAGGTGCCGAACGCCGATAGCTGCGCCCGGGCCCTGGCGAAATATCCGTCGAAAAAATCGGTAATCGCGGCAAGCGCAAACAGGCCGCAGGCGATCCATTGACTAGTCGCGGATTCGAGGAAGAACAGGCCCACGAACAGCGGAATCACAGCCACCCGCGCTAGCGTAAGGATGTTGGGCAGTGTCAGAATCATCGCGGCACAGCTTTACCAGAAATAGCGGCCCAGCGGAAAGATTACTGACCCCCGTTGAAGTGGTCGTATATTCGTTGAGCCACCGCACTGCTGATGCCGTCGACCGCTTCCAGGTCCATCAGTCCGGCGCGGGCAACGCTGGCAGCGGATCCGAAATGATTCAGCAGCGCGCGTTTGCGCTTAGCGCCGATTCCGGAAATCTCGTCGATTACGGACCGGCCAATATCTTTCGACCGGCGATTGCGATGGCTGCCGATGGCGAACCGGTGCGCTTCATCACGCAGGCGCTGCATGAAATAGAGGACTGGATCCTGCATCGGCAGAGTAAACGGCTGACGGGTGGGAACGTGGAACCTTTCGCGTCCTGCATCCCGGTCCGGTCCTTTGGCGATAGACGCGATCGGCTGGTCCGATATCCCAAGTTCTTCGAGAACTTCCATGGCCGCAGAAAGCTGGCCGGGGCCGCCGTCGATCAGCACCAGATCCGGCCATGTGCCGCTATTGCGTTCTGGGTCTTCCTTGAGCGCCCGGGCGAAACGCCGGGTAAGTATTTCGCGCATCATGGCGTAATCGTCGCCGGGGACTGTGTCGGGGTTTTTGATGTTGAACTTCCGATAGGCGTTTTTCTCAAAGCCTTCTTCGCTGGAAACGATCATCGCCCCCAACGCGTTGGTTCCGGAGATATGGGAATTGTCATAGACCTCAATCCGCCGGGGAGTGCCCTCGAGATCGAACAAATCGGCGACGCCTTCCAGCAGTTTTCGCTGGGTGGAACTTTCCGAAAGGCGCCGCGCATGGGCGTCGGCTGCGTTCTGGACGGCGTTGTCGACCAGATTCCGGCGCGACCCCCGCTGCGGGCGGGAAACGTCCACCTTCCGGTCAGCGCGCACCGTTAACGCCTCCGCCATCAAATCCTGACTGGGTAGCCGATGGCTGACCAGAACTAGTTTCGGCGGTTTCTTGTCGGAATAGAACTGGCCGATAAACGCTTCCAGAACCTCGTCTACCGGAATCGACTTGGCATGGTTGGGGAAATAGGTCCGGGTGCCATAATTCTGGCCCGCCCGGTAAAAGAAGACCTGCACGCACGTGGTGCCGCCGTCCTGATGGGCGGCGATGATATCCGCTTCTCCGATGGAGCCGACATTGATGTCCTGATGCGCCTGTATCTGCGTCAGGGCGCGGATGCGGTCCCGGTAAATCGCCGCGGATTCGTAATCCAGTGCATTGCTGGCTTCTTCCATACGTTTCGACATATCGCGCTGGACCTCTCGGCTGCGACCGCTAAGGAAAGCCCTGGCCTGATCCACGATATGGCTGTACTCGTCAGCCGAAATGTAATCCACGCAAGGAGCGACGCACCGCTTGATCTGGTACTGGAGGCAGGGCCGCGTGCGTCCGGAAAAAACGCTGTCGGAACAGCTTCGCAACGGAAACACTTTCTGCAGCGTGTTCAGGGTTCGGTTGACGGCCCCAGCGGACGCGAAGGGCCCGAAATATTCGCCATCTCGGTTCCGGGCGCCGCGGTGTTTCAGCAGTTGCGCCCATTCGGTGTCCTTACGCAGCAGGATGAAGGGAAAGGATTTGTCGTCGCGCAGCAGGACATTGTAGCGGGGGCGAAGCTGCTTGATCAGGTTGCTTTCCAGAAGCAGTGCTTCGACTTCGGTATGAGTACTGACGATTTCCAATTCTTCGGTGTGACCTACCATCACCCGGATGCGCTCCGGCAGGCCGCTGGGCCTGGTGTATGCGGTGACCCGGTTGCGCAGGTTTCGTGCCTTTCCCACATAGAGCGGTTGGCCCGTGGCGTCGATCATCCGGTAGACACCGGGACCGGTCGGCAGTTGTTTCAGACGGGAGGCGATGAACTCCGCGCCGACCGATTTCGCCCCTGTATCTGCTCCATCGTTCATACGCCGATCATACCCGGATGGCCTGCAATCCGTTAACCATGCATCTTCACCCCCGAAACCGCTTCCTCGATTCGATTAACCCCGCTTATCCACGGATTCTGTGGATAATCCTGTCCAAAAGCCTCATAAACAATAATCCGGCTGATTGACATCTCGGCCTTTGCGGGGGCAGAGACGTCCGAAATTCGATCGTAACCCATTGATTATTAGTTATAAAAAATTTCGACAAACTAAAAATTATTAGTGACCCCTTATTGATCCATAAAGAACCAGTTTAAGGCCCCGCTGGGGCTGTATCCTGCACAAATCCTGGAAGTCTATCGATAGACAGGTTGTATTTTATTCTTCTGCTACTTGATCGTTACTGCGGCGGATTTCTATCCCGACGCTTGCGGCGTCTGAAAACACATCCAGTTTTTCTAAACGAACCTTCACGATGCTTACATCCGGTTCGGAAAGGCACAGCTCCGCCAGCCGTTCGGCCAGAGTTTCGACCAGGTTTACGTGGCCTGAAGTGGCGAGACGCCGAACCTTTAGAATAAGGCCTTCGTAACAGAGGACATTCGACAGTCGGTCCTCAATCGGATCGGCCGATTCGAATACCGTCAGGTCTAGATTGATGCGGACCCGCTGCGATCCGTCGCGCTCGTGCCTGTGCACGCCGATCAGACAGTCGAGCACTAGGTCTCTGACAAATACAAGGCGGGTGGTTCGGTCCGGCATGTGTCGGGTGGCAGGGTGCAAGGGTTCAACGGACATCTAGTTACCTTTGGCATTTTTCAGCGTCATAACCAGTCATTCCTCTATCGGCGGCGCATCGGGGTCGGGGAAATCCCAGCCCAGGTGCTGACCGCCATCGAGGGCGACCATCTGTCCCGTCATCGACGGCGTTGACAGGACAAACAGAACGCCCCGCGCAATTTCATCCGGGTCGGCACCGTGTCCTAGGGGCATCCGTTCCGCCTGGCGGTCGAATTGTTTCTGCGATTGGCGCGGACTTGGCAGAACCGGTCCCGGGCCGATGGCGTTTACCCGAATGCGCGGCGCCAGCGCCAGGGAAAGACCCTGTGTTGCCGACCACAACCCCGATTTGCTGATCGTATAAGACAGAAAATCCGGCGGAATGCTGACCACACGCTGATCCACGATGTTGATGATATTGCCCGTCATCCGGTCGGGTAGGGCGGCGGCAAACGCCTGTGACAGCCTGACGGGTGCCCACAGGTTTACGTCCATGTGCCTGTCCCAGGAATCGCGGGAGACCGTTTCCACACTGTCCCGTTCGAATACTGACGCATTGTTGACCAGGCACGAGACCGGGCCGCCGAGTTCAACCGCTTTCTCGACAAGTGAACCTGCCTGGGGGTCATCCGAGAGGTCCGCGGCAATTGGATATGCCTGATGGCCAGAATTGGCCAGTTCCTTTGCCAGGATATCGGCCTCCGCTTGCGACGATGCGTGATGGATACCTACTGTCCAACCGTCCTGTGCCAGCGCGGTGGCGATGGCACGGCCGATCCGGCGGGCGGCGCCGGTGACAAGGGCGTGTTTCGGAAATCCTTCATTCATGCCCGGAAAATGCGGCAACTATACGCCGAGTTCAAGAGAGGGTGCGTACCGTGAGTCAGGGCATTGCGCCGCCGACGCCCAGGAACTGCGCAGCGACATAGACTATGTAACCTATCACGAACGCCAACCCGACCGAGCGTACCATGCGAATGTTGCCCAACATGAACACCGTCAGCATCGCGGTCACGCCCAGAAGGACCCACAGATCGAAATCGACAATCTTGCCCAGGAAGGGCAAGGGAGCTAACAGGGCGGTGACACCGGTAATTCCGAACAGATTGAAGATGTTGCTGCCCAGCACATTGCCCACACAAAAGTCCGACTGCCCGCGATAGGCGGCGACGATGGACGTTGCGAGTTCTGGCAGGGAGGTTCCTATTGCGACAACGGTCAGTCCGATCACTTCTTCCGGGACGCCGAAATCCTTGGCGAGTCTGGTTGCCCCGGTCACCAGCCATTCGGCGCCGATAACGACCGCGAACAGGCCGGTCACGACGATGCCGCATATGCTGATCGTCCGGAGCGGGATGAGCTCTATTTCCTCGGTTTCCTCCCGATGCATTTCGGTGCCGGCGTCCTTCGTCTTATTGTCGTGCCAAACGGTGAAAGCGATATAGGCCGAGAGAACGGCCAGCATTACCGCACCCTGCCAGAGCACGATCAGCCCGGTCATGCCGAAGCTAATATAGATTAGGGTTCCACCTGCCATGGCCGCCGTGTCGCGGCGGACGACAGCCGGTTTAACGGTGATCGGCGCGATGATCGCGGCTGTGCCCATGATCAGCAGCATATTGGCGATATTACTGCCGATGACGTTGCCCACTGCCAGGCCGGGTGATCCGACAAGGGCAGCATTCACGCTAACCACCATTTCAGGCAACGACGTGCCGAAGCCGACGATGGTTAGACCTACCACCAGTGGCGATACGCCCAAACGCTGTGCCAGCGACACCGCGCCTCGCACGACCGCTTCTCCCCCAAAAAGGAGAAGAGCGAAACCGGCGATAATCAGGAAATAAGTCATTCAGTAAATGAAATACGCGGTTTTCCGCACTTATAAGGGACCGGACGAAACAGCTTCCTAACATGTGCCGGTAGGACGCGCCAGCAACCAGCCAACGCTTGTCCTTCGAGCGTTACCGCTATATCTGGGCGCTGTTAGCTAATTTTCCATACCGGCCTGAATCCCGGTCGGACAACGGACATACCCCGTTCAAACAGATGGATCAGCAGGACGCCCTTTCCTATAAGAAATACTGAAATTTCTGATCACCACCTTTGCGGGAATGACGATGGAGAGTGGTGCAGGTTACGTACCTGTTAAGGACCCGGTTTTCGACCCTTCGTGGATTTACCTGGTTTGCGATTGCGGCCCTGGCGTTTGGCAGAATCTATGCGGGCCTGCAGGCGGCGGGGGCCGGTGGGGACGCCCAGTTCCATGTGTTCTAGGCGGTGTATTTCGTCGCGTAGACGGGCGGCTTCCTCGAATTCCAGGTTGGCGGCTGCGTCGCGCATGCGCTCGTCCAGATCTTTCAGGTATGTCTGCAGGTTGTGGCCGATAAGGTGTTCGTTGTCCTCGTCTCCCGTCTCCACGGTGAACGAATCCTGTGAATAGACGCTTTCCAGAATATCGGAGATTTCCTTTGTCACGCTTTCCGGCGTGATCCCGTTGGCTGCGTTCCAGGCCTGCTGCTTTTCGCGCCGCCGGTTGGTTTCATTGATCGCATAGTCCAGGGAACTTGTGATCTTGTCGGCATACAGGATGACCCTGCCTTCCACGTTCCGGGCCGCGCGGCCGATGGTCTGCACCAGTGAGGTTCGCGACCGCAGAAAGCCTTCCTTGTCGGCATCCAGGATCGCCACCAGCGCGCACTCGGGGATATCCAGGCCTTCGCGCAGCAGGTTAATCCCGACCAGCACATCGAACGCACCGAGGCGCAGGTCCCGGATTATCTCGATCCGTTCCAGTGTATCGATATCTGAATGTAGATAGCGCACACGAACACCCGCTTCTTGCATATATTCGGTCAGATCCTCGGCCATGCGCTTGGTCAGGGTGGTGACCAATGCGCGCTGATTCTTCAGCGCGCATTGGCGACATTCGTTCAGCAGATCATCGACCTGGTTTTCAACCGGGCGCACAATACACACCGGATCGATCAGCCCGGTCGGGCGGATCACCTGTTCGACGAAAACCCCACCCGTGCGTTCCAGTTCCCACGGTCCGGGCGTTGCGGACACGTAGACCGTCTGCGGGCGCATTAAATCCCATTCTTCGAACTTCAGCGGCCGGTTATCGACGCAGGACGGCAGTCGGAAGCCGAATTCCGACAGGGTGGATTTGCGGTTGAAGTCGCCCCGAAACATGCCGCCGACCTGCGGCACGGTCACATGGGACTCGTCTACAATCAGAAGAGCGTCATCCGGAATATATTCGAACAGTGTCGGCGGCGGGTCGCCGGCTGCGCGGCCGGTCAGATAGCGAGAATAATTCTCAATACCCGAACAGTGGCCGGTGGTTTCTAGCATTTCCAGGTCGAAATTGGTGCGCTGTTCCAGGCGCTGGGCTTCCAGCAGTTTGTTGTTAGCTTCTAGCCCGGCCAGGCGTTCCTTCAGTTCCGTCTTGATCTCGCGGATGGCCTGCTGAACGGTCGGGCGCGGGGTGACGTAGTGGCTATTGGCATAAATGGTAATGGTCTCTAGCTTCGATGACTTTTCGCCGGTCAGCGGATCGAATTCGTGGATCTCCTCAATCTCTTCGCCGAAGAACGACAGCCGCCAGGCGCGGTCTTCGTAATGCGCTGGGAATATTTCGACCGTATCGCCGCGCACGCGGAACGCGCCCCGGATAAAGTTCTGATCGTTGCGCCGGTACTGCAGGGCGACAAACTGTCTCAGCAGACCAGAGATCTCAACCCGGTCGCCGGCCTTCAGCGGGATCGTCATCGACTGGTAGGATTCCAGCGAGCCGATGCCATAG
>MDTE01088305.1_pt1 | contig 10673 bp, 9 predicted proteins | sample 811231 | NCBI WGS metagenome assembly MDTE01 (sample SAMN05326651, study PRJNA326480) | marine metagenome | isolation source: seawater | place: Indian Ocean: Red Sea | collected 2010 | reverse complement strand
TTAATTTCTGAACTCATACCAAGCAAAACGTCTTGCATGATCTGCGGCTTCACCGCCAAAAGAACAATGTCTGCGTCCTTGACTGCCTCAAGATTGTTAGCTGTCGTTTGGATACCATAGCGCTCAGAGAGCTCGGCCAAACGTTCCTCTCTGGGACCTGTCGCAACAATTTGTTGAGGCTGCATTTCCTTGGCGTGCAAAAGACCACGCAAAAGCGCTTCTCCCATATTTCCCGCACCAATGAGGGCGAGCTTTCCTTCTAGAGCCATACTGTATTTTCCTTTGGATTAACTTTCCGCATCGAGTTTTTTAAGCGTATGTCGAATCAAATGTAAAATGCGCTGATTTGCCGGATCTTCTTCAAGAGTCTTGAGTTCCTTGATCACCGATGGTTCCCCCAACTCCCCAAGAGCCATCACTGCGGTACCACGAATATAAACATCGCTGTCACTAAGGGCCTCGCGTAAATGCTCAAGAGCCTGAATCTCACCGATAACGCCCAGCAAACGTAAAGACTTGGCGCGAGTGTGTTTGTCTTCACTGGCCACATTCTCAATAATTTCAGCAATAGGCAGGAAAGCCTTCAAATTCCGCAGTGCATAACGGGTGGCCTGTCGTACTTCATCCGCTTCAATATCCCGCTCATAAACCGCGAGAACCAATTTTGCCGCCTCTTCATTATCCATAAACCCCAGCAAGTCGACCGCATTACGGCGCACACTTGGTTCTTTGTGTTCAAGTGCATTCTTGAGAAAAGCTGTGGTTTTGTCCGCTGGCATCGAGCGAATAGCATCCTGGGCCACATCCGCAACCTGAGCCACATCCCCCAAAGCCCGCATCAGCACATTCTCCACCCCAAACTCCAAGCCCGCAGCCAGATAGCGGACAACCTCACGGCGAATACGTACGTCCGGTTCGCCGTATAGAGCAACCACATAGGGTATGGCGGCGGCACGCTCGTACTTACTCAAAGCACGCAGAGCTTGCTGGCGCACATAATCATCCGGATCCGCCGCATATTGCTTGAGAATATGTGCTATCCCCCACTCCGCTTGGGTATTGGCAATAGCCAGAAGCGAAGCAGCCCGCACCGTATAGTGAGGATCGGCCTTTGAAGCCCCGATGAGCCCCTGAACCGCCAACTTAAATGTGGGTTCCGAAAGATTTTCCTTATCCTGCCCACCAATCAAGACGGCTGCTTGCAAACGAACTTTATAAGATTCATCGTCGGCCAAAGCATCAACCAAGCGCTGCACATAGGCATCCTGCTTATTTGCGGTCATTTCCGCAAAAGCCACCGAAGCCGTTCCAATAAAAAGGAGCGAAAGCGCCAAAGTTGGAGACAGCCCTATCTTTCCGAGTATTTTCATCCTGCAAATCCTATGTGCCACATCACACAAAGCCTTGGTGATCCAGCCCCTTGGCAACTAGCACATGGGCAATTGAAGCTCAATCCTCAAAAGGAAGCATTGACCAATAGGCCCCCTTGACGTTATGTCGCGATCGGAATTGAGGAGGATTGTCCCATGCGTTTAAAAGTTACCCTAAGTCTTATCTTATTATGCTTTGTCGGCTGTTCTGAGCCGGCGGATCCGAACACCCCAGCCTACTGGATCGACCAACTCGAAGAAAAACCAACCCGTGAGCAAGCCCTTAAAGAGCTTGGCAAAATGGGTGATCCCAGCAGCGCCGAAGCAGTTTTGGTATGGCTGAAAAAGGAAGGTCCATGGCAGCCCACCGCAGCCTACACCTTAGGGCAGCTTGGCGCCAAAAGCTCAGTGAATGAACTCATTGCCCAAATCGATTATGCGGTTGGCTCCGGCCGTGATCGAAAAAGCCAGATCAAAAACAGAACCAATATGAATATTGCCCGAGCCTTAGGCATGCTCAAAGCCAAAGAGGGAACACAACCCTTAATGAATTTGTTGGCCACCGCAGCGCCGGCAGCCAAAGAACAGATCATTCGTGCCTTAGGTAAGATTCAGGATCCCGCCGCCACGGATTCTCTGGTACAAACCGCTCTCTACGATGCGGAACCATTCCTGCGCAAGACCGCTATTCAAGCCCTCGGTGACTTAGGAGATCCAAAGGCGGCGGATGCACTTATCGAAATGCTCTATGTCGAAGTGCCTGGAATTTCATTCTACAACGAAGCTCGGTTTTCTCTTGTACAGCTCGGACCCTCGATCGCGCCAAAACTTCTGACCACTTTAAAGCGGGAAAATACTAAGGTTGAAAAAATTCGCTTACCCAGCGGTGGCACCATCGCGGAAGGGGCCATTGAAGCCAAAGCTGGAGTTGTGCTCGGGCTTTTGCGCGTTAATGAAGCGGAAAGTGCTATTCTTGGGGTACTCAACGGCCTCTACAAGAAATTTCAAAATCGTACCCGCGAACCCATTTTCGCCAGCATCCCCGGTGCCATCATCGAGCTCTGCTTTGCTTTAGGTAATATGGGCACAGGCAACGCGGTCAAAACTTTGGAAAAACTCGCCGCGGACACAGATTTTAATATTCGCCAAGCCGCAGTTGAAGCCTTGGTTGAAGCAGGTGCAAAAGGCTCAGCCACCAAACTTCTCGACTATGCTAAATCCGGCGAAGGCAATGCACAAAAGGTTGCCATGGTTGGTGCAACTCAGCTGGGAGAAGCTCAGAACCTTAGCGCTCTTGAAGCACTGGCCGCCAAGAATAAAACTCTTGAAGCGGCGATCGGCAAAGAAAAAGTCCGGCTTGTTGCGGCCCAGGAATGCGGTGCCAAGGCAGAATGTTGGCAAACCAAGCTGGGCGACGCCAACTATCGAGTACGGGAAAAGGCGGCGCTTGAACTCGGCTGGCTGAAAGCCAATAACGCCCTTGCAGACCTGGTCAAAAGCGTAGGCGATGAGCAAGCTGCGGTACGCATCGCAGCCATTCAAAGTCTGCATCGCTTAAAGCAGGGTGACGTCAAAAAACTCAAAGAGATCTACAAGGCTTCCAAATCAAAAATTGAATTCAACCGGGCAAACCATGCGCTCAAGCGTCTGATTGCGCAACTTGAAAACGCTGCTTGATTCTTGTCCCTGCATGAACACATAGGCCAAGCCCTTTTTCCACAGCATTGCGCTGGTTGCGAAGCGCCGGTCGCAAACGCCGGCAGCTTTGGGTTTTGCCACTCCTGCTGCACCATGCTCAAGGAAAATAACGGACCACGTTGCGCCCACTGCGATCGTCCCGGCCTGGCGGAACGTTGCCACCACTGCAAAACCAATCAAAGTCCCCTGCAACGAATTTGGGCCCCCTACCTCTTCGGCGGCCCCCTCCAACATGCCATCCATCGGGTGAAATTTGCCAAAGAAGAACATTGGCTAAGGCCCCTGAGCGAACTCATCCTCAGCCATGTCGAAATCGGGGCCGGCAAAGCAGAATTCGGCTCTGTCGTTCCCGTTCCTCTGGGGGCAAAAAGGCTGCGTGAACGGGGCTTTAACCAAAGCGCGGTGTTGGCAAGAGCCATTTCTCGCCATTGGCGCTTGCCCTTGGTTCATGCCCTTAAAAGGCAGCGGGAAACCCTTCCCCAAAGCAGCTTAAGTGCCCAAAAACGCGAAGAAAATATGCAAAACGCTTTCACGGCAGTGAAAATTCCCGAAACCGGGCCCATTCTTCTGGTTGACGATGTCATCAGCACCGGCGCCACCTTAAGGCATGCGGCCAAAGCTCTGGCCAAAAAGTCCAAGCTTCCGGTCTTTGCCCTGGCCCTGGCACACAGCGATCCTCAATCCCCTTAGAGGATCCATCTTTTTTGAGAATTCCTTTGACAAATCAACTCTCTAGGGGCTAATTTCGCGCCGCAGGAAAGACCATTCCGGAACGCGAGATCAATTGGCTCAACAGCCCTCCCAATTGCACGCAACGTCCGGTTCAATCACGACGATAATGGTAAATGCTGGCATCTAAAAGCTTAATATTACGCGTTTTTGTAAAAGCAAGAATGTGTACAAGCGGGGGATTTCTTTATGGTGGAACGTACTTTGAAATATATGACGATTTTGGCATTGGCCATTACACTTAGCGCTTGCGGCGGTCGTCGCGCGGGCCAAGGCAAAGCCAACGATACAAACGAACCAACCCAAACACTCAACACCACATGCAGCGCCGACACCGATTGTGGCAGCGGCTCTTGTGTTGACGGTGCTTGTGTTTCATCTTCATGCGGCTCGGACAACGACTGTGGCGCTAACGAATATTGCCAATATCCAAGCGCCAGTCCTTGGACTGCCGGTACAACAGGTCAGTGCTCTTCCCCCTGTGACTCTGACGAAGCCTGTGGTGTTATCGGCCAACAATGCATCAGCGGTCGCTGCTATACAAACATAGAGTGCGATCCTGCCAACAACTCGGACGACTGCCCTCCTGGCGAAGTATGTAATCAACAGGCCCGTGCCTGTACCGCGCCACCTGCAAACTGCTATTTCAACGAGCAATGTCCTGCAGGCTGGGTGTGCAACACGGATAACACCTGTATTGATCCAAATAATGTTAATCTTGGCGGTTGTAGCATCGATGCGGATTGTAACAGCGTAAGCGGATGTCAGGGCGGTGGCTGTACCTGTAATAATGGTGCCTGCCAGCCTGAAACCACCAGCTGTTCCAGCGCCAGCGATTGTTCAAGTGGTAACTACTGTGCCAACGGTACCTGTCAGCCCGCTACTGCCTGTAGCTCGCAAGACAACTGTACACCTTATAGCCTGGTCTGTGAGGGCGGATACTGTGTTAACCCGGAGCCTTGCGATGCAAGCGGTAACTGCGCCGCAGGTTACTCCTGTAACACCAGTCAAAACCCAGCGGCTTGCTTTCCTGACGGTACGGCAGACTGTACGCAGGATAGCCAATGTCCTGCAGGACAATACTGCGAACTCTTCACAGGCTCGTGCCAAAGCGGTTGTCGAGACGATGGAGACTGTGCCGGCCAATGTGGTGGCGCAGCAACCTGTCGCTGTGACAGCTCTCATAGCTGCTCCGACCAATCCATCGGTAATGCGGGTGATTCTTGTACAAGCAACAGTGATTGCCCTGGTGGAACGATTTGTAGCCAAACCAATTGCGTGGAATGCATGAGCGGCGGAGACTGCTCAATGAGCTGTCAGCAAACCTGTGACATTATGTTAGAGCTGGTCGCGCCAACCTGCCCATCAGGTACAACTTGTGATGCCATCTCTTCAATGATGTGCACCGGTCAGTTTATCGGAGTCTGTAGTGCAAGCGGCGGTTCCTCATTCCCATAATGGGTAGCTTCGGGCTGCATATATAGGACTAAATCAAGCGCAAAACTTGACTTCATGGCTGGCTCAGGGATGAATAGAGCACCATGTCCCTGCGCCAAACGACCCTCAATATTTCTCTTGAGCGCCTGCGGGCAAATTATCGAGCCCTCGCCAAACATGGAGGCGCTAATCTTTGTCCGGTGATCAAAGCAAACGCTTATGGCCATGGACTTATTGAAGTTGCCCAAGCTCTTACCCTGGAAAATCCCGCGTACCTGGCCGTCGCCCTCTGCGAAGAAGGCGTGCTCTTACGAGAGGCTGGCATCCAAAGTCCGATCCTGGTCCTCGGCCCGGCACCAACCGACTCCTATGGCTATATCATTGATCATCAACTGGTGCCCTGCATCTCCAACACGACTCAAATAGAAATGCTGGCCAACGCCGCCCAGGGTAAATCCCTGAACTACCATCTTAAAGTCGACACGGGAATGTCCCGACTTGGGGTGGCCCTTGAAGATCTTTCCAGTGCTTTAGAAAAATTGGCTTCTTTTCCCAATCTGAATATGCAAGGCGTTTTAACACATTTTGCCAATGCGGACCTTGGCGACATGGCTTATAGCCAAAAACAAATAGAGCGTTTCCAGCAAGCCCTACAAGAAATCACAAAAAGTGAATTCAAACCTGAAATCATTCACTGCTCAAACAGTGCGGCCACCCTTGATCTGAATATTCCTGAACAAACAATGCTGCGCCCAGGACTCGCTCTTTATGGGATCAATCCTTTAGGCCCCCAAAAACCGCCAATCGACATCCAACCCGCCACCCTTTGGCGAACAAGCCCATTGCATATCAAAACCATCCCAGCACATACGCCCGTAAGCTATGGCGGAACCTGGCAATCTGGGCAAGAAACAACATTGGCTGTTTTGCCCGTCGGCTACGCTGACGGCTACCGACGTGAATTCTCCAACCGGGCAGAAGTTTTGATTGACGGAGCGCGGGCGCCAGTGATCGGTAAAGTCTGTATGGATCATACCCTGGTAGACGTCACACATCTTCCGACAACATCCTTAGAGTCAGAAGTTGTGCTTATGGGTAAGCAGGGGCAAGACGAATTAAGCCCCTGGCAACTGGCCCAATGGGCAGAAACCATCCCTTATGAAATTCTTTGCGGCATATCTGCCCGCGTTAAACGCACCTATGATGAAAGCCTGTCCCCATGAGCACAAAAATCGTTCAGCAGCCTATTCGCTTTGCCCAGGTCAGCGGAAATTTTGTCCTGCGAACAGTAGAAGACACGGGACAAATGCTTGGCTTTTTTATGCAAGCCCTACGCGCGGCCTTTACCCCGCCTTGGAGAGTCGAACAATTTCTCGCTCAAGCTGAATTCGTCGGAGTCGGTTCGCTTTTTATCATTCTTCTAACTGGGGTTTTTACCGGGGCTGTGTTCACCCTACAAACCGTATCCGCTCTTGAACAGGTCGGCATGGAAAGCATGGTGGGCTCGACGGTCATGCTCGCAGTCTCACGGGAATTGGCCCCTGTCCTCACAGCCCTCATGGTCACGGGGCGAGTTGGCTCAGCCATGGCCACAGAGCTGGGAACGATGCGGGTCAGTGAACAAATCGACGCCATGGAGGTTATGGCGGTTGACCCGATCGGCTATCTTGTGGCTCCACGCATCTTTGCCTGCGCCATTATGGTACCCGCCTTAACCGTCATTTTTGATGTGGTATCCGGCATCGGTGCCTATACGGTGGCGGTCGGCGCCTTAGGTATTGATGAGGGTGCCTTTCTTTCCCGTATTGAGTGGTTTCTCGATCCCTTTGACTTTACCCATGGAATAAAAAAGGCCTTTATTTTTGGCGTCTTAATTGCCGTCGTGGGCTGCTTTAAGGGTTTTCACGCCAAAGGTGGCGCCCGCGGCGTAGGACTGGCCACCACCCAAGCAGTGGTTATCGGCTCTATCTCGATTTTCGTACTCGACTACGTTCTCACCGCAATTCTGCTTGTTTTTGAAGGTTAAGGGAAAATTTTGTCCGAATATTTTTCCCTGAGCCCTTTGGCGCTATACTCAGAAAACCGTGATCCAAATAAACAACATTTCCAAGAGTTTTGGTCAGCAGCCGGTGCTCAAAAACGTCTCTCTGAACGTCGAGCGGGGCAAAACGAGGGTCATTCTTGGACCATCCGGCTCAGGTAAGACGGTTTTGCTGAAAAATATTATTGGACTCCTGCAACCAGACTCGGGCGAAATCAAAGTGGATGGGGAAAATATTGTTGGTATCAACCCGAAGCGCATGCTCGATATCCGAAAAAAGTTCGGCATGGTCTTTCAACAAGCGGCGCTCTTCGACTCCATGACCGTTGGACAAAATATAGCTTTTCCCCTGGAAGAACACGGCAATTATTCCGCCGAGGAAATAAGCTCCAAGGTTGCCCAAGCGCTTGAGGTTGTTTCACTTGAAGGCATCGAGGACAAATTTCCCTCGGAACTCTCAGGCGGTATGCGCAAACGGGTGGGACTTGCACGGGCAATAATTTTACAGCCCCAATGTGTTCTTTATGATGAACCAACAACCGGTTTAGATCCACTGACAACCGACGATGTGGACCGCATGATCTTAGATGCCAGTTCTCGTCTGAATGTAACCAGCGTAGTCATTTCTCACGATGTAGGAAGCGCCTTGAACGTCGCCGATGATATTGCGGTTATTCATCAAGGCACCATTGTCGAGGATTGCAAAGCTGCAGAGATCAAAAATTCAACGCACCCTTTTGTCCAGGAATTCCTGGGGACGTGGTTTAAAAAACAATGAACGCTCGTGCTGCCATACTGGTTGGAACAGTCCTTATTTTTTCAACCATTGCCCTGACTACATTTATCCTTTTTACCACAAAGGACAAGTATGGTGACGAGAGCACCTATCACCTCTACGCTGATTTTCATGATGCCAGCGGCATCCGCTGGAAAACCAGAATACAAATTAATGGCATCGACGTCGGCAAAATAGTCAATGTCAAACATGTGAAAACCGCTCAAGGCCGATTGATTGGGCGGGTAGAAATGCGGCTTCTGAATGACTTCGCCATCTATGAGAACGCCTCTATCAGGAAAGCCGCGGAATCTTTACTCGGCGACTTTCGCCTTGATCTTGATCCGGGTGATCCGAGCCATCCGAAGCTTGTCGCAGGAGGCGTCATCGGCAAAGTACAAAGTACTTCTGATATTGATGAGATTCAGGGACGGCTCAAAGATGTTGTCGGCAATGTGGATGACATCACTGAAAACTTTTCAAAAGTTTTGGCCGGGCCGGAAGGAGAAGGCTCACTCAAAGCAATTTTAGAGCGGGTTGAAACGTCAATGGAGGCCATTGAAAAAACAACCGGTGTGCTGGCCGGAACCCTTTCCCGTAATGATGAAGCGGTTGACCGCATTGTCGACAATCTGGCAGATTTTTCCCAAAGCATTGCGGCCTCCGGCGCTCCCCATGGCAACCTAACCCGGCTCTTGGAGCATATGGCCAATATATCCTCTAAGCTGGAAAGCATCACAGTTAACGTCAACGATATGCTGGTCGCAGATGTGGCTCATGAGGAACGCGGTGCTCTGCGACAATCCATCGAAAACCTGAATGAGTCTCTCGTGCATCTGACCGGCATATCGAGAAAAATCAATACGGGCTCAAGGACACTCGGACAGCTGATCAACGATCCCCGCTTGGCAGAAAAAGTAGAAGAAACCCTCGATGACGCCAGTGAGCTCATCGGCAGTTTGTCGAAACTACAAACGGAGGTAGAGCTGCGTTCTGAATATGGGGTTCCTTTTGATGAAGAGAATGAGGAAATACAATCTGCCATCAAGAACACCATCGGTGTGCGCATCATTCCAAAGCCAGATAAGTACTACTTGCTCGAGGCGGTCGCAGACCCGCGTGGAAGAGGAAGCAGAACCATCACTACAACGACGCAAAATGGGGAAACAACAAAGCTTGAAACCAGTGAAATCTCTTTTAATGAGCTTAAGTTTTCCGCTCAGTTTGCAAAGCGCTACTCGTTCTTAACCTTGCGCTTCGGAATCATTGAAAACACCGGTGGGCTCGGCACAAATGTTCATGTCTTTGAGGACAACCTTGAGCTTCGCTTGGACGTTTTTGACTTCGACCGCCGCGACCCTGACGACAACAAGTCAATCAATCCAAGATTCCGTGCGGCTGCGATGTTCGAGCTGGCAAATCACCTTTATCTCCAGGGCGGACTCGATGACCCCTTTAATCAAAACTTAAGAACTTGGTTTTTAGGTGGCGTGATTCGTTTTAACGATCAAGATCTCAAAGCACTGCTTTCAATTGCACCCTCACCTTGAAGAGGTAGTGCGGAATAGTCTGATGCAAGCTTGCCCTGTAAAGTTAGCGGCGTCGCTTTTTCAACCTTCACGGAAACGATTTCCCCAATCAAGGACTCCGGTCCTTGCAGGGCAACAATTTCATCTCCGGCGGTGCGACCACTCAACTGTAATAAATTTTCATTAGGCGCTGACTTATTCGTTTGCCACCCAAGCCTGACTTCACCTGTCGGCTGTGGAGAGTTCTTCAGCTTACTTTTGCCTTCCACCAAAACCTCGACAACCTGGCCAATGCGGCTTTCATTATTCAAGAGGCTCATCCGCGCCTGGACTTCCAGGAGTTCCTGATTACGCTCACGCTTAACCTCTTCGGGCACATTATCCTCAAGCCGACGCTCGGAAACAGTTCCCGGCCGCGGAGAATACTTAAAGATAAAACAACTCTTATAACGCGCCTCTTCCAACATGCGGATAGATGCCTGATGATCAGCAGCACTTTCGTTGGGATAACCAACAATCATATCCCCCGCCAGTCGTATATCCGGCATGCGTGCCCGAGCTCTTTCAAGCAGGCCCATATACTCTTCAACCGTATAGCCCCTATTCATTGCCTTGAGCATGGTATTCGAACCGCTTTGAGCCGGAATGTGCAGATAGCGACAAATGCGTGGCGCCGCTGCCATAACATCTAACGCATCATCGCCAAAATCACGCGGGTACGATGTAATAAACCGTAGACGGGGCAAGTCCGGAACTTGCTCATGTAAAAGCCACAATAAATCCGCAAAACTTGTACGCCCGCTGCCATCAACGTGTTCATAGTGATTTACGGTTTGCCCCAAAAGCGTAACCTCTTTCACCCCATAACCAACCAAACGCTTAACCTCTTCAAGAATCGCGTCCGGTGTTCGATGAACCTCAGGCCCTCGGGTATATGGAACAACGCAGAAAGAGCAGAACTTATTACAACCGCGTGTGATACGTACATAGGCCTGTGCTTTCGCTTCATAGGGTGAAAAGGCTCTCGAGAGGTCGAGGGTTTCAACCCCGTCCATAGCCGCCTCCAGCGTCGAACTTCTTCGCGTATTGGTTCC
>MDTE01201024.1_pt1 | contig 10674 bp, 9 predicted proteins | sample 811231 | NCBI WGS metagenome assembly MDTE01 (sample SAMN05326651, study PRJNA326480) | marine metagenome | isolation source: seawater | place: Indian Ocean: Red Sea | collected 2010 | reverse complement strand
ATTCTTGGGGCCATTACGCTTGATCTTTTTGTCGTCCTCCTCGGAGGGGTTACAGCACTCCTTCCTGTTTTTGCCAAAGATATTCTAGACGTTGGTGCGCTTGGGGCGGGTTTGATGCGGAGTGCCATAGCAATAGGGTCATTAGCCACGGGGCTCGCCTTAACACAAGTTAACATGAAAAAATCTGTCGGAAAAATCCTTTACATCAGCGTCCTAGTGTTTGGGGGGGCAACAATACTTTTTGGTCTGTCTAATGTATTCTGGCTTTCAATGGTTGCGATGGTGATCGTAGGAATAGGCGATATGGTAAGTGTCTATATTAGGGTCACCTTGGTGCAAATAGCCACTCCAGACGAAATGCGAGGCAGAGTTAGTGCTGTTAATTCGGTGTTTACTGGAGCCTCGAACGAGATAGGAGAATTTCGTGCCGGAATGATGGCAAATGCTATTGGGGCTATCCCTGCGGTTTTATTTGGTGGAATTGGTTGTTTTTTAATTGCTGGACTCTGTTGGGCTGCCTTTCCTGAACTAAGGCGAGTGCAGAGGATGGACCGAGAACTTTAAGGTATTTTTTATCCTTCAACATGAATGGTTTTGTATTCGGCCGGAATAGTCATTTCCATAAGAAGGTAGTCCTCCGAATAACTTAAAACGTTATGCTTAATTCCCGGGGGCTGAACCCAACAATCACCTTCCTCGAAATGTTGTTCGCCTTCTCCTTCAAACCACACTGTAGAACACCCCTTAAGACAGTAAACCATTTGAAACTCGAGATCATGATAATGCAAGCCACTCCCGCCTTCAGGACAGGGGGCTGTTGTCTTGATCAAATGAATGTGCACCCGACCTTCAGTAACATCCGAAATGCCAAAGTCGCGGTATTCTCTATAAGTCCGAAGTCCGCCGCTTACAAAAGGATTGTCCTTGGCTTTATTGACAAGAAATTTGGATTGTATCTTTTCTGATGATGACAACTTTTACCCCCATTAAAAATCCGCTGATTTAAAATTAATCGCCGGGCAGGCTCTAACTGAGAGGACCATAACCGCCCAAGGTAAGACGCCGCATCAAACGCGGCTCTTCCCGCGGAAAGTCCTTACGCATATGAATAGACGCATAGTTATCCCACATCACCAGATCACCAAGTTCCCATTCATGTTCAAAAACAATCGAGGGATCCTCAGAAATATCAAATAGATGATTCAATATCGTTTCATTTTCTTCAGGCTCCAGACCCTCAATACGGGCAGACATAAGGCGGCTTATATACAGCGCTTTACGACCAGTGGCTGGATGTGTCACAAAAATAGGTTGTTCTTGTTGAAGCATGCCAGAAATATCTGAGTTGTAGATATCAATTCTTTCTCTTCTTTTATAATCATGAATCTGAAGAACCTTGCGACCATCTAATTTTTGTTTCAATTCATCCGAAATATTTTCGTAGGCCTTGTACATATTAGAAAAACACGTATTTCCGCCCCAACTTGGCAATCTAATTGAATAAAGTAATGTCGCTTTATGAGGTTCTTTATAATAACTGGTATCATGATGAAACCACATTTCACCATCGCCAAAGGCCCCTATGGGTTCTCCTGTTTTTTCATCTCGAATATTGGTTACAAACATAAATGGGGTTTCATAACTCCCACCGGGCGTGGACCCATTCGGCGAGCGCCGTCTTTCGCCTAGCCCTCCGAAGGTATTAGCAAATGCTATCTGCTCTTCTTCCGAAATATCCTGATCACGAAAAACGACGACAACATGCTCGTGAAATGTGCGTTCTATTTGTCTCTTGGTTTCATCATCAATTGGCTGACGAAGATCCACACCCTTAATCTCGGCACCACATGCGTCTGAGAGCGGTTGAACTGTTATAGGCATATCGTAAAATCCATTAACTTTATATGATTAAAATAAATACCACGATTAGGTTGGCAAGTGAAACTATCCTTAAAAAATGCATGGATTAAAATACCGTCATGAAAATCAAAAAACTTCAAGGGTCCTTTGGGGCAAAAATATGCAATATCGACTTGAAATCGGACCTTGAACGCGAAGACCTCGAAAAAATTCAAACCGCTTTTGTTAAATACCAACTCTTAATTTTCCCTAGTCAAAAGCTGCAACCTAAACACCAGTTGACCTGGACCAAGCATTTCGGCCCTGTCCAGAAATTATATGCTGAGGAGCATCGGATTCCTGATTGCCCTGAGGTCGTCGTTCTATCCAACGAGCAAATAAATGGAAAACATGTTGGAGTTGTAGCTGCGGGTGACTACTGGCACTCGGACTTATCGCCAAGTAAAAATCCAGGACTTGCCACGATACTCTATGCCCGCAGGTTACCTCGTGAGGGTGGGGACACCGAATTTGCTGATATGCACATGGCTTATCAAACTTTATCAAACAAAATGAGAGAACAGATTGCCAACCTGAGGGGCATCCATTGCATCAGCAAATTACGCAATCACCGTGTTAAAGTTACTCGTCCTGGAGGCAGAGCCTATTACAAAAAACAAAACCAGATCCCGGATGTAAGCCACCCATTAGTCCGAACCCACCCGGTCTCAGGCCTGAAATCACTCTATTTATCTCCAAGATTTACAATTGGTATAGAGAACATGGAGGATATAAAGGCACAGCCACTTCTTGATGAATTGTTTGCCCATCAAATTAAGCCAGAGCATGTTTATAGACACAAATGGAAGATTGATGATCTGGTTATGTGGGATAACCGTAGCCTCAATCATCGCGCTTGCGGTGGCTACCAGACTGACGACATTCGAAGGATACATCGTACATCAACTCTAGGTGATCAACCTTTTTAACAAATCAAAAATACTAGACACCATCTAAAATTTCGATGATCTCTTCAGCCCTTACGGGAGTAGTATTTATTTCAGCACCAAAAGACTTTAACGCATCACACACCGCGTTTGCTATTACGACGGGTGGAGCTATTGCACCGCCTTCCCCCAACCCTTTGAACCCAAAAGCATTTCTAGGGGAAGGCGTCTCCATATGTATTACCGTGATGGGTGGGACATCGGCCGCGGTAGGTAAAAGATAATCGAGAAAACTTCCGGTCGTAAGCTGGCCAAACTCATCGTAACAAAGTTCTTCCAACAAACCTCCACCGATACCCTGAACCAAGCCACCCTTGACTTGACCATCTGCAATTCCTGGATTAATCAGCTTACCGGCATCATGTACCTCCACGTACTTTTCGATTTTTACCTCGCCCGTCTGGGAATCAATCTCAACTATGGCAGCATTTGCTGCATACGCCCACGTGACGGTAGGTGGCTCAAAATAAGCCGTCTCTTCCAACCCCGCTTCCATTCCCTTTGGTCGTTGGTGTATCCAACCAGGTAAAGAGGCTTTTGCTACCTCTTTCAGAGTTACAGACATTTCTGGAACACCTTTGACGCAAACAGAGCCGTCGCGTAATTCCAAATCAGTCTCAGACGTCTCTAATATATTGGCAGCAATAGCGAATACTTTCTCCTTTACTTTTTCACTCGAATCCTTGATGGCACCTGAAGCCGTTACAGCGCTGCGGCTCGCAATAGTGCCATATCCCATCGTGACATGAGATGTATCTGCTAATGTGACCACAACATCATCTATCGAAACTCCCCAAATATCAGCAGCAACCTGAGCAAAAGCCGTTTCATGTCCCTGTCCTTGTGGACAGGCTCCAGTTGCAACCATCACCTTACCGGAAGGATCTATTTTAACTGTTGCTCCCTCAAAGGGCCCAATACCAGTACCCTCAACATAGCACCCGAGACCCAAACCTAAATATTGACCATTCTCTAACGCTTCCTTCTGGCGCAGGCGGAAGGCCTCAAGACCGCCAACACCCTCTAAAGCCTTGCGTAAAGCCTCGGGATAATCGCCACTATCATATTCGACCATGACACCATCGCGATATGGCAAACCAATGGCAAATGGCATCTGCTCTGGCTGAATCATATTGCGGAAACGCACAATTGCCGGATCAAGGCCTAGCTCATTAGCCACAATATCAATGGAACGTTCCATAGCAAAAGTAACTTCGGGACGCCCTGCACCACGGTAGGGAGCATTTGGCGTTCGGTTGGTCATCATAACCTTGCAATCGGCCTCATAAACAGGAATGTCATATGGGCCAGTAAAATGGACAATCGAATTGCCTGCAATTGCCGCTCCTACCGGCGAATAAGCTCCTGAATCAACGAGAAATTCATTTTTTACTACAGTTATTTTTCCATTATCATCAAAACCCACCTCTACGTCGAAAACTATGTCGCGAGAATGTGCTGCGTTAAGAATATGCTCGTGTCTATCTTCTACCCATTTTACAGGACGGCCTAACCTTTTGGAGAGATATGCAATCAAAATATCCTCTGGATAGACATGCCCCTTTCCCCCAAAGCCGCCCCCAACGTCCGGAGCTACAACTCTGACCTGTTCCTCTGCCATATTTAACGCATTCGCCACTTCACGGCGAACCCAATGGACAACTTGCGTGGATGACCAGACCGTAACGGTGTCCGTACGAGAATCATAATCCGCAATTACCCCCCGGCACTCCATAGGCATAGCTGCATATCGATGATGAAAGAAATGCCTTTTTATTCGGTGTGGCGCTTCTCGAAGAGCCAACCCGCTGTCTCCTGTTTTCGCATGTAGGGATGCCGCTATGTTTTGTGGTAGCTGGTCGTGAACTAGTGCGGCGCTTTTCTCGATAGCAGTCGCAGCATTTGGTACCGGTTCTAATGGATTAAAATCTGTGTTTATCAATTCAACCGCGTCTTCGGCGGAATATCTATCCTTAGCAACAACTAAGGCATATGGTTCACCAACATATCGAAGTTTATCGTAAGGAATTAGCGTCTGATCTGGAATTTGAATTTGAGGATCCATTCCCTCACGCCACGTTTTAGGCGCCGTGACCTGCATACCGCTTATTGGTGGTAATACCCCTTGAAGATCCTCTCCAGATAATGCAAGTTCAACGTCTGCCTGTAATCGCGCGTCTTCAAGATTAACTTTAATTATTTGAGCATGAGGCAACTGACTGCGAGCAAAAGCAACATGCAGCATTCCCTCCATCTTCATATCCCCTACAAAGATACCGGCTCCTGTGATAAGACGCTTATCCTCTCGACGTGCTACAGAACGACCAATATAGGTCGGCATTGCTTCAGCCACTGGGATCCTCCCGCAAAACAGGCTCTCCATGAACCTGCTTTGCATACTCTATCACCGCCTTGATAATACCTTCATAGCCTGTACAACGACAGAGTACTGCCGACATTCCAACTTTAATATCCGTTTCACTAAGTGAACTATGGCTCTCCACCAAATCGATGGCAGTCATCAACATTCCCGGCGTACAATAACCACATTGTAAGGCGCGGTTCTCAGAAAATAATTTTTGCAAAGGATGTAATTCCTGCCCATCCGCTAACCCTTCAACTGTTTTTATTTCCGCACCGTCAACTTGGAAAGCAAACATAAGACAAGATCGGGCCGCGACCCCGTCAACTATTACTGTGCATGCACCACAAACCCCGTGTTCGCAGCCGACATGCGTACCCGTCTTTCCCAAAACATCACGCAAAAAATCCGACAGTAGCATGCGTCCACTAGCCTCACCATTTAGGAGCTCTCCATTAACTTTAACAGCTACTCTGCGCCTTTTAGACATCGACCACACCTGCATTATGTAAAGCCTTATTTATTGCTCGTGCCGTTACAACCCCAGTTAAACGCCGTCGATAAGATGAACTAGCATTTTGGTCAGACATTGGATCTACCGACGCGGCGGCCGCCGCGGCCGCCGCTTTAATAGCATCTCTACCGATACCTTCATTTAGAATGATTGTTTCAGCAGCACACAAGCGCATAGCTACCGGGCCGGCTCCGCATGCTGCAAGATTGACTGCAGTAGGAATTTTATCACGAAAAGTGATTTGAGCCGCTACTCCTGCAATTGCAAAATCTCCATGCCTACGAGCAATTTCCTCAAAAGCTGCACCCGAATTTTCAGGGATTTTTGGAATAATAATTTTAGTTAAAAGCTCGTCTGGCTCGAGGGAGGTTGTTAGAACATCCTGAAAAAAATCGGATGACTTGATGAGTCGTTCGCCTCTAATACTTTGCACTCGAAATACCATTTCCAAAGCAAGTGCGGCGGCCGGATACTCTGCAGCTGGATCCGCATTCGCAAGGCTTCCACCAATTGTTCCTCGACTGCGGATTGGCAAATGGGCAATATTTTTTGTTGCCTCCCACAACAACGGCGCGCAATCACGAATAAGCTCGCTGAATTCAATACTCCGTTCACGGGTCATAGCGCCAATTTCTATTTGACCCCCAACTTCGTTTATATAGTCTAGTTCAGGAATTTTATTTAAATCTATTAAAACCTCGGGACGACTTAAACGAAAATTTAATAGCGGCACCAAACTTTGTCCTCCTGCCAGGGGTCTGGCTTCCATCCCATAATCCGAGAGTAACGAGAGAGCATCCTCAATCGTGGTCGGTGCCAAAATGTTTAACGGTGGAGGCTTCACTTATTTTCCTAGTTTAATTCTTTGTGCCCTTATAAAAACAGATCGTACAATCAAGTCAAACAAGTAATAGAGTGAATTACTGATTAATTAAATGATCTGTGGGATTGGTTTTAGTTGTAAGTAATTTTAATATCAGGCATTACAGAAGGTCTTGTCTTAAAATAGACTTCTTCGGGAGACCTTTTACCACTTTGAAAACACCCATAATCACAGAAAAGCTGTCCAGCGCTTGGCTAAAAATGCCTGGGAACATTCGTGGTATCGTGTGGCTAAGTATTGGCGCCTTCCTATTCTCCGTTACTGATGTCATCGTCAAACAATTGGGTAAAAAATTTGACCCGACCGAGCTAGCTCTATTTAGATACGGCATTGGCATGATTATCCTCGCTCCGGTTTTTATTAAAATGGGCGTCGCAGAATTGAAAACACAGCGTATAGGACTTCACATCGTGAGAATGTCTCTTGCCATGGCCGCCCAGCTCGGAATCTTCATCACTGTCATTAATATGCCCTTAGCAGATGCAACCGCTATTTATTTTTCCAAACCCCTTTTCACTACCGTAGTGGCCGTGATTTTTATTTCAGAGGTAGTGAGTGGTCGACGGTGGATGGCTACTATTGTTGGTTTTATCGGTGTTGTCATTATGATCCAACCAGGTGCTAATACAATAAATCCAATTGCTCTTATTGCGGTAGCCTCAGCACTGGCATTTGCAACCGCAAATGTTTTGATCCGGGTACTGGCCAGAACTGAGCCGCCCAATCGAATTTTATTCTATTATCATATAGGCGGTATCATTGTTTTTACCGGACCAGCAATTTGGTTTTGGACCATGCCAGTGGGTATAGAATGGGTTCTCCTCATTTCAATAGCCGTCCTGACAACATTGGGTATGACTTGTTTTGTCCGCGCATTTTCAGTAGGAGAAGCTAACGCTGTGGGACCTATAGAATATATTCGGTTAATCTACGCCGCCCTCTTTGGATATTTTTTATTCAATGAGATTCCTTCTATCTGGACCGGACTAGGGGCTATTCTAATAGTTGCGAGTGCAATTTATATAGCGCGGGACGAAGCCCAAAAGGCCACCAAGGTAAGAGATTAGTTATCTTTTCATGATGGAACGCTTAAAAAATCGTTGGATTGCGCTTCCGGGCAATTTTCGCGGTATTTTATGGATAACCATGGGAACAGTAGCATTTGCACTTAACGATGTGCTTATCAAACTATTGGGTAAAAAATTTGGGCCCATGGAGTTGGCATTCTGCCGTTACTCGATTGGGCTTTTGATCCTCTCTCCAATCTTCATCCGTTTGGGCTGGTCTGAATTGAAAACTAGTCGACCGGCAATTCATTTAACTCGCCTTGTAATTGCATGCATCGCACAATTAGGAGTATTTTATTCAGTAATTCACCTCTACCTTGCTGATGCGACCGCAATCGCTTTTTCACGGCCTTTATTCACCACAATTGTTGCTGTTTTACTTCTATCTGAATTAGTAACAACGCGGCGCTGGATAGCCACTGGGTTTGGTTTCATTGGGGTATTGATTATGGTGCGGCCAGGTCATAGTGGCTTCGATCCAGTCGCCCTCATTGCACTCATCAGCGCCTGCACTTTTGCAATTGCAAACGTACTCATTCGAATGATGGCATCTACAGAACCACCCAACAGAATTCTTTTTTATTATCATGCTGGAGGGTCATTAGTTTTTATCATCCCGACCATCATTTTATGGCAAGCCCCAATTGGCTCAGAATGGTTTTTACTGGCTGGCATCGGTATAATGACGACTATAGGGATGACCGGATTTATACGAGCCTTCTCCGCCGGCGAAGCCAATGCCGTTGGCCCGATGGAATATATTCGCTTGATCTATGCTGTTATCCTTGGCTATTCCATTTTTGGTGAAGTTCCAGATTACTGGACCTTTACGGGAGCATTTATAATTATCGTTTCTACCATTTATATTGCAAGAGATGAGGCTCGGGGCCGTAATCGTGATCGTTAAAGCTTGGAGGAATGATGCACTGGCTTGTTTTCAACATTTCTTTTTAAAGTGGCTTCTCGACGGGCAATATAATAACCGCTAACAAAAATAACCGCCGCACCCGCACCAGTCCACAAATCAGGGTTTTCCTTGAAAAATACCAAACCTAAACAAGCACTAAATGGTAATTTCAAAAAATTAAAAGGCATTACAACCGAAGCCTCTCCGACCGCTAGGGCACGAATTATACCCTGTCTCGCAAGCGAGCTAAAAATACCCATCGCTATAATCCATAACAAATGTTCGGATCTAATTTCGTTCCAGAACCAGATGGCCGGAATGATACTCCAGACCGTCATCATCAGAAAATCATAGTAAATAATTTTATTGGAGCTATCTGCCTTAGATAATGTCTTTGTGGAAACGTTAATGATCGCATAGGCACAGCTTGTCCCCAACACCCCCAAAGCCGCTAGGGTGAGTTCTTGAAAGCCAGGGCGGATTATAATCATAGCACCCACAAATCCAATTATCAGTGCTGCCCAGCGCCTTAGGCCAGTAGGCTCACCAAGAAATATCGCAACAAATAGAACGGTAAAAAGGGGTGATGTAAACATCAGCCCGGTAACGTCCTGCAAAGGCAGTGAAGCAAGTGCGAAGATTAATAATAACATTCCTGCATAATTTAGGGACCCCCTAACTAAATAGGCGCTAAAGTGATTGGTTCGGAGAATACCCAGACCAACTTTCATAATCCACGGCGCCATCAGTATCACGCCCAGAACAGAACGGAAAAATACTAATTGAAAAACGCCAAAATCATTAGACAAATAACGCACAGCAGCATATGTCGCTGCATAATTGAAACTAGCGAAAATCATCCAAAAGATACCCCGGGTAGACGGTGGCAATGCCTCAAAAACTGCTACCGCTCGTTTCAATTTACTATTCATAAATTCATTCAACTAATATTTAGACAAAACAGTTTAATTACGAAGTTTAATATGGTTAAAACACATTTTTTATTTTTCACTTCTAGGTGAGCCAATTAATGATAAGTCGTTAGTCAATTTTTTAGACAATAAATTGATACCCATATATTTGAGGCAGGATTTTATATATCGACTTGTCAAATCATTTTATTTTTTGGGACCCATTATTGAGACAATCAATCTAACTTAATAAGTAAATTAGGTTACTCTCCAGGATTAAATTTTAATCACTAATTTTAAATAAACTTTTTGACAAGAAATCATATTGTTTCTTCCAAAATCATGCCAAATAAGGACCTACCGATCGGAGTAGAAAAATCATCTAAATCAAGAATTATATCAAAGTGATTACGCCCTTTCATTTCAAAAAAATCACAGACCATACCCTTCGAACTCCAAGCTTTAGCATACTCAATGCTTTGACGTTTAAATTCATTTGTCTCATTCTCTCCAAAAGATATAACCAAGCGACCCCCATCATCGGGTAAATGGCGAATTGGACTATTCCTCTCCACTGACCCGTGATCGAGTTTCATCCATTCATTGATATTGGACAATCTAATTGGTTCTAAATCATACAAGCCACTTAAAGCTATCGCGCCTTTAACAATATTGAAAGGTACGTCGAATCTCGACTGCCAACCACCGGCAAGCAACATTCCAGTTAATTGTCCTCCCGCAGATGACCCTCCTAAAAATATGCGACTGTTATCACCACCAAACTGACTTGAATTGTTATATACCCACGCCAAAGCCCGGCGACATTGTGCGACGATCAAATCGAGCGAAGCGAATGGTGCTAAGGAATAGTTTAATGTCACGAGAGTAATACCACGAGCAACCAAGCCAGGGGCCATTGATGCTGAATCTTTCTGACTTAAAGCCTTCCAATACCCTCCATGAATAAAGACGAAAATAGGAGAGTTAACACCCGCGGGGAATATATCCATAACCTCGTCTTCATGATTGCCGTAGGCAATATCCTCCATGCAATCAAGTATACCCCGAGCGTGAGCACTTCGTTTGGTATAGTCTGCCAGATATTCCTCCACGTCAGACACAGTTGCCCTTGCATTATAATTGTGATCAAGAGCTCTTTGATCATGATTTTGATAGATAACTGT
>MDTE01101009.1_pt1 | contig 10674 bp, 7 predicted proteins | sample 811231 | NCBI WGS metagenome assembly MDTE01 (sample SAMN05326651, study PRJNA326480) | marine metagenome | isolation source: seawater | place: Indian Ocean: Red Sea | collected 2010 | reverse complement strand
ACCGCCACCGCCACCTCCACCGCCACCGCCACCATCACTCCCTCTAGCTTTAATAATTAAGAAAAAGATTAAACCTAAAGAAGTAAAAGATATTATAAAAATAGATAAGATGAATATAAGAAATGTACCCGCCCTTGATGAAATAATGGGTGCGTTAAAAAACCTTAATAAAGTAAAATAAAATATATTCTATAGTATAAACATGCCTAATAACCGCAGATCCGCTAGAAGAACAAGCCGTCGCTCAGCAAGACGTTCTGCCGGCCGCGTAGCCCGCAAGTCTGCCCGCAGATCGGCCAGACGTGTCGCCCGCAAGTCGGCCCGCAGATCCGCACGCAAGTCGGCCAGACGTGTCGCCCGCAAGTCGGCCAGACGCTCGGCCAGACGCTCGGCTAGACGCTCTGCCAGACGCTCGGCTAGACGCTCTGCCAGACGCTCGGCTAGACGCTCTGCCAAACGCTCGGCTAGACGCTCGGCTAGACGCTCGGCTAGACGCTCTGCTAGACGCTCGGCTAGACGCTCTGCTAGACGCTCTGCTAGACGCTCTGCTAGACGATCTGCTAGACGCTCGGCTAGACGCTCTGCTAGACGCTCTGCTAGACGCTCTGCTAGACGCCGTAGTATGACGCCACCACCGATCCCTCGTAATGTCAGAGGGAAGAAAGTAGATTCCCTTCAAAGTGCTAAAGATTCCTTTTTAGCTGGAATTAAGAGTGATACTAAATCTGGACCATACGGTTTGGAACATGTATTCAAAGAAAGTGAAAAGGGATACAAAGGACAGAGAGTAGCGAAGAGAGATGTCTTCAAGAAGAAGAAGTCAAGAAAGGGTGCGTCTCCATATAATAAGTTTGTCGCGAAGCAATCCCCTGTTATTAGAGCTGCTAATCCCGGTAAGAAGCAGGCTGAAATTATGAAACTAATTGCCAAAGCATGGGCTGATGAAAAGAAAAAATAAATAGTTATATTATATAATGAATAATGATTATTTATTTAACCTACATTCAACTCTTCTAAGTTTAAAACAAAGGACTGAAGAAGAATTAAAGTCAAGTGGTACTTTATTAAAAGATGATATCGTAAACTTTAAAAATAATGGAAAAGAAAAACCAACTCTTGAAACAGTGAATGAATTATGGAACCCTATTAAAGGGAAAATAGTATCAAAGGAATACACGGACTTAATATCTATTCAAAGCAATAGTTATCCTATTTTTGAAGAATTTATTAAGTATGTTGTTAATACTTTTGATGATATAAATCATATTATTGAAATTATAAGTATTAACTTAAAAAAGATGAAATTATTTATGGAAAGGAAAATTAATGATTTTAATTTTTCAATTGAAATAAATGAACCATCTATCAATGAAAAAATGACAAAACTTGTTCAAGAAGTTGAGGAAAGAAGTAGGCTTGTATCTACGATTAATAAAGATGTTAAAATAGGGGAAATAAATAGATTAATTGAAGAAAGGAAGAAGATGATAAGGTCTCTTAATGATGATCTTGTATAATATATTATTTACGTAGTTAATTCTATATATATATTCTTTTTTATATTTATTATTATTATAAATGGATAATAATGATATATATACCGGTATTGTTTTTGAAAATAATATGAAAGTAAACGAAATAAAATATATAACTATGATTATTAAAAATGTATTAGATGGAAAGAAATATAGTAAAAGTGACAAATTATATCAAGTTGTATATAAAAATATAAAAGAAAAAAAATAAATGATATATTAAATGAAAATCGGTATTGTTGTCGGCATAAATACAGATGCTATTTCAGAAGAAAGGTTTCCAGAATGGCTTGAAGATATAGATGATAAAACATTTAATTTAAGTAAGGAGAAATGGGATGATATATATGCTCTTGGATCTGATATAGCTATTGCATATTATGTTAAAAAATTTTGTAAGTATGATGTAGAGATATTAACAAAAAAAGATGTTTCATTAAAAAGATTTAATGAATTTGATCACATATTTGGATTTTATGAACCATACTATTACACACATACAATGAAAACCTCCGAAGCATACCGAAAATATTCAAATATAATTAAGAACACAAAAGCGGTTTTCCATCAACCATTAGAACTTCAAAAGTTTGTCCTTAATAAAAAACTATATACCGATACACTCCAAAAGAATAATATACCTGTTATGGATACTATTTCATTTCAAATAAAGGATAATATGAATACTAAGAATATATTAACTAAAATAAAAACACAGTGTAATCAATGGGAAACAGATATGTTTATTACAAAGCCCCAACCAGGGGGATTTGGAATTGGATTTAAGAAATGGAATCTTAATAAAGTTTTAAAAAATGTGAAACCATTTGAGTCATATATTAAGAAAATAGAAAAGCAACTCCGTATAGAGAAACCTTTATTATTGGTCCAGAATTTCGCTTCTGAATTTGAAAAATTTTATGAAGTTAGAACATATTGGTTAAATGGAAAATATTCTCATTCTTTAGGGACTATTATAAGTCCAGATTCATTAGGTGTCTCTGGTTTTGAAAAAATTAAGTTTGCTTACCCTGAGAGTGAATATGATAGTGATGTATTTGAAACATATGATGAAGAGCCTGATGTATTAGATGATAAATTAATTAGAAAACTTAAAAAGATGGGAAAGGATATATTAAAAATAATACCACAGAGTAAATATGGGGATCCATTTATTTTTAGAATAGATTTTGGATGTTGCATTAATAATAAAAATGTATGTAGGGATTATTTTGTAAATGAGATTGAATATATGCCAAACTTATTTCCAGAATACTCTACGCATGTTGATTTTTTAGAAAGAATTGGTAAGTCCATTATATCAAAGGTAAATTATGTGAATAATTTAAAGAATAAAAATAAATAATTAATTAAATGGACAATACATATTTTAATAATGAATTTGAAAACTCAACTGAAGATTCAGAATCAGAATCAGAAGATAATATAGACGATAATAATGGATGTTTTTTAAATATGGTTGAAAGGAAAGAATATGAAAAAAATAGAAATAAATTATTTACAAAAGATATCATAAAAAAGAAAATTGTAATTGATTCCCATAATTATTATCAGGGGAATAGTAACTTTAATACTTCGAATTTTAATGTAGTATTTGATTATGAAAAAAAATCTAATACGAATGATTCAAGTTTAGTAACAACTAATTATGATATTTATAATGATGTAATTGGATTTAGAATGTTAAAAACAACCATAAGAACTCCACCTTATAATGTTAATAAAACAAACAATATTATAAGATATAAATCAAGCCGTACTGGAGATACAGTTCATACAGTTACAATAACACCAGGTCAATATGATATTGCTGAATTACGGGATGTTTTTCAAAAGTTTGAAGCAAATCAACTATCAGGAGCCGTTGTAACTAATATTGATAGAAAATATACACAATATGTAACATATAGTGATAGCCGTGTTTATACTGATTCTAATAAAACAGCGGTTAGTACTCCATCTCAGACATTTACATTAACATTTTATTCTAGTAATGTAACTAATATGTTGTTACCAATTAATAATAAAGAAGATGATATTAAAGGATTAAAATTCCGCTTTAGTTATAATGGTAAAACAGATACCGATCCAACAAAAGAAACAGTAACAGTCCTTTGGGATTATGATAATATAACCCGAGGTGCTGCAAGGTTGTTTGGATTTATCCCCAAAGCTACTCCAACTATATATAATGATAACTCCAATGTTACTAATTCAGAAATGTTTTCTAATAGACTTCTTGATATATCTACTCATTATGCGGACCTTGTCATTCCAGAAATACCCAGTATAGCTTGTAAACGTAACTCTTCGGGACGAGAAATTGTTGAAAGGATACAGATGAAAGCCGGTCACGGAGAATACTTACATTTTAGAACAAATTATGATGAAGCAGATCAAGATTATTTTAATCCTATTAAACTCCATAGGTTAAATATTCAATTATGGGCTGGAAATAATGAATTATATGATACAAATAATTCAGATGTATCATTTGAATTTGAAATAACTATGCTTAAGAATAAACGGTTATTAATGTGATTTATATTTGTGGTGTTAACTCTCCATCACAATGTACACATACATTAATACCTGGTTCATTAATTAATAGACATTCAGAACATACAAGAGGATAAACCTTAACTTCCTCTTCCCATCCCACTGTAACAACTTCATTTTCTTCTTGTAAATTTACATCCATATCTTTTAAATTGTTAAATATTCCATAGAAGCAAGAACTACAATATAATAAATTCTTGGAAATACGACTTGTTAAAGTTTTAAATTTAAAATTAAAATTAATATCTTCAATTTTTAATGTTTTAACAATATCATCTGTATCCTCTTCGCATATATATATAGTTTCATTAAAAATATTATTTTCCGTATCAACTATTTCATTTATCCTTATATAACCTTTCTTTAGTATAGTTTTACAATGTTTACATTCAATATTTGTAAAATTATGGATAATATTATCACAAATAAAGTTTTGATAGAAATTAATTGTTTCATCTAAATCATTTATAGTGAATCTATATTCTTTATTAATAACTGATATTGATATATCTTCTTCTTCAGGTACAATAGAAATCCCACAATTAGTACATTCTGTAGCCCCTACATCATTGATAATAAAACAACCAGAACATACCGGATGGGTCTCTTTTTTGACAATACTTTTATTATTATTATTATTATTATTATTATTAATATCCTTATAGGCAATTGGGTAATTGAAATAATTATTACAATCAGTATTAGTACAATACTTTATATTATCTTTTGTACCGGTATTAGTAATATCTGGATCTTGAAAAACAGACCTTACAATTTCATTATTTGTTGTAGTTATACAATAACTATCATTTATATATTGATACAAGCCAATTTCAAGGTTATTTAAACATTTATCACATTTTCCAGGCATTTATATTATTATTACTATTATTATTTCTATTATTATTTCTATTCTTATTTCTAAGAAATAAATGTTATAATGACTTGACCATGTCCTGTAGTTCCGGTATAGGTGGATTTATTTGTTCCATTATTTATTGATCCTCCACCCATCCCCCTACCACTTGAAGACCATAGCCCGAAAGTATCCCCCCCACTATACCCCCCTCCTCCACCTGGGGTTAAAGCACTACCACCCCCTCCACCAAATCCACCTTGTCCGCGGAACCATGTTGAAGGATATCCGCCCACAAGACCGTTAGCATAAGATTTCGGGGTTACTGTTCCCATATAGACATTATAATTCGGGTGTGCTGAATGATATCCATTTTGGAGGAATCCCGCGCCACTGTAACTTAAAGCGAATGTGTGCGAGTATGCGGTTCCAGCATATCCAGCGGGTCCTGTAGCAGATACTGCTGTTGCTGACGCAGTGGTGTTACTATGGGTGGCTGTTGTGGCATTCCCTCCAACGCTACCTCTTTGAGGTTGTCCCGCACCACCCCCCCCACCAGCTATAACTAATATGTCACTTGTTCCAGCAGATGTTGGGGATGCCTTGACAACAAATGTGCCTCCTCCCCCTGCCCCAGGTCTATGTGGATATGTTGAATCGGGATATTGGGCTCCTTTTTGACCAACCGCAATCCAAATAATGTCTCCTACTGTTAAAGAAAAAGTTCCTGTCATACGGACACTATACCCACCAAGTTGAGATACGGAAGTTGAGTAAGAATTATAACCAGCACCGCCCTCTGCCCCTTGAGCAGCGATTGTATATGAACCTGTCTTAGGTACAGTCCACTGCTGTATACCGGCATTCACACCAGTCCCTACATTAAAATAAGATGTATTATCAGTCCAACTTGGCGTGTAAGTGTTTCTACATTCAGTTAATGTTGGACCATACATCCCAGTTGAACCACAATTTGTAAAAGTATGTGTTGTGAAACTATATAATTCGCTTGCGGGTGCTTCATATATGCCAGCAATAATTGTAACTTTTCCATGACCAGATAATCCTGCGGAAGTTCCTGTTTCTGCTCTGGCATATGTCCCAGTGTCGGCGTTATAAGATGATCCACCCCAACCAGTCCCTGTTGAAGCCCATTGTCCGGTAGCAGTTCCTCCACTATATCCACCACCACCTCCTGGAGATAGTCCAGCACCACCCCCTCCACCAAAACCACCTTGACCTTTGGCCCACTCTTCTGCTTTACCTCCTGTTGAACCATTTACAAAAGATTGTGGGATATAAGTATCAAAATGTCCTGCGTAAGTGGTTGATTTGGGAAGTCCACTTCCATTACCACTAAAACCAGCACCCCCATGGGAATATGTCGCTTGGTATTCTACACCGGAACCTTGACCCGCACTAGCTGTATTTGTTCCAGTTGTTGTTAATATAGCATCCTCCCCATCAGTTCCCCGATTATATTGACCGGCACCGCCTCCACCACCAGCGATAATTAAAATAGATGCTGTGGTATTATATGGGGACTTAATAACATATGATCCACCTCCCCCAGACCCTGGCCTATTGGAATACGATGGGTGTCCTGTGTCGGGATCTCCAAATGTATGTCCTTTTTGACCTACAACAATTCGGATAATTTCATCCTTTGTTAAAGAAAATGTCCCTGTTATTTTAGCCCCCTTTCCCCCTGTATTAAAATTTGTAGTACTAGATGACTCATATCCGTCTCCACCTGATGCCCCTTCAGCAATTATTGTATATGTCCCTGTTTTAGGGACTTTCCAATACTGAATACCATCAGTGACATTAAAATTACTTGTAGAGTCCCACCAATTAATATTTGAAGCCCACCAGGGCTGGGTAAGATTATATGAAGTTTTACATTCTGTCAATGTTGGGCCATACATTCCAGTTGATCCACAATTTGTAAATACATGTGAATTAAAATTATAATTAGATGTAGGTGGCGCGACAGATGTTTCTTTAAAATATAAATAATCAATTGCTAAATCAGATTTGGATGTTGAACTTCCACTGCCAAACCCACCCGAAACCAGGTATATATACCAAGTTTTATCATTTGTATAATCACAATATTTTACATCGTTTGCCGGATTAATTAAATAAATTGTAATTTGCTTCCATTCATCATTAGTATCTGTAAAATCTATCCATGTAGCTTGACCTACACCCCCGTATCTATCTAATAATGTTGCATTACTATGATTTGATTGAAGTTCATCATCTATATATATCCTAAGATCCCTCTCAACCATATGTTCTCCATAAGCATGATAATAAAATGAAAATGTAATGTGGTTTGAAAATGGATCAAGCATTTCTCTATAAAAATTTACACCTGGTAACCTTAAAACCATTTCTAAACTTCCGGCATCACCTTCTGTATATAAATATCCAGCAGTGGCACCACTTGATGGTTGCCATGGAGACTGAACCTCCATATTACCTGTTCCATAATATGTCTCACTTGGACCAGTGAGATTTGTAGGAGTAGTACAACTAGATCCAGTTGAGAAAGACGAATTCCATCCTTTAACTGTCTGCTGTGAGCCAGTCGTAGTCCAATATGTCCCAGAAACAGCATCAGATCCATTCCCCCATTGATGACTTGCTCCACTATAACCTATATCATGTGATAAAGTCGGAACCCATTCTGAGTTTGATGCCGTATATGAACTTTGACCAAAGAATTGATAGACTTTTGTTAACATACCTGTCTCTACAATCTGTAAATTATCCAAACATAAATCTCCATCGTACCCCAACGCGTTAGAATAAACAAAATAAATATACCAACCACCACTACCTAAAAGGGGGCGGCTACTAAATCTACTTATATCTATTGTTTTTTCTTGCCATGGGGAACTAGTTGATGTAAATCCTGACCATGGTTTTGATGTACCCGGTCCGTATTCATCTAATTTAAATGAACGTATTTCTTCGGAAGCAGATAAATGTGATATATATACATACAAATTTCCCATCTGAGAACCATATGCATGGATATAAAATTTCAAATACAAATTATTTGCATAAGAACCAACTAAATTATAAAAATTAAATTTTTCAGTTCTAAATACAAATGTTTTTAGATGATTATCACCACTAACTTCTGTATATAGATAACCCATACCAGTACCTGTATTTCCTTCTGAATCTGAAGAAGCTCCAGTATTTGTTGAAGATGTTCCAGTTCCATTAACACAATTCCAACCCTTCACGGTTTTTGTTCCACTCCAATATGTTTGATAAATAGCACTGCTTCCATTAGCCCAATTTGTAAAGGGGCTCCATTCATCGGTATTCCCCGCAGCCGCCGCACCCCATCCTGTTTCTACTCCACCTATTCCTATAGCACCCCAATTCTTATAATAATTTGCTCCACCCGGAGGATCATTCATAATATCAATTTTAAATGTATTTGCCGCATTACTTGTTGTATCGCCTACAAAAAAAGACCATTCATCAGTACTTAGCCAATATTGAGAAGTTATATTACCTTCATTTATTACATGTGTCCTTGGTAAAACGATATATGCTGGCCCTAATTGAGTATCTTCCATATAGAGTGTGCTAGACCATCTAAACCGTAATACATAACCACTAACCTTAATATTAGCATGCCCCGTAGTAAATCCAGTTTGATAAGAACGGTTGTTGTGATTTTCTTTATAAAAATAAGAACGTCTATTACTTATAGTAAAATCAGATACATATGTATTCGCAGGGATACTTACTCCTGAGACACCTTCCACATATAGACCATCATACATTTCTGAAAAGTCAGATACAGAGTACCATAATACATAACTAGAAGTAGATCCTGCTGATATATATCCATCCGCATAGAACTCAATATATTCAACATCTATCCCAAGATAAGAATCTACATCATCAAACTTATATCTATAATATTGCCAAGTACTGCCAGAAATAATTGGCCATGTATATGAATTATTAACCGTATCAGTTCCACTCATACTTTGAGATCCCTGTGACCCACCAGTAATACCTAATCTATTATCTATATTTACAGTACTAGCTTGTGTAGTATAATTATTTCCAGTAACAGGGTCAACCAGAGATGTTGAATAAAAATCAGTAGATGCGGATCCACTGTGTGTAACATATCCACCGGAATGAACAGTTATTCTATCTCGAAATGTTGCATGTTTAGTTTTTAAATAAGCTTTCATCTCTGTCCATGTCTTTCCATTATCTTTCTTTATTAATCCGATTTGTATGTGGTCGCCAACCGCTTCCCTCCGTAACCAAATGGTAGATCTTTTAATTTTATCACTTCCAGTAACCTTAAACCCGGGATCATTACTTGACGTAGTACTATTTGATAACAACAGTATAGTATATGAGTATGATGAGTGCGTTGAACTTGTTAATTCAATTCTCTTGTTATTATAAGAAATATTATCATATGTAGAAAATCCTGCTACACCTTGTAGCTTCTGTGGCGTAATTGAATATGATGACCAGTTACTATGGGCATAGTTATTATGTGTTCTAAATATTATTTCACCCCCATCAAACGTCTTACCTGATCCCCCCGGAGTAGCTGATACTTTAAATACATCTCCAATTGATATAGGGCCAACTGGATTCGGCACAATTGTTCCGTCTGTGAATTTAGCTCCTCTAAAATATGATAATGATAATGGAGAAGATGTTGTCCACGACCGTAATTCACTATCATTCACGGCTGATGTATTACCCGAATTATTATAAGCATCCCGTATTTCGGTAAAAGATGTTCCAGATGTTGAATTTATTGTTGCCATATTAATGTATTAATTATTTATTTATTTAATTAGATGAACTAATTTTAGATTCTAAATCCTCAACTCTCTTTAATAATTCTTTGTTTGATTCTATTAATAATGCAACTATTCTCCCATAGTCAACCGATTTATAACCATCACCATTATTAATAACAATCTCTGGAATGACTTCTTCTATTTCTTGTGCTATCACTCCTATATCGTGTTTTCCATCTTTTTCTTTCCAATCAAATTCATATCCATTTATCTTCTTTAATTTTTCATTTGGTTCAGATATAGTTGTAATATTAGTTTTCAAACGTTTATCTGAATATGCGGTTATATTACCACCACATGTAAGGTTTGTACCATCAAATTTTAAGTCTGCGCTTCCAGCTAAAGAACCACTATTATTATATTGAATTTGTGTATTGGACCCTCCTACAGTAGCACCGCCACCACCCCCTATAGATCCCCAAGAACTCCCATTATAACCTTCAAACTCTGAATCGGTTGTATTGTAGCGTAACATTCCTTGAGCAGCTGTACCTCTTTGGTTGGTGGTTCCGCTGGGAATAGTTATTGCCCCAGTACCTCCCACAATGACATTCCCAGTTGTTGTTATAGTAGGGACACTGAGAAGGCTACTTCCAAATGTAAAGTTTGCATCAGTTGTTAATGCGGATGTACTTGATGCGAATGGTACTCTTCCAATTGCTCCAAGTGTTAATGTTGCTGCCCTGGTTGCATGGAGATCATCCACATATTTTTTAGTGGTAGCATGGGTGTCGGCAGTAGGTGCTGCGAGACTCACAATATTCTTTGAACCCATGTTAAACACAGCACTTGTACCTCCAAATGTTAATGTATTATCAGAATGTGTTAATGT
>MDTE01015642.1_pt1 | contig 10674 bp, 8 predicted proteins | sample 811231 | NCBI WGS metagenome assembly MDTE01 (sample SAMN05326651, study PRJNA326480) | marine metagenome | isolation source: seawater | place: Indian Ocean: Red Sea | collected 2010 | reverse complement strand
CGGGCGCTGGGGGAAGAAGGGTACGCCGCGTTCTGTGACGAACGGGAGGAGGCCGAGTCCTACACGTTGTCCGCCAAACAGGCCGAAGCAATCGTGTCCATGCAGTTGGGGTCGCTGGCCAACCTCGAAAGAGAGCAGCTCCATAATGAGTACGCCGGATTATTGGCCGATATTGCCGAGTACTTGAGGCTGTTGTCAGACGAAGCCAATTTGCGGGCTGTCGTACGGACCGACATGGTCGAGATCAAGGAGAAGTACGGGAACTCGCGGCGGACCGATATTTCGACCGAAGAAGTTGGACATGTGGACCGGGAGGATCTGATCACCGAACAACCGATGGTGGTCACGCTGTCGAGTCAGTCCTACATCAAGCGGACTCCCTTGGCGCGATACAAAGCTCAAGGACGTGGGGGAAAGGGGATCGCCGGAGCGAAGAGCGGCGACGAAGATCCGGTGGCACACGTTTTTGCTTCCAGCACACACGCGTGGCTTTTGTTTTTCAGCAACCGAGGCAAGGTGCATTGGCGGAAAGTCTACGACCTTCCGCAGGCTCGTCGAGCGGCTCGGGGACGTGCGCTCGTGAATCTGCTGTCGCTCGGTGATGACGAAAGTGTGTCGAATTGCCTGGCCGTGAGGGAATTCGATGAACAACGTTTCCTGGTGATCGTCACTCGCAGTGGCATCGTGAAGAAAACGCCGCTGAGTGCCTACAGTCGTCCGAAACAGGGTGGGATCATTGCGATCAACCTCGACGACGATGATGAACTTGTGGCCGTGAGATTGGTTGAACCAGGTCAAGATGTCCTCATTGCGACCCGCCAGGGGATGTCGATTCGCTTCAGCGAGGAGGATGCCCGCAGCATGGGACGGGCGACCCGAGGCGTTCGCGGAATCAAGTTGGCCGATGATGACACGGTGGTGGGGATGGTGGTGGCGGATCCGGTGCTGAGCCTGCTGACAGTGTGCGAGCACGGGTACGGGAAGCGAACACTGCTGGGGGACGGGGGAGGCTCGGAATCGGCCTCGGAAGAGGCCGGGGAACCGGAAGCCAGTGAAGGGCATTACCGGCGACAGAAACGCGGCGGCAAAGGGTTGATCGATATTCGTACCACCGATCGAAACGGGCCGGTGATCGATGTGGCCGCCGTCAGCGACGCCGATGAAATTCTGATGATCACAGCCGGTGGCATGCTGCAACGTGTTCGCGCCGGGGACATCCGTCCCATCGGCCGAAATACGCAGGGCGTGCGATTGATTTCGCTCAAGGACGGCGACCGGTTCGTATCATTGGCACGGATTCCGGGCGAAATTGTGGAATGAGCGATGTCTTGTGTGCTGGTTACCGGCGGGTGTGGTTTTATTGGCTCAAACTTCATTCGCTGGCTGCTAGAGGATGATCCAGAGGTGCGCGTGGTCAATTTCGACAAGTTGACCTATGCCGGTAACCTCGAGAACCTCGCCAGCGTGGCTGAATCTGACCGGTACGAATTTTGTCCAGGCGACATTTCGGACCGGGAACGGGTGGATGGAGTGCTCAAACAGTTTGACATTGACGCGATCGTGAATTTTGCCGCAGAGAGTCATGTCGATCGGAGCATCCTGGATTCGACTCCATTCATTCAAACCAACATCGTCGGCACACAGGTGCTCATTGATGCCGCACGGGCGGCGGGCACGAACCGGTTTGTGCAGGTGTCGACAGACGAGGTCTACGGAAGCCTTGGAGCCACCGGGGCATTCACAGAAGAGACTCCGCTGGCTCCCAATAGCCCCTACGCGGCGTCAAAAACCGCTGCGGATCTTTTGGTGCGTGCGGCGGTTCACACGCATGATTTTCCGGGCATCGTCACCCGCTGTTCGAACAATTACGGCCCCTACCAGTTTCCTGAAAAATTGATCCCGCTCTTTATCAGTAACGCGTTGGATCACCAGCCGTTACCGGTTTATGGGGACGGTGAGAACGTACGGGACTGGATTCACGTCAGTGATCACTGCAGTGGCGTTGCAGCAGTTCTGCGTGAGGGCGTGATGGGTGACGTCTACAATTTCGGCGGTCGTGCGGAAATGTCCAATATTGGACTGACTCGACGGTTGTTGGAGCTCTTGGATCGGCCGGAATCGTTGATCCGGTTTGTTCCCGACAGGCCTGGCCACGACCAGCGTTACGCCATCGACTGTACGCATGCTGAGGACGAACTGGGGTGGAAGCCGACCGTGTCCTTTGACGAGGGTTTGGCAGACACGGTCGAGTGGTATCTGCAGAACGCGAACTGGGTCGAGCGGGTTCGCAGCGGTGCGTACCGCGAGTACTACGAGCAGCAGTACGGAGAGCGTTTGGGCGAGGGGTGAACGAGGGCTCCTGCGGCTAGGCACGTGGGAGACCGTCACGTATAATCTCGCCCTCAAGGGATGCAGCCGTGGCCAAAACGGGACGGCTGGAACGAGGCCCGGAGCCAATGTTCGATGGATCATGAACTGCGAACCGCCTGTGAAGGCGTGATCGATCGGATCGTTCAACTCCGGGACTCCCTTTGACCTGGACGGGATGCTTGCCCAACGCGATGCCATCAATGCTCGGATGGCGGCTCCCGGGTTTTGGGACAACCAGGAGAGCGCCCAGGAGCAGGTCGACGCGTTGAAGCGGCTCAACGCGACGCTCAAGCCCCTGGAGGAATTGTCGGCTGTCGGCGAGGACCTGGAAGTCCTCGGCGAACTCGCTGAGGAGGACACGTCCGGGGCAACCGACCAGGAGGTGGCTGCGACCGTCAAGGCCGTGGGGCCGCAAGTCGAACAGCTCGAACTGCGTTCGATGATGTCGGACCCCTATGACCAGGCGGGGGCATTTGTTCAGATCCAGGCCGGTGAGGGAGGGACTGATTCCTCGGATTGGGCCGAAATGCTCTTGCGGATGTATGGGAGATGGGCGGAACGAAGAGGTTATGGCGCGGAGATGATGGAGTTGTCCGAGGCCGACGAGGCGGGGATCCGCAGTGCCACAATTGCCATTCGCGGTGCGTACGCCTATGGCTACCTGCGTGGGGAAATCGGGAATCACCGATTGATCCGAATCAGTCCGTTTGATGCTGCCGGACGCCGTCACACGTCATTTGCAGCCGTGGACGTCACGCCCGAGATCGATGAGGATCTTCAGGTCGAAATCAATTTCGAATCGGATGTCCGGGAGGACACCTATCGCGCCAGCGGAGCTGGTGGTCAGCATGTCAACAAGACGGATTCAGCGATCCGTCTCACTCACCTGTCCAGCGGCGTTGTCGTGCAGTGCCAAAGCCAAAGAAGTCAGCACAAGAACCGTGCCCAGGCACGCAAGATGTTGGCGGCCAAGTTGTATCAGATCGAAGTCGAAAAACGGGATGCGGAATTGGCTGCCAAACGGGGCCAGAAGTCCAAGATCGGGTTTGGTGGGCAAACCGTTCGCAACTACGTGCTGCACCCAGAACAATACGTCAAGGACACCCGGACGGGTTGCAAGGTGGGGAATCCGCAACCGGTTCTGGACGGTGATATCGATGAATTCGTGGAGGAGTTCCTCAGATGGAGCATGGGGTCCGGAACATCCTGACAGCGGCGTGTCCGACGAGGATACGGTGCATGGCGAGAGGCATTGCCGTGTGGTTGTTCGGAGCGCTCGTCGTGTGCGGGTGTGGCGAGTCGCCGGAACCCGTTCCCGGAGTGCCTGGATCGGCAGAGCGTCCGGATGGTCAATCCGGTGGTGGTGTTGGCCAGTCGGAATCGGCTGATGCCGCTGTCACGGTTGGCCAGCGAGGGAAGACGGTTGAGGAGGTGTCACGTCTCCCGGAACGGTTGCTGAACCAGGAGCGGTTGGCGAATGGTTGGATTCAGCTGTTTGATGGCCAGACCCTGTTCGGGTGGCAGGCCAACAGTGAGGCGAACTGGGCGGTCCGGGATGGGGTGATTCATGCCGATTCGGGCCCGCCGGGGCTGCTGGTGACTACCGTCCCGTTCGCCGATTACGAGTTGATGTGTGACTTCAAGCTGGCCAGTGGGGGCAACAGCGGAGTGTTTTTGCGGACACCCGTCTCGCCAAAGAATCCGGCGGTGGACTGTTACGAGTTGAATATCTGTGATTCGCACCCGGCGTTTCAGACTGCAAGCCTGGTCGCCAGAAAAAAGGGGCTGGCAGGTCTCAAGGTCGAAGGTGATTGGCACACGTTTCATGTCGTTGTCGAGGGGCGGAAACTGTCTGTGACACTCGACGGCAAGCCGGTACTCGACTTCATTGACGAGACGGCCTCGCCGCTGGTGGCAGGGCGTATCGGCCTCCAGATGAATGGGGGGGAGATCGAATTCCGGAATGTGTTCGCTCGCCCTTTGGGAGTGAAACCTCTGTTCAACGGAAACGACCTGAAGGGGTGGCGGGAGGTGCCTGGAGGGAAGAGCCGGTTCACCGTCGTCGATGGAGCGATTCACGTCGAAGACGGGGCAGGGTTCCTTGAGTCGGAGTCGACCTGGGGAGACTTTGTTCTTCAGGCTGAGGCGAGGACAAATGGTGACGAGTTGAATAGCGGGATATTTTTTCGAGCAGAACCCGGCACCTCTGAACATCCTTCGAATGGCTACGAACTTCAAATCCATAACGGCAGCAAGGACGGCAACCGGTTGGTGCCGGGGAATGCCGGGACAGGAGCGATCTTTCGTCGTACGACGGCACGCTTTGTCGCGGCCGAGGATCGCAAGTGGTGTGCGCTTACGTTGGTGGCCTCGGGACCGACTTTTTCTGTGTGGGTCAATGGCCTGCAGGTGACAGAATGGCGGGATGAGCGAGCCGATGATCCCAATCCGAGACGAGGTCGACGGCTGGCGGCAGGTCACATCAGCTTGCAGGGACATGATCCCACGACGGACCTGGATTTCCGGGCGATTCGTGCTGCTCGACTCCCACAACCGGACACGGCAGACCAATAGACGGTTGCCATGACGGTCAGGCTGAACGGCGGGTCGGCGGGGCAGGGAGCAAGCCAACGAGTTCGTCGGGGCGTGCAGCCGCTTCCAATTTGTCGCGGACCACGATCGGGCGACGTGAATCGATCTGCTTGACAGACGACGTCGACAAGTTGTCTGGAAGATTGGTCAGCAGGACAGCGATCTGGGCGGAGGTTGTTTGAAGAACGGGTCCGTAGTCGGAGATGCTGTCGGCGTCCCAGGGGTCGATGTCCAAGAGCAGCAAGTCGGCGTGCGGCAGAGGGACCCACTGGCCTCCGAGACAGGCCAGCTGATCGGTTAGAGTCCGCGACCAAGCCGTGTCGGGAGAGATGATGTGGAACCGGAATACGGTGTTGTCGGGGTGTTGTCGGGCCCGGTACTGGGAGGCGGCGATTTCGGTTCGAGCTGCTGTCCAGGGCAGGCCCGTGTCTCGTCCGCTGAGTACCCGGCATTCCGTGTCCAGACGGCTCGTGGCCGCGGTGTGGGGGACACGGACGGCCAGGGGCCAGTTGTCACGGTTTCGCCCATCACCTCGGCACCAGGGCCCATAACAGACGACGAGGCGGGCCAGTGGGCAGGTGGAGAGCAGTTGGCGGATGTCTTCAGGCGGATACTGGTCGGGAGTGTCCTGGAGGACGATCACCAAATCGGGAACGTCGCCATCGAGTTGGTGCAGGGCATCGATGATGGTCTCGGCAAGCCATTCGGGACGGATGCCGTGCAATGGACCAAGTTGATCCGCGATCCGTGTCGCCCATGTGGAGGCGAGACGTCCGAGAAGCACAGTACGGGGTGAAGTGTTCGGCACGAGGCCTCCGTCCCTGGCGACCGTTGGAAGAATCGGGTCAGTCTGCCGTTCGCAGTTCCGCAAATTGGACGCAGAGAAAACGGAGGATGTCTCGAACTGAGATGACACCGATGGGATGGTCGTTGTCGTCCACTACCGGAAGATGGCGGTAACCTCCCAGGTCCATCGCATGGAGAGCGTAGCCGATCGAATCGTCCTGGCTCACCGTGGCCGGGTTTTCGGTCATGAAAATCGATACGGGTTGTTGGCCGCGGCTGATGTCGTCAGAAAAACGCGTGAGCACATCGCGTTCGGTGAAAATTCCCATTAGACCGGATTCGCGGTCGACAACGAGCATGCAGCCGACGCGGTGTTCTGACATGGACGCGATGGCCGAGGAGACCGGGGTGGCTGGCTCGACGGTCAGCGGGGCGGCAGGGCAGAGAACCCCGATGGCATGTCGTGAAATGGATTCTTCGAGACTTTTCCCGGCGGGGTCGGTTGAGACCAGGGACTGTCCGCAAGCTTCACAACTGTCCATCCCCTCGATGTTGTCGAATTCGCAGTCGGGACACAGCATCGGAGGGCCTCCATGGGCAAAGGCGACGGGCAATGCCTCTATTCGACGGTCCAGGTGTCTCCACTGCTGAACAACTCGTCCAGGTCACCGGGACCCTGTTGCTCGATGGCCTCTGACACCTGTTCGTCGAGGGCCATGTCGTAGACCGGTCGTTGCACGCTGCGGAAGACCCCCACGGGCTCGGGGAATTCCGGATGCCTCATACGCGCCAGAAGGAAGGCCAGGCTGGGTTCTTCCGCCTGTTCATCGTGGAACAACAGATCGTCTTCGGAAATTCCACTGCCAAGTTCAACAACTTCGGGGCGATTTCCTTCGTTGACCCGGATGCCTTTGTCGCGATCGGCCCCGTAGATGAGCGGCTTGCCGTGTTCGAGGTAGACAATGTTGTCTTCCTTGACACCCTTTTTTGAGGCGTAATAGAAGGCTCCGGAGTTGAAGACGTTGCAGTCCTGGTACACCTCGATGAACGCGGTGCCGTCGTGATGGGCAGCACGTTCGAGGATGGACGTCAGGTGTTTGGTGTCGACGTCTACGGACCGGGCGACGAAAGTCGCCTCCGAGCCGATCGCAACCGACAGCGGGCTCAGAGGGTTGTCAATCGAGCCCAGAGGCGTGCTCTTGGTCCGTTTCCCCAGGGGGCTTGTGGGGGAATACTGCCCTTTGGTCAGGCCATAGATCTGGTTGTTGAAGAGGATGATCTTGAGGTTCACGTTGCGACGGATCGCATGCATCAGGTGGTTGCCGCCGATCGAAAGTCCGTCGCCGTCACCGGTGATGACCCAGACCTGAAGATCGGGACGGACCCCCTTCACGCCGGAAGCGATGGCCGGTGCACGGCCGTGGATGCTGTGGAACCCGTAGGTGTCGACGTAATACGGAAAGCGGCTCGAACAGCCGATTCCCGAGACGACGACGAAATTCTCCTGCGGGATGCCCAGCGTGGGGAGCACCTTCTTGAACTGCGCCAGAATTGAGTAGTCGCCGCACCTCGGACACCAGCGAAGTTCCTGGTCGCTGGCGAAGTCCTTGGCTGTCAGGACAGGTAGTTCTGTGGTCATCGCCGTATCGCTCATTTTCAAACTGGGAAACACTCTGTGGGTTCGCAGAGCTGGTGACAGGTGGGACCGGCTACAGCCGGGACTTGATGGCTTCGATCAGTTCACTGATCCGGAACGGCTTGCCCTGAACCTTGTTGTAGCCCTGGGCATCGACCAGGAAAGTTGATCGAAGGAGTTGGACAAGTTGTCCGAGGTTGAGTTCGGGAACCAGGATCGTCTGGAATCGGGTGATCAGTTCGCCGAGATTGCTTGGGAACGGGTTGAGGTAACGGAGGTGGGCGTGGCCAACCGAACACCCGTCCTCGGAAAGCGTTTTGACCGCCTGCCGAACCGAGCCATAAGTGCCGCCCCAACTGATCACCAGCACGTCACCGTCCTGGGCTCCGAAGACTTCCTGTTCGGGGATGGAGGCGGCGACGTTGGCCACCTTCTGTGCACGCACCTTGGACATGTGTTCGTGGTTGTTGGGGTCGTAATCGACGTTTCCTGTGCCGTCGGACTTTTCGAGCCCACCCAGCCGGTGCATCAGGCCGGGAGTACCCACCTTGGCCCAGGGCCTGACAAGGCGTTCATCTCGGAGGTAGGGCAGGAAACCGTCCTCCGAATTGGACTCGGTCGGATGGTTCACTTGGATCGGTTTCAGGTCGTCCATTGAAGGAACTCGCCATGGCTCGGCCCCGTTGGCGATATACCCGTCGGAGAGGAGCATGACCGGAGTCATGAATTCGACGGCGATCCGCATCGCTTCCTGTGCTATCCAGAAACAGTCGCCTGGGGTTGCCGGGGCTACAATGGGCAACGGGCTTTCGCCGTTGCGTCCAAACATGGCGAGCATCAGGTCCGATTGCTCGGTCTTGGTGGGCAAGCCGGTACTCGGCCCACCACGCTGGACATCCACGATGACCATCGGGAGTTCAGTCATCACGCCCAGGCCCATCGCTTCTCCCTTGAGGCAGATGCCGGGACCGCTGCTGGCGGTGATCGAGAACTCGCCGGTGAAGGCGGCGCCGACGGCTGCCGCCATCGCCGCGATTTCATCTTCTGCCTGAAACGTGCGAACGCCAAAGTTCTTCAGGCGTGAGAGCTCGTGAAGGATGTCACTGGCCGGAGTGATGGGATAGCCGGCATAAAACAGTGGTCGCTCAGCCAATTTGGCTGCCGTGGTGAATCCGAAGGCCAACGCCTCGTTGCCGGTAATCTTGCGGTACTTGCCCGGTGTCAACTGGGCTGGGGGAACGCGGTAGTGAACCCGAAAGGACCCGGTGGAGGTTCCGTAGTTCTGGCCGCCCTGCAGGGCTTTGAGGTTGGCTTCGGCGATCTCGGGTTTCTTTGAGAACTTCTCGGAAATCCAGTTTTTTGTCGGTGTGGCATCACGTTCGTACAGCCAGTAGACCAGGCCGAGCGCGAAGAAGTTCTTGCAACGATCGGCTTCTCGAGGCGAAAGGCCAAGGCCGTCCACGGCATCACGTGTCAGGCGTGTCATTTCCACCTTGTGGACGTCGAATGGAGCCAACAGGTCTTCGTCGTCCAGTGGGTTGGATTCGTAACTGGCCTTCTTGAGGTCGCCGGAAGCGAATGAGTCCTGGTTGACGATCAACGTGCCGCCACGTTTCAGGTCGGCAATGTTCGTCTTCAAGGCCGCCGGGTTCATCGCGACCAGCGTGTCGACCTCGTCCCCGGGGGTGAAGACATCGTTACTGGAAAAGTGCAATTGGAAACCACTGACTCCTGCCAACGATCCGGCCGGGGCTCGGATTTCAGCGGGAAAGTCCGGCAACGTGCTGACGTCATTGCCAAACACGGCCGAGACGTTGGTCATCTGCGAGCCGGCCAACTGCATTCCGTCTCCGCTGTCGCCGCAGAAACGGATCACAATGGTGTCACGTTCTTCGGTGCGTTTTTCGTTAGCCGGGGCGACGTCGGTGGCAGCCATCTGTGGAGATCTCCTCGTCGTCAGGACGCAACCGGAGGCCGGTTGCGGGAGGACAGTCTGTCAGGGGGATTGAGTCGTGTGTCAGGAGGGCGGTGTGTGGGGCAGTGGGGTGGGGAGTCCGTGGGATGTTGGGTGTCAGGCGCCTTCGCGGTTTCTGGCAGTCAACTGGACCCGTGAGGCTTGGTTGTGGACGGTTTCCGCGTAGTGTTCAACCAGGAAACCGGTAACAGTTTTGACGTCAATGATTCCTTCGGGACGGTCGTCAATGCCGAGGACCGGCAGCCGACGGTAACCGCCACTGTCCATCAATCCAATGGCATGAAAGAGGGTGTCAAGGTTCGTGACCGTGGTGGGGTTCTGTGTCATCAGAGAGGCGATCGGTGTCTCGTGGGCGACACCGGAGTGCAGCGAATGGAGGATGTCACGTTCGGTGAGAATACCCACCAGTTGTCCCTCATCACAGACCAACGCACAACCGTGACTGTGCTCCCGCATCTCTGCAACGGCCAAGCCGAACGTGTCAGAGGGGGTCAGTTGGTGACGCACTTTCAGCGTCAACTGCCCCACGTGTGCAGACAGGAGCAGAGCCCGCAGTTGGATCCCTTCGGATCGCTCGGTCATGGCCGCAAATCCACGTCCCGTGATCAATGACGGCGCGTATTGTTGCAGCTTAGCATCGGCGGGAAAAGGCCGCATTTGAGGAAATGCGAGGTGGGACCCAATGGCGCTGAATTCATCGTGTCGGTATTGATGAGACGATGCGGATCTGAGATAAATCTGCCGCTTCAAAACGGGTGTGCCTCTCTTTTGGCCGCAGGATTCTCGCCGTGGAACCACCATCGCAATTGTTGCAGCAACTGCTCGATGAGTGTGGGGTGTGTGGGCCCAGGGAACTCCGGCGATGTCGCGGACGTGTGAGGCGGTTGGCCCGCGACCTTCCCGCTTTCGACAGTGTGTGGATTGATGCCCTGCTGCAGTCGCGGATTCTTACTGGCTACCAGGCCCGACTGTTGTCGTCGAATGCTCCAAGACGTTTGCGTGTCGGGCCGTGTGTGTTACTGGACCGATTGGGGGGAGGCCAATGGTCGGAAACGTTTGTGGCCGAGATCATCGGCCGACGGGGGGTCCGGCGTGCCCTGAAGCGGTTGGTTGTTCCCAGTGATGTACTCGAGGCCATCAGTGGGCGGTTGCAGGCTCTGACAGTGGTGGGCAAACAAGTGGCTCACCCCGGAGTCGTGGTGCCGGAAGTGGTGATGAGAGCCGGGCCGGAGATTGTCGTGGGGAGTCGGTACATCGATGGCCCGTCGTTGCGAGATCTCCTCGTGCGGCGTGGCCGTTTTCCCTCGGCCGTCGT
>MDTE01011924.1_pt1 | contig 10675 bp, 14 predicted proteins | sample 811231 | NCBI WGS metagenome assembly MDTE01 (sample SAMN05326651, study PRJNA326480) | marine metagenome | isolation source: seawater | place: Indian Ocean: Red Sea | collected 2010 | reverse complement strand
TTTACCCCACTTGATAATATTCCAAACTCTTTCATGAACATAATGTGTAATAATGAATGCGATGTTACTATATATTGTCCACTCTAAAGATGAACTATTATCTAACCCTAAGACCTTTCCTATAAAGAATAATACTATGAAAGAATAAACTCTCCAAGTGATTGTTTTAACAATACTTCTTAGTTTACTGTCACTTTCATTTAATCTATCCCAATTAACACGATTCCAAATATATTCATGTATAAGATAACTTACAAACCCTATCGTATAACTTGCAACTACTATTTTCAACGCAAATCCACTACCATATCCTAACAGATAAGATAGTAAAAATATCGAAAGTAATCCTGCAGTTCTATAACTTAAGGTTTTAACTATTGTTCTGTAATTTTTATCCATTTATTCTCCTTGTCCCAATACATCTTTCATCATACTCTTAGGAACTTCACCACAACTACCACAACTATATATTTCAATCGGTACAATTGCTTCTTGTCCAGTTGGACTTACAAGTGCGGAAAGTCTCTTAAGTACGGTTCCTTTTATAAAAACAACATTACCACAATGTTCACATTTCATTGTTTCTGCTTGTGATAAATCAACTTTAACCTGTTGAGGTTGTGGTTGCTGACCTGGCTGTGGTCTAAATTTTCTTTTAGCCATATTATTCTCCTTATATAATTTCGTCTATTAAACCATAATCTTTACAAGTCTTGGCGTCCCAAAGTAAATCATGTTTTAATATTTCATCAAGTTTTTTCGCGGGTACTTTAGTATATTGTTTATATACATTTTTGATTGTCTTCATCATCAAATCTAAGTTTTGCTTCTCATCTTCAAAGTTAGAGTATGTTCCCCAAAACTGAGTTGATAACTGATGAATCAACATATATGAATTTCTACTCATAAACCTATAATTACCAACTACAGATAGAAATGTTGCTGCACTTGCTGAAAATCCATCAACATATGTATGGACAGGAACTTGAGTTCTAAGTATTGTATCCATAGAAGCTATTCCACTTACTACACTTCCACCACCCGAATTAATCATCAATTTGATTGTTGGTGGGTCAATACCTAAGCTCTGAGCAGTCCCAAGATATTTACCTTCGAGTTCACCAATTTTTTTATTTAATTCTGAGCAACTTTCTCTCGTAACGCCTGAATAATAATAGATTTTATTATCTTGAACGGTTATGTGTTTCTCAGTATTACTCGAACCAGCCTTCTTCGGTGATTTTCTCTCACCCCAATGTCTTTCCATTTAATTTACCTTTTCGTTATTAATTTTGTACCGATGTCACTACATAGAATAATAATTCTTCTATAGTGCTCGGTATTATTTTTTTCATAAAATTTATTCCATTTACTATTTTCTATAAAATTAGAAAATTCATTTTTATACTTGGATAAATAATCAATTTTATTGTTTTCATTGAATCCATATCTCAAAATAAACACATTCTTAGAAACATCAAACTTTGGAATAATAAACGGCCAATCTCGAATCAAATATTCATCGTAAGAAATATTTTTTTTCACAAGACTACCAACTAACTTTTTACTCCATTTCTTTGATGGATTTGTCATGTTATCAAAATCTGTGCGAATTCCTAATACCCTATCGAAATTGTTTTCATTAAAAAATGATGAAAACCTATCAAAGTCAATAGAACTTATTTCATTATCAGATAATAGTAAATTGGTATTCATATCACACAGATTATCATCTACCCAATCGAACCCAACTAAAGTACCACAATTCTTATTAGTTTCGGTAATTTCTCTAATAAGATGATTTGCTATTTCTAAAGAAATATTATTCGATGACATCAACAATTTTTGATTGTTTAACTAATATGGTTTCGAATACAAATGGTGAGCCAGCAACAAATTCATTTACCTTTGCTTCTGCTACGGTTACTGAATCACATTCGACTAAATAATTTCGTCTAACTTTTTTTTCTTTAACACCATTTTTTGTTTGTATTTCTTCAATAAATACAACTGTTGCTTCAAAGTACATTTTAACTCCTTATATGTTCTAATTCATTCCAATATTCAACATTATACTTTTTTGATAATATTGGAACCTTTTTAATAAATTTATCAATTTGTTTTTTAGTAGGTAGTAACTTATTGTATAACTCATGTGGCGTCATCACACGAAAGTCAATTGAATCAAGTTTCATCTTATCACTCATAATAAAAATTTCTTCTACCTCTTCTATGTTTGTATTTGTTAGTATGACTAAATTTTTGACCAAAGGTAATTTATTATCTTTATACTCTTTTAACCAAGTCAATCTCGTCAATAAATTATCCCATTCTTTTTCTTTGATTCCTCTTAGGTCACCATAGGTCTCCTTCGTTCCGGCAGAAATGTTAATATGGATTTCATCGACTTCTATTTCGACAAGTTTTTTTACATCCTTTTTAGAAATAATTGAAAAGTTTGTGAATAACTTTATCTGAAATCCTTTTGATTTAACATATTCAAGTCTTTTCATCATATCCTTAATCACGAAAGGTTCACCGCCACCACTTATGGATATTAATTCACATCCACCCAATTCGTATAAATCATCTATAATCGATTTGAAAATATCCCATTCGATAATCTGTTTTGACCAATCTTTCCAATTGTCATGAGGATGTCCATTTTCGAGTAACGATTTAGACCAATGCCAACAAAAATCACATCTATGATTACAAGGGTTCCCTATTTCAAACTGAAACTCTCTTGGGCCTTGTTTTGGGGTTCCATTAGTATTGATATGTCTGAAATAGTCATCCCAATTTTTCTCCACAAAATAGTGTGGACAATATCTACAAGTCTCAATTTCTTCGAACATTTCATAATCATTTTGTAAAACATCTCTAATATCTTGATATTTTTGAGACTTCCAAAATTCTTTAAATGTTCCATCTTCATCCCAACTTCCTATACTACTAACTCCACCACAACATAACCAATATCTTTTATCAGGTGTAATTTTTCCGAATCTATAACCAATTCTACATTTATCTAATAATTCATTCATAGTAAAATTCACCAAAGTCTTGTGGTATCGTATCAGAGTCCCTAATGTTTTTCTGATAGGCCAATCTCTCATTAGAAATATATCCCTTCAACAATCCCTTTCTTACAATTCTATGAACCATGTCCGAATCTACGGCCATTTTAGGGTGTGTCATATATTGTAAAAATACTTCACAAGCTTTTTTATTGACCATGAAACATTGATTACCTGGTTTATACTCATATGTTGAATAAAAATTATTAATTTTTTCTTTAATTACTAAATCAGATTTTATATAACCAAAATGAATCATATCCCAATCATTTGGAATATTTGTTAAAGCTTTCGTGAATTTAATTTCAAAGTCATCTACAAAAACAATATCATCTTCACATATAAGTATGTTACCATAATTGTTAAATAAGTTTTTTTTGTATATTTCTGCAAATGTATTGTGTAGAGCAACAAGGCCGGGTGTAAGTGAAATTCCTAACTTATAACCCTTCTCCTTTTTTGTATACAACTTATCAAGTAAAACTTCGTTCTCAAAATTAATATCTTTCCAATCAATTGCATCGTACCTTTCCATTTTACTTAAAATTTGTATATCAGAGATTTGTTTTTCCATCTTCAATCTTCTATCATCTCTACGAGAAAGATTGACATAGTACATTTTATCTATATTCTTCTGATGCATGATAAAAACTTTCATAAATAGAACTAAATTTTTTATTCCATTTATTTGGTAAATTTATTCTCTTGTCGTGTATCTTGTATTGTTGTATTTCAAGATATCTTAAATTATTATAATTGGTCACATCATAGCTTCTTTTTTTTCCACATAAGTGATAAGTGTTAAAATGTAAATTTGAATCTATAAATTGTTCACAATACATATCTACAAATAGTTCGTCATCGTAATCATCTTTATTGAAAAAGTATAAACCTTGGCCAGAATCAACCTCGACATCTTTACATACGAAATCAGGCTTTCCATCGTTTATTTTTATGTCATTGACATCTTTTATTTCCTTCGGAAATGTCATTGTATGGCTGAGAAAGTCTCTTGTCCATCTTTTATTAGTAGAAAGATGTTCTATGAATGAAAAGTTTTTCGCAAAAAATTGTTGGATATTTATAAACTTTTCATCTTCATCTATCGTCAAATAAGAAAAATCCGATACATTTTTGAACACTACATTATCGTGACTTTTAAATAATGATTCAGAACCTTGAACCGAGTATGTCCAATAATAAATTTTTTTATCTTTGTACTCCTTCAAAAAATCTGACATATCGATTGATGTGTACGACCATTCATTCATAGATATGGCCGTATCGATTTCAGTCAAGTAAACTTTATTATCTTTCAGTATATTAGATAACTTGACTAATACATAATGGTTATCTGCACCCATATACTTATCGAGTTGAAATTCTATACTCTCATGAAATTTTTTTGTATGTTGTTTTATGACATCCATGCTTCTTCCTCACACTTGAATAATTCGTCTTCATACCAAGACTGAATTTCTAATCTTTTTTGTATAAGTGAAAATGTTTGATTTTGATATGAACAAAATGGATAAACATCCCCTATTTCAATATTAAATCGGTTGACATGCAAATCAGCTGGCACAATCCCTATTTGACTTGATTTTTTAATAAGTTGACTTGCGGCCTTTGGTGTTATGGTGTAACAATGAGCTCCATGAAGGTAATAATCATGACAATAACATTCTTTCATTTCTTCTACTACACAACCACAAGACCTTTTATGAAAACCTCTTCTATTTCTTTTTTGATGAATCGACTCAAAGTCAAATCTATTTTCCTTTGGGGATGTTTCCCACAATGGTGCACCATAATTAATCACACCTTCAAAATCGTAATCTTGGAATTTATTGGTAAATATAACATCATGTTCTAAAATCATTATTTTTTCATCCATATCAACTGACTTTTTCCAAAGGTTAAAATGACTCAGAAAACAACCAAGTATAGATTCTTTTACACCAATCTTTTCCCATAGGTGTTTTTCATCAATTAAATTAAAGTTGTTTAACTTGATTGAATCATCCTTATGAATACCTTCAAAAGGCTCTACATCTATTTTACCTATATTTCTAGCAGATTCAATAGTTTTTTCTGCGGATTCCTTACTCAGCTTATTAGATGATATTTGAATTACATAACCTTTAATCATATTGTTGAATTAATTCCAAACCTCGTTTATAAACGGATTTATCAATTGAACTATTATTACTTTTCCATTCTCTCTTATATAGACTTGATTTACCTATTGAATCTAAATATATTCCCTTAGCAACCGCACAATCTTTACAATAATCTAATGGTTGGTTCTTGAGTGTCACAAAATTATCAATAAGAATTTCTTTATCATATGGATAGATTTCTTTTTTTACATGGTGAATGGCATTACATCTATAAATACCATCAAATGTCATAACTCGACACATTTTCTGCTGGTAACAATGATAAAATATAGACCCCAAGTCAACATCCTTTGGTAAACTCATGGTGGGAACATCATAATTAAATTCCTTTTGCCAGTGAATACTAATTTGATTTACACTCTCATTCAATATTTTATAGACTTGACTTGATTTGAATACTTTTGTAAAATCTTCGACTGAATGATTTACAATTGGATATGCTGATATATCAATCTTATCAAGCTTTCGTAATGATTCAATGACATCTTGAGTCATATTAAGACCATTTGTCGTGATGTTCAATTGCTTAAAAAATATACCTCTCCTACTTTCAAGGTAATCGACAATTTCTTTTAAATTTGGATTTATGGTTGGTTCTCCACCAAATAATTCTATTTCGGATAGACATAAATCCATATCTGTAATTTTCTTATCAAGGTAGATGATATCATCTAAATTCATATTCTTTTCGGCCGTTGAAAGACCTGTCATGTTATAATCTATGAATCCACAATTTTTACAATGAAGATTACATTTTGATGATATAGGTATTTGAAACCCACCTTGTAGTGTTATCATTTTACAATTGACAATATCTCAATTAACATAGCCATAGCATTTATTTCTTTATCAACTACTTGGGAATCACTTAACTCGTACTTTGCTATAACTAATATACAATCTGCAACATGACCTTTACCATATGAATCTACTTCATCGTATAACAACCTAAATAAATCAGCAAAGTCTGTAACTTTTGAATCAGCTATCAACTGACGAATATTTTTAAAAGCGTTCTTTTTATCTTGGGTTTGAAGTATATCCAATAACTTCATTTTGTAGTCATTCTCAACTATACTTTGTTTATCAATACTCAACTTACCATTATAAGATTGTCTTTGTGCACCATTTATGACTCTTCTGATATCAGGATATCCACTATTAACCAATATTCCTAAGTCTTCTCTTTCATAACTCACATCTTCATCTGTCAAAATATTATGAAGATGTTTAGCCACATCATTTTTATTCGGTGGTATTACTTGAAAAGATTGACAACGACTTTGTATTGGGTCAATGATTCTCTCTACAAAATTACAAGTCAAGATAAATCTACAATGTTTAGAGAAAGTCTCCATGAGGTTACGAAGAGCTGCTTGAGCGTTTGGAGTGATGTAATCACACTCATCCAAGATAATAACCTTGTAATCCTTGAATCCCATTGTGGAGGCGAAGTTCTTGACCTTACTTCTGACGGTTTCCACATTGTTTTCATCCGAGGCGTTAATATACAGATAATCACAATCTATATTATTTACAAGTAACTTAGCAAGAGTAGTTTTTCCAGTACCAGCCTTTCCAAATAATAATAGATGTGGAAGGTCACCACTTTCAAGATAAACCTTAACCTTACTTTTTAGTTGCTCGTTTCCAATGTAAGTATCGAGAGTTTTAGGTCTATATCTTTCAACCCAAAGTGTGTGTTCATTTTGCATTTTCTAATTCCTCTAAGTATTTTTCAAATTCAAATTCAAATATTTCTGAAGACATTTTGTTTTCAGAGAATCCACCTTTGAGGTGAGTCAAGAATGGTTTATCATTATAATAATATGTGTGTAAAGTGTCTTCAGTTTCCCAATTGGGATTATCGTGGTATGGCCCCAAATGAAGATATTTTAAATTGTTATATAAACAATACATTGTTGCCCCATGATTGGTATCTCCATAGTGCCAGTCTACATTATAATTATCAAAGAAATTTCTGTTAGTTAAGAAAAAGTACGCATCACTAACTCCGATTTTCTTGGTTTTGACAAATCCACCATTGTCAGGTTTGAATTCAACTGGTTGTTCCAAGAAATCATCTAATAAATGTCTATTTTCGAGATAAACTGAAATACCTATTTTTTTGTTATCAACTGAAATATATTGAAGATTTTCCTTTTCCATTTGTTTTATCATATCATCCAAACAATCTCGATGATAAAATGTATCATTGTGTTGTAATACAACATATTCACCTTTAGACTTCAGAATACCTACATGAAATGCCATCGAAGCCCACATTGTATCACATCCGATATTATCCAAACTCAACCTATGATTCCTATGATTCATAAACTCAGATATATTTTCGAGTTCATCTATACTAAGGGCCTGCCAACCTTTTATTATCTTGACATTTGGTAGTTCGATGTCTGGCCAAGTATGACTGTTATCGACTAAAATTATTTCTTTTTTAACCGAAAGTGAATTTATATTTTTAATTGTTTTGATTGTGGAGTAGACGATGTTTGAACTATTCGAATCTTCAAAACCAGAATTAAGATTTAAAAATTTATCTTTTTCCTTTGTCATAAATGGTAAAATAAAACTAATCATAAATCAACCTCACCTTTGACTTTACCGTTATCATGATATATCTTGATAGTTCCAACTGCCTTTCCATCCTTAAAATTACCTTCCATTTGTTTTTCACCATTGTGATAACGAAATGTCCAAACACCATCCATCTTATTTTTTTTCATTTGACCTTTAGACCTTTGAATTCCATTGGAAAACCACTCTTCAAACTCACCTTCAAGTTCATTATTATTATATGTTTTAGATATTTTAATTTGTTTATTTATATACCATTCCTTCCATAATCCATTTTTTCTACCATCTTTATATTCATTTAAAGATTTTTTTTGTCCATCAGGATGAAATGTTTCCAATTTTCCGATTATCTTGGATTCGGAATAGTTGACCGATGAAAATAATTTACCATTAGTATGATAAGTTAAGAAGAGTCCATCTAAAGAACCATTTTTATATTTACAAACTTTCCATTTGACACCATTCGGATGCCATTCCTCGTATTCTCCATGTAAATATCCGTCTTGATAATTTTCTATCTTTCTGATATCACCATGTAGGAATTTTGATATCCACTCTCCAACTTTTTTATCGTTTTCGTATTGTCCTTCAACAACTAATTTGCCACAATCAGAGTACTCTTTATACTTTGAGGTAGTAACATAAACATAGTCCAACTCACTAATCACCTCCCCACTCTTTTCTCTATACATTTTGGAACTAATAATTAATCCATTTTCGTAAGTTTCTACTTTCCAAGGTTTATCACTATATGGATAGTAATGTATTTTATCTCCATCTAATTTACCATTTTTATAATTGTACTTAACTATATTATTTCCATTTTCATCGTAATCAAACCATTTACCATGTTTATTATCGTCTTTGTATTTTCCTTTTTTTGTGACATTTTTATTTTTATCGTACTGAATATATTCACCATTTAGCTTCCCATTGTCATAAGTTTTTACACTACCTAATTTATCTCCACCCAACCACATTTTCCATTGTCCATGTCGATTTCCTTTTTTGTAATGACCTGAGTGTTCTAATAATCCGCTACTATAATAATACTTCCACTCACCAGATTTTTTATTATTTTTATAACGACCCGAAAATTCAATCACCCCATCCCATCTCCACCTCTGTGATATTCCTTCTTTCTTATCATCTTTGTATGTATCTTCTGACCATTGTTTTCCATTTTCATGATATGTCTTCCAACATCCAACCTTTTTTCCATCGGAGTAAAATTTTTCTTCACTAACCTGACCTGAAACGAAAAAATGAGACCACTTACCATGTGGCTGTCCGTTTATGATTTGATATTTTTGCCAAGTTTTTCCATTGGGATGGTCGTATTTATGGAAGCCATCTGACATATCAAGTTGAAATTCATTACTCATAAATATTTAATCCAACTACCATCAATGTAAACCATATCGGGCTTACCTATAAACTCATCGACTGCCTTAATTACACCTGTCCAAGGCTCCACATAGTCATGACCACCTATTACACCACCCACTTTTACTTTCGGTAAGTATAATTGTAAATCCTTTTTGACACTTGGATATGAATGATTCGCATCAATATACAAAAAATCTATATCATTCTCAAACTCATCAACCACATCTTTACTATAAAATTCCCAATGTCTTATAGAATCGAAATTCCTTGTATTTATCATAAACTCTTCTTTTACTTGTTTCCAAGTGATATCAAAATCAATATTGAATGGCTCTACACCTCGATGTGGGTCTATTGCGTTTATTTCGTGAAAGATACCTGAACATCCAAATAAAAATGTTGATTCTCCCATGTATGAACCTATCTCAATCATTTTTTTAGAATGATGTTGGTCTTTAAAATGTTCAACCAAATCATTTATCAAATGAGTCAATCCCATGAATGGACTATTGGCGTGTCCATTATATGCCCACCATTCTTTGTTAGAATTAAATCTCTGTGTATTCACTTCCAAGCCTCCTCACCTTCAACCCAACCTTCGTACTTTTTGTTATGTTTTGTGACTAAACTAAATCTTGAATTTTGAAATGTAAAATATGGTTCGGTTTCAGCTATGTCAACATTATATCTATTGATATGATTATCTACTGGAACTATTCCTAAATTATATGATTTATTCATCAGTTTCTCCGCTGATTTAGGTGTTATTATGTAAGAATGTGCACCTCTTAAACACCAACTTGAACACTTAAAGTTAGAACATTTATTTGAATGTTGTAAATCCGATGTGACCTCACATTTACAATCCCATTGATAAAGATTAGTTTCTTTTTTATTATCAATTAGATTACGAACATCATTATTTGGTAATATATTCCAAAGTGGTTTACCTATATTAATTATACCATCAAAATCAAAATCGACATATTTAGAAGTGAACACTGCATCGTGTTCAAGTATCATTATCCTTTGATTGGATTTTACGGATTTTTCCCAAAGAGAGAAGTGACTGAAAAAACAAGCGATAGCCGAATCGAAATAACAAAACTTATCCCAAATTCTTTCTGTGTCGAGTACATTGAACTTATATTTTTCTAATAAAGATTTGGATTCATTTTGATGAAACCCAACATATGGAACAGGATTTAATCCACCAACCTCTTTGGCAGACTTGATTGTCCGTTTGGATGATTCAACACTTAATTTATTTGATTTGACATATATAACATATGAATTTATTTTTTCCATATCCAAATCGGTTCTCCAAAGGCTATATTCTCAGTTTCTCTAGCCTTTTCTTTAAGTTCATCAGAATAATAATCACTCACACCCTTACCAGCTCCTGCAGAATTGAATCGTTTGGTC
>MDTE01064218.1_pt1 | contig 10676 bp, 6 predicted proteins | sample 811231 | NCBI WGS metagenome assembly MDTE01 (sample SAMN05326651, study PRJNA326480) | marine metagenome | isolation source: seawater | place: Indian Ocean: Red Sea | collected 2010 | reverse complement strand
GAGTATGGGTCCTGCGTCTAGGTATCAGAAAAATGAGATTGGAAATGATTTAAACATGACGGATGACCTTTTTATTCAACTTTCTGATAAAAGCACCAAGGATATCGACTCTTTTTCAATCTACGAAAAAAACCTCAAAAATATGAATGGGGAGCAACTTACAACATGGCAAATCCTAATGAAACCTCATAATGAGGCATATCTTAGAGAAATACTAACGGGAGAAGAACTTTTGAGATGGAAATATCAAAGATTTGCCAAAAATTATCTCAGGTGTATCAGGGATGTAGACGAAAACATTGGTAGATTTAAAAAATTTTATGAGGAATATATAGATCAGGAATGTTTTCTAATATACACTGCAAATCAAGGAAGGTTTTTGGGAGAAAACGGATGGTTTGGGAACTTATGGATGAAAGAAAGTAGTTTTAGGATTCCGCTGTCAATATCTTCCATAAGAGGAAATAGTATTCCAAAAATGATAATTGATGAAAATGTTCAAGATATAGATATTTTTCCAACTATTTTAAATTTTATTGATTTGGTACCCAGTAAAGTAGATGGATTGCCATTAAATTCTAACAATTGGAATTCTTTGGCAGTTAAAGAACGTGAGGCTATTTACTTTCATCATTATAATTTCCCGAGTACTCAAATGGTGGCGAGACATTATGGGATTCGAACTAAAACACACAAAGTCATTCATTATTATCAATTTAATGAATGGGAGCTTTTTGACTTAAAAAACGATCCCGAAGAAATATACAGTATTACCGACAGTCAGGCTCAATTTGAATTCTTAAAAAATAAACTCCTAACCATAAAAGAAAAAGTTGGCGACTATACTGATGTATCGATTATGCCTGAAAAATGGAGACGAATTTACCGAGGACCATCAGCAAGAAATCCTGAGTAATAGATTTTTTGGTAAATAGCTACAATTATTGACTAGAAAAGTAAAAAAAGTATTGAATTTATGAGATTTTCTTGCATAAAAAATAAATATAGGAATGCATATCCTGAGAGGCACCGTTTGGGAGGACGGTGCCTTTCGTCTTTTTAACTAGCTGTAATTTCTAACTCTAATATGAAAAAATTTATCCTTTTCCTAATAGCATTTTCATTGTCTTTTTCTCTATCAAGTAAAACTAGCAAAAGACCAAATATACTCTTTGTTTTTACCGATGACCATGCACCGCATGCAATTGGTGCTTACAATGGCTGGCTAAAATCACTTAATCCTACTCCGGTCATTGATAAACTGGCAAAGGAAGGCATGCTTTTCGTTAATAGTTTTTGCACGAACTCAATTTGTGGGCCAAGTCGTGCGGTCATTCAAACAGGTAAGCATAGTCATAAAAATGGCTTTATGAATAACGGAAATACTTTTGACTGGAATCAGCAAACTTTTCCCAAACTCCTACAAAAAGCAGGGTATCAAACCGCGATTTACGGAAAGAGTCACTTAAAAGGTGAACCGCTCGGTTATGATGATTGGGCAGTCCTCCCGGGTCAGGGGTTGTATTACAATCCCGACATGATTTTTCCTGAAGGTCGAAAAAGAATTGATGGTTACTGTACAGATGTTGTAACTGACCTTGCGGTTGAATGGCTTCATGAAAAGAGGTCCAAGGATAAGCCGTTTATGCTGATGGTTCAGCATAAAGCACCCCATCGTAACTGGATGCCGGCCTTAAGGCACCTTTCCTTGTACGATGATATTGACATACCCGAACCGCCCACTCTTTTTGACAAGTGGAAGGACAATGCTCCAGGTGCACGCGTTCAAGAACTGGAAATCGATCGCCACATGGATCTGAACTACGATTTGTTCGTAGATTTGACTCCCGATTTTAATCAGCCACCTTCTCAAAAGAGACAGGACCGTTCAGCTTGGAATAACATGAAAAGAATGTCCGCAGAACAACTACAGGCATGGAGGGATCATTATGGTCCTAAAGACAAAGCTTTTCACGAAGCTAACCTCTCAGGGAAAGAACTCGTGCGCTGGAAATTTCAAAGATATGCAAAAAATTATCTTCGTTGTGTAAAGGGTGTAGATGAAAGCCTAGACCGCCTGCAGAATGAGTTAGTTAAGCTAGGTCTAGATCAAAATACAATTGTTATATATTCTTCTGATCAAGGTTTCTACATTGGAGATCATGGATGGTATGATAAGAGATGGATGTATGAAGAATCCCTCAAAATGCCATTTATTGTCAAATGGCCCGGAGTAGTTAAAGCCGGAAGCAGAAATAGAGACCTTGTTCAAAACTTGGATTACGCACAGACCTTTCTTGAAATTGCCAACGCACCACAGCCAAAAGATATGCAAGGCTTGTCCTTGGTTCCACTTCTTAAAGGCGAAACCCCAAAAAACTGGAGAAAGGAAATATATTACCACTATTACGAGTATCCCAGCGTACACATGATACCCCGACATTATGGCATCCGAACTAAAAGATATAAACTGATGCATTTCTATCAGTTTGGGAATGAATGGGAGATGTATGACTTGAAATCAGATCCTGATGAACTAACAAATATTTACGGAAATAAAGAAACGAGTAATGTACAGAAAAGCCTTACAAGCCGTCTAAGGAAAATCCGTAAATATTATGAGGATGGTAGTGATGTATCTGTACGCCCCGATTACATTGAACTATATAGGAAGCAATCGTAACTACTTACAGCTTTAACTGCTTACCATCTGATACTGAAGCAAGCATTGTTGGATGCAGCCAATCCTTAAGTAACCACTTCATGGTCAGGACTCTATAAACATTAGGTTTTTTCTTAAATGATGGCTCATAATCACTGTAAAAAGCAGTGAGTAGAGTTCCGTTTTTATCAAGGGATACAGTTGATGGATAGCCAATATCTGTTGCCTCATTACCAAACTGGTGAATAACCCAAGGTGGTCCCCAGGTTTTACCAGCATCAACGCTTAGCCTTGCTCCTATTCCCATAAGCCCTCGATTGCGAATTCCGTAGGTTAACAAGAGACAATTATCCGAAAGTTTAGTCAAATCAGAAGGATGCTGCATTGGAAGGGTAAGGGGGCCTTTTTCTTTCCACTTTCCAAAAGAAAATGTCTCGCACAGTTTAACATGGTGATCATTATGGGTACGCACAGCAGCAAGGATTCGATTTTCGCCAAGACTGCAAAGCGTTGCTTCATTAGAATCATTCGATCCAAATTTGCTTATTTTATTCCAGGATCTACCGTCATCTTCAGATAAAATCAGCCATGTTTCACTTGGATTTCCCCTACCCTTTGAACGATAGGAAGAATAAGCCAATCTAGTTCCACCCATAGAAATAATCCTACCAAAGGGAATTGCGTTTTTTATGATCTTCGGAACAGAAGGAGAAAAATCAACCACCCAAGTTTTTCCACGGTCCGTTGATCTCGAAAGCCAATGACCAGAAAAGCCCGCGAACTTCTTTTCTTTGACATAAAACCCACTACTAAAACACAACAAGTCTCCATTATTTGCCATACCAACCGCTAGGTGCATGCGATTCCCACCCTTTGGATGTTTAGCAACAATTCCTCTTTTTCTCCAATTCAAACCTTTACTATCCGAGACCGAACAAACTAAATCACCCTCCATCAGTCCATGACTTGGAGAATTAAAGTAGGTACAAAGGATCTGGCCATTTTTTAACTTTGTCAGATTTGGCCACCCACATGCCTTCGTAGCTACCACGCAAATCTTTTTTTTCATTATTTTTAAGTGTCTGTCCGTTTGCTAACAATTCAAGCTAGAAAACTACTGTAATTTAATCTCGCAAGAAAGATAACCGACTTGATTTCCACATATGGAGCAAATACCATATGTGGAATCATTAATATATGATTCTTCGTATAAATATAGCATTTTTTTCATTCCTTCCCCTCTTGGCAATGGCAGGAAAACCAGACCTTGAGTTTTTTGAAAGCCGAATCCGCCCCGTACTTGCCGAAAATTGCTACGAATGCCACAACAGTATTAAACAAGCAAAGTCTGGCTTAGTATTGGACTATAAGAATGGTATATTAAAAGGGGGTGAGCGTGGACCCGCAATTTCATTAACCAATCCTAAATCAAGTCTTCTTCTACGGGTTATGAAACATGATATAAATAACCTAAAGATGCCGAAGGGCGGACCTAAGATAACTGATAAGATCATACAGGATTTTGAAAGTTGGATATCTAAGGGAGCCTTTGACCCACGAGATGTGCCACCAACTGCAGAACAGTTTGCACAAGAGACATCATGGGAAAAAATTCGTGAAAAAAGAAAAGAATGGTGGAGCTTTCAGCCTGTAAAAAACCATGAGGTTCCATCTGGATTGATCAGTGAAATCAATCACCCAGTTGACAAGTTCCTGAGGCTTAAAATGAATGCAAAAGACCTCGTTTTAAACAAACCAGCGAATTCATACAATATATTACGCCGACTTACTTTTACTTTGACCGGTCTTCCTCCATCCATAGAACAACAAGATAGGTTTAAAGCACTAATAAACAACGGATTAGACCAAGCTGTCGCTAAATTCTCTGATGAACTTCTACGCAGTCCGCATTTTGGTGAAAGATGGGCAAGACACTGGATGGACTGGGTCCGCTATGCAGATTCTCACGGCAGCGAAGGCGATCCTCAAATCCCTAATGCCTATCGCTACAGGAACTATTTAATACGTGCTCTAAATGCCGATGTTGGCTATGATCAATTGGTAAAAGAACATATCGCTGGAGATTTACTGGATAATCCACGCGTGAATAAAAAGCTTGGCATTAATGAATCCGCCGTTGGTACTTCACACCTTCGTTTCGTTCTTCACGGATTTGCCCCCACTGACGCATTGGATGAGCATGTTCGTTTTGTTGACGATCAGATCGATGCAGTCACCAAAACTTTCCTCGGACTAACAGTCTCCTGTGCTCGTTGCCATCACCATAAGTTCGATGCCATCAGTCAAGACGACTATTACGCTTTTTTTGGTATTTTTTCCAACGGAAGGCCCGCCCAGAAGCTAATCGATGATCCATCCATTTTATCTCTTCATGATAGTAAGCTGGGTAAGCTCAAGGATGAAATTAAAAATGTCTTATCCAAAAATTGGCAATCTACTGATTTTTATTCGAAAATTCTGAATAGAAAATCTAGTGAACCATCGAAAGATCCCCACGATTTTTTAATGGTATGGGATAAATTGCAGTCACTGGACAAGAAAAACTTGAATACCCAGTGGAAAAAACTCGAAGCGGAGGTGAATCAGAGCAAAAACCGTCTGAAAACTTTTGCTACAACGGATTATCCTAAATCATGGGATATGAGTAATAATAGCACTTACAATTCTTGGAAAAAGAGTGGCACCGGTTTGAAAGATAAAGCTGATAAGGCTGGTGCATTTACAATTAGCATCAAAGGAAATAAAATTCTTGAGCATATTTATCCGGCAGGAGTTTACACTCATCTCTTAAGCACAAAGGAAAACGGAACTTTTTCTTCTCCAAGGTTTAAATTTAATGAAGGAAACCTCTGGCTTCGCGTCATTGGAGACAAAGGAACTACATTTCGATATTCAGTGTGGAATTATCCCAGAAGGGGTACTGTTTACCCAAAATCCTCCCCTGAACCATCTTCCTTAAAATGGTATCGTTTTAATACCAATTATTGGGCAGGTGAAACTGGCTACATCGAACTTAACACTAACCGCAATCATCCGGTCGAAGCTGGGAACGCAGATCGATCTTGGTTTGGAATAACTGAAGCTGTACAAGCTAAACCAGGTCAACCAAATCCACAAAATGAAGTCGCGGAGGTTCTTTCTTCCTTATTTTCAAAACCGATCGAGGAAGTTAATCGCACAAGCCTTGCCAAAAGATACTCAGAGGTAATTAAACAAGCAGTTGAAGCTTGGTCATCAAATACAATGTCTAACCAACAAGCCCTCATTCTTCTATCACTTCTGAATCATGATCTGCTTCCAAATAATATTAGCGAGATTCCATCTTGCCTCGAACCTTTAAAAAAATACAGAGAACTCGAAGCCGAGGTGCCAGCACCAAAACTCGCTCCGGGTGTTCTTGATGGAGAGCCTTTTGATCAAGCACTTTTTGAGAGAGGAAATCATAAAAAACCTGCCCACAAAGTTCCGAGACGTTTTCTTGAAGCCATAGACAACACTCCCTACCCCAAAAATACTTCGGGAAGGCTAGAGCTTGCTGCTGATCTTCTTCGTGAGGATAACCCTTTTACAACCCGTGTTATTGTAAATCGAATATGGCATCATTTGTTCGGACATGGAATTGTCAGAACCCCGGACAATCTTGGTCGTCTTGGAGAAAAACCCTCACACCCAGAATTATTAGACTATCTAGCAAATAAATTTCGGGAAGATGGTTGGTCGATTAAAAAGATGATAAAATTTCTTGTTACCAGCGAAACTTTTCGCTCTTCGTCAACCCCTTCCCTAAAGGCAAAAGAGATCGATCCGCAGAATGTTCTGTTTTCTCATGCTAATCTGCGGCGAATTGAAGCGGAACCCATTCGTGATGCAATACTTCTATCTTCTGGCCAACTTCAACTAGATCGCATTGCAGAAGGCAAATCCGAAGGTAAAAATAGTCCCCGAAGAGCAGTCTACAGGCAGATCAGAAGAAATTCACTGGACGCGTTTCTTACAGTTTTTGATGCACCTGTTCCTTCATCCACAAAAGGGCGAAGAGATATTACCAATGTACCTGCTCAGTCTCTAACACTAATGAACGATCCTGAAGTTACAAAAGCTGCAAAAGAATTTGGTAATCTTCATAGAAGTGGTAATTTAAACGAAAGTATTTCAAAAATGTTTCGAATCGCACTTGGTAGACCACCATTAGAAAATGAAATTTCAAGGTCACTCGAATACTTGGATAGGAATGACAGAAACTCTCAAGAAATTGAATCTAAATTAGCAGGCTTTCGGCAAAGCTTAGATGAGATTAATAATCATATTTCAAAAATTACAGAACCTGTTTATAAAAACATATTAAAAGAGAGAAAATTGGCATCCAACAACACGGCTAGCTCTTCTCCCGAACCATCCCTTCACTGGAATTTCAGTCAAGGATTGGAAGATTCAATTCTAGGAATCAAATGTCAGTTAAAATCAGGCGCAAAGATTGAAAATGGGGTGTTACAAGTTAGGAATGGTGGCTATGCCTTATCCGAGAAGATACCTTTCGGAGTTTCAGAGAAAACCCTTTCCGCTTGGGTAAAGCTTGATGATTTAAAACAGCGAGCAGGTGGCTTGATTACTTTGCAAACACCAAATGGAGTTTTCTTTGATTCAATCGTTTACGCTGAAAAAGCATCTTATCTATGGATGTCAGGAAGTAACGGATTTAGCAGAACTGAGAATTTCATTCTAGCACCTCAAGAAAGACAAGCTGATAAAGAGTTCGTACACATTGTCATAACTTATTCAAAAGATGGGAAAATTACAGGATATCGGAATGGAGAGGCTTATGGAAAGTCTTATCAAAAAAACACTTTTCATTTTAAACCAAATGATAGTGTCATCTCATTTGGAGTACGTCATCTCCCTGCAAGCTCTCAACGAATGCTACACGGGGAAATTAAATTAGCTTCCCTATTTGACAGAGAACTTTCAAATGATGAAATTAAGGCTCTATTCGATCCTTTGTCTCACATTAACCCTCAAGAAATAACCAATAGGTTTTCTACTGAAGAAAAAGAGCTATTCGATAAACTTTCTGCACATAAGATGGAGATTATGAAAAAAATTCAGGGACTTGAAAGTCAAAGAACCACTGATAAACCGAAACTTCAAGATCTTGCATTAGCCTTATTTAACATGAAAGAATTTATTTACTTAAGATAAAAATGAATATCAACTATTCCATGAATCGTAGAAAAATGCTCAGTAAATGCTCTACGGGTTTTGGACTTCTAGCTTTGCAAGGGTTGGTTGGGCAAAATCAACTTGTTGCAAAACCCCACTTTACACCCAAAGCCAAGAATGTAATATTTTGTTACATGTCAGGTGGGGTATCCCATGTTGATACTTTCGATCCGAAACCGAAATTACAGGAATTTGCCGGTAAACCTATGCCTGTTAAAATTGAACGTACGCAGTTCAATAATAACGGAAATGTCTTTCCTTCCCCTTTTGAGTTCAAAAGATATGGTGAAAGCGGAATTCCCGTTAGCTCAATTTTTCCCCACACCGCCAAGATGGTTGATGAAATTGCAGTTATTCGCTCCATGACCAGTAAGGTTAATGAACATGCTCAGGGAAACTATGCAATTCATACAGGCTTTCCATTTATGGGACATCCTTCAGCGGGTGCGTGGATCAGTTACGGATTGGGCAACTTAAACCAAAATCTTCCCGGATTTGTTGTCTTACATAGTGGCGGTTCCGTTCCTCCTCACGGTGGAGTTGGCTTATATGGAAGCGGATATTTGCCCGCAAATAACCAAGGTTCGATCTTACAGGTAGATCAAGAGGAACCAATCCAAAATGTAAAACCCAAGGAATCCTTCAAACAACAGCGAGACCGTCTAAATTTCCATAAATCTTTTGATATGGATTTTCTTCATACCACTGGAAAAAACTCTCAAGTAGAAGCAGCTATTCGAAATCACGAAGTTGCTTACAAAATGCAAACTGCAGTTCCAGAATTATGCGATTTAAAGGGTGAAACGGAAGCCACAAAAATGTTATATGGACTAGATTCAACTGATGTTCAGACTGCGGGATACGCGAGACAGTGCCTTCTCGCCAGAAGACTGGTTGAGCGTGGAGTTAGATTTGTGGAATTAAGTTGCTTAAATGAAGGGATCGGTGCTGGAAATGCACCCAATCCATGGGATCAGCACGGTGCTCTTGAAAAAGGGCATGCCGCCATGGCTCACCAAGTGGATCAACCAATTGCTGGCTTGCTTCAAGATTTGAAAGTCCGCGGTTTATTAGATGAAACCTTGGTGATTTGGGCAGGAGAATTTGGCCGAACTCCTTTCTCTCAAGGAAGTAACGGACGTGACCATAACCCTTACGGATTCTCGATTTGGATGGCAGGAGGTGGAATTAAAGGAGGAACTGTATATGGCGAGACAGATGAATTTGGATATCATGTTACCAAAGATAAATGTGATTTTTATGATCTATGGGCAACCGTGCTTCACCAACTAGGTCTTGATCACGAGAATCTTACTTACAGGCACGGAGGAAGAGACTTAAGACTTACTGATGTCCATGGTAGAGTGCTCCGTACTATCCTTGCATAAACTACATCAAACTTCTTTTCCCAAATAGCGACAAAATTTTAAGAACTTCTCAGCTTGGGTATAAAGCCTAGTTTTCAGTTCTTCATCAGTAACCCCATTTTCAAAAGATGCTACTTGATGTACAAATGGAACAAATACACGTTGCGGGAAATTATAGGCATTACGATAGCCAAATACTTGTTGCAGATGCTCTACTGGACGTAGACCTGCGAATTGACCAGAGGCAATACCGATATAACAAACTGGGCGCCCTTCAAAGCTATCAGGGTATGGTAAAAGATCGATGAATAATTTAAGTGCACCAGGCATACTTCCATTGTATTCTGGCACAATCATTACAAGACCAGATGAGTTCAAAACTTGATCGGTGAAATCTAAAACTTTGGCAGGTTTATCTGCGTATGCATCGGGAGAGAAAGTTTCCAAGGGTAAGTCTGCTATTTCCAAGACTTTGGACTGCACTTCCTGTCTTCTATAAATTGAGGCAATTTCGTTTGCAAAGACGGAAGAGAGACTTCCCCTTCTATTTGTACCAGCGATAATTGTGATCATGCTACAGGGTTTTGTATGAAAGATATAAGTTCATTGTAATCTGTCCCAACAGGCATATCTGGGTATTCTCGAATGAGTCGATTAGGAGGATTGAACAACATGCAGTGATCTGCAGTTTTCAGCATACCTAGATCATTATAACTATCACCTGCCGCAACTACCTCGTAGTTTAACTTTTGTAGATATTGAACACTTTTCCTCTTATGATCTGCCAAGCGTAACTTGATCCCGTTGATCCGATCATTAGCAGTTTCCAGTTCGTGACAGAAAAGAGTGGGAAAACCAAGTTTGGCCATCAATGGACCAGCAAATTCCCGAAAAGTATCAGATAGTATAATCAGTTCATATTCTGATCTAAGTTGCTTAGTAAATTCAAGTGCACCAGGTAAAGGATCGAGAGAATTAATGACTTCTTGAATTTGACTCAATGTAAATCCGTTTTGATTTAAAATAGCCAAACGGTAATTCATCAATACCTCGTAATCAGGTTCATCTCTTGTTGTACGGGTCAACTCGGTCACACCTGTTTTTTCCGCAAAAGCAATCCAGATCTCAGGAACGAGAACTCCTTCGAGATCTAAACAAACAATACGCACTGAAGGGGCTTAAGGGAGAGAAGTTTCGCCCATTAGATATCGATCGCACTCACGTGCTGCAGCACGACCTTCATTGATTGCCCAAACCACAAGAGACTGCCCTCTGCGCATGTCTCCCGCAGAGAATACACCATCAATGTTAGTAGTAAATCTTCCATAGTCAGCTAGGATATTGGAACGATTATCCCTCTCTAAACCAAGCTCCTCCGCAATCACATCTTCCGGACCGAGAAAACCCAT
>MDTE01029325.1_pt1 | contig 10676 bp, 7 predicted proteins | sample 811231 | NCBI WGS metagenome assembly MDTE01 (sample SAMN05326651, study PRJNA326480) | marine metagenome | isolation source: seawater | place: Indian Ocean: Red Sea | collected 2010 | reverse complement strand
GAGCGCCAGCCCTGACCTTTGCGGACCTTCCCGAGGATCGCCGCAAAGTCCCACTCGGGCGACCAGCCAAGTTCCCTGCGGGCCCTCGCATTCACGTAGACGCGATCAAACGACTCCGGCAGGCTCCAGGTTCGCTCGGCGTACAGTTCGCGGTGCGGCACATAGCGCTCGACGACGCTCGCGGGATCGGTCACCAGATCGGCGACATCAGCTTCAGCAAAGGGCGTTGTCGCGGACACGATGTAAAGGCCGTGTCCTATTGCCGGCGCGCGCCCGGCCGCGCACAGGTGCGCGTCGACCACGTCACCAACGTCGACCCGTCGATACAGGAACTCGTTGACCTTGAGGTTTTCGTCACTGAACCCTGCGCGCTGTGTCTCGCTGTCATCCTCTTCGGGAAAAAACCGTGAGGTGCGCAACACCAGACAGTCGAGACCGTGATTGCGGTGGAACAGTCGGCACAGGTCCTCCGCCGCGAGCTTCGTCACGCCGTAGATATTTTTGGGTCGCGGCGCCAGCGACTCGGTCACCCAGACCGCCGGAGCGCCCGCCGCGGGTTTCATCGCGTCTCCATACACACTGGTCGTGCTGGTGAAGACAAAGGCGCGGACCCCTTCCGCCACCGCAGCCTCGAGCAGCACAAGCGTCCCGGACACGTTCGTTTCGATGAACGCCTGCTTCGAATGCGTGGCGACGTGGGGTTTATGGAGCGTCGCGGTGTGCCAGACCACGTCCACCCCGCGCATCACGTCAGCCATAAGCTCGGCATCGGCCACTGAGCCCTGCCGGGTAGTGGTCGGCGAGTCGCTGACGTCCACCCCGATCACGTCTGCCCCATCCAGCCGGAGCCGACGGACCATCGCTCCTCCAAGGTGACCCGCAGCACCCGTCACGAGCGCTTTCATTGTCTGCTTCCGCCGTTACGAGACGACGACTGTATCCAACCCGGCCCTTGCGCGCAGCACGCTTTTCAGTGAGCCTCGGAGCCGGAACTACCGTTGCGAAATCACGAGGAGAGGACGCGCATGCGCGATGTCGAGGGCAAGGTTGCATTCATCACAGGCGGGGCCAGCGGGCTGGGACTTGCGATGGCCAGGTCGTTTACCAACGCCGGTATGAAAGTGGTGGTCGCGGACATACAGGATGACGCGCTCGAGGCGGTCGCCAACGAGTTTTCCGAGTCGAACGCAAATCTGATGACGATGAAGGCCGACGTCACCGACCGGGACGCCATGGAAGATGCCGCGACGCGGACGCTCGCTGCGTTCGGCAAGGTCCATGTGGTCTGCAACAACGCCGGCGTGGCGGTCTCCGGCAACATCGCGGACATGACCTACCAGGATTGGGACTGGGTCACCCGGGTGAACCTCGACGGCGTGGTGAACGGCGTCGTGAGCTTCGTCAATCGCATCAGGGAGCACGGCGAAGGCGGCCACTTCGTCAACACCGCGTCCATCGCCGGACAGTTCGGCATGCAGGGACTGTCCGTCTACAACGCAACCAAGTTTGCGGTCGTCGGCATGTCCGAAGCGATGCGGCAGGACCTCGCTCCTGACAACATCGGAATCTCGGTCCTGTGCCCGGGCTTCGTCGCAACCAACATCTTCACCTCGCAGCGCAACCGTCCGGACGCGCTGGGTGGGCCGGACGCCGCCGGCTTCGGCGCGGGCATGACCGACGGCATGTCGAACGCGACACCTGAACAGCAGCAGCAGATGCAGCAGATGCTCGCATCGATGCTCGACCCGTCCGTGATCGGTGACATGGTGCTGCACGCAATCCAGAACGACATCTTCTACATCCTCTCCCACGGAGACTTCCGCGAGCAGCTCACCGCACGGGGCCAGGAGATTGCGGGGTCGTTCGACCTGTGGAGCGCCTGGCGCGAAGAACACGGCGTCTGAGGACCGATCGCGGCCCTCACCGCGCGGAGCTGTCAGCTGTGCGCCCTGGCCGCGATGAAACCGCCGAGCAGGATTGCCGCGCCGCCGGCGATCGTCAGCAGGTCGGGCACCTCACCCCAGAACAGCCAGGACGCAATCGCAACCCAGATCAGGTTCGTGTACTCGAACGGAGCAAGCGTCGCGGCACGCGCATAGCGTGACGCCAGCGCCGCGAGAAAGTGGATGCACGCCGACCCCACGCCGGCGATGGCAAAGAGTCCCCAGTCCCAGCCGGTGGGTGTGACCCAGTTCCCGGAGAGCGTCAGCGCGAGCGCAACGACGCCCGAGATGGGCATCATGTAGACGGCAAGCGTCGCAGGTCGCTCGCGGCCTGCCAGTTGCCGGTTGCTGACGAGGATCAGCGCCCAGCAGGTTGCTGATCCAAGAATCGAGAACACCGCCGGATGCAGCGCAAACTCCGTCGACTCGATTCCGCCGCCGGACGCCACGATCGAGACCGTGCCCGAGAACCCCACCAGCACCCCAATCCATCGGCGCGCACCCACGCGCTCGCCGATCAGCGGCCGCGACAGCAGCACCACGAGCAGGGGCGCCACATAGGCCAACAGCACCGCGTTAACGAGCGGGACGAACTTCAGCCCGTAGAAGAAGCCGAATGTGGCCCCGCACGCGAGACAGCCGCGGTACACGTGCCACAGCGGCAACCGGGTGTGAAACGCCCGGAGCACGCCGCCCTCGCGATGCGCAATCGAGAGCGCGACCGGAATCGCAAAGAGCGTTCGCAGCAGGACAATCTCGGCGGTCGAGTAGGTCCCCGCGAGCGCTTTCACCGACGTATCAATCGCGGCTGCGCAGAACATTGCCGCCGACATCAGCGCCGCACCTTTGAACGCATGCTCCGGAAGCGCGGACGGACCCGCCTCGACGGCCGATTGATCAGTTCCTTGCAGGTCGGTTGCGGCCGGGGCGGCGTCGCGCGCCAGGGGTTCGTTCATGGGGTGTTCCCGCTTCGCGACTCCCGTCGCGGGCGGCATTTGAAACTACGGGCGAGCCAAGTTCAACACCCCTGTCACGGTTGGGGATCACCGGCCAGGGTGAGGCTCAGAACCAGCCGCCACCCTCGTCAGTACACTTCGGCACGTCCGTCTCGCCGGTCCACGGCGCAATGGGCACCGTCGAAATGGCGTTTTGGGGCGAGCCGTCGACGAGTCTCTCGCTGTAGACGAGGTAGACGAGCGTGTTGCGTGTCTCGTCACAGAACCGCGAAACGCGCAGCTTCTTGAACATGATCGACCGCCGCTCGCTGAAGACTTCCTCGCCCGCCTTCAGTTCGCCGTTGATGCTGATCGGACCAACCTGCCTGCAGGCAATGGACGCATCCGACGTATCTTCTGCAAGCCCCACGGCACCTCTGACGCCTCCGGTGACCGCACGGCTCACGTGACACGCGACGCCCGCAACCTTCTCGTCGTCGAATGCCTCGATCTTGATCTTGTGATCGGGCCCGATGAGCTTGAAGGCGGTGTCGACCTCGCCCACCTCCTCGGCGTTGGCGAACGACGCCAACAGCGCGAGGCCAAACAACCCCGCTGTCAGAACCCGCATGCGGTTCTCCCTTGATTCATCTGTACCTATGACTCGCAAGCCGACCCGCTGATTTGAACGATCGTGCCTCATTCTTCACGCGGAAACAGCCCCGTTGACCTGGCAGGCGATCACGCTGCCTGCGTCCTCGAATCGCCACGCTTTCCCGATCCGAGGTGCCCGACGTCGTGGCTGAGCGCGGACCGCATCGCGGTGACGAACAGCACCGGGCGCATGGACGACCTGTCTTCGGTGAGGCCCTCCGGTTCGCTCATTCGTCCGCCTCCTGTGCTTGCCGGACTTCCTACCCTGCCACAGCCCGCCCCCGGTGGCACACGTTGTGAGCTACGGCGTGCTTCGCTATGGTGCTCCGTCCACATGAGGTGACCCAGACAGGCGGCCGTATGCCCACTTCGCTCTCCACCGAACGTCTTTCCAGAATCTCCGCATGGCAGTCGGCGCTCGTCGATCAGGGCGCTGTGCCGTGTGCGCTGACCCTCGTCAATCAGGGCGGCGAGACCGCATTTCTCGAAGGCGCGGGCTGGGCGAGCGTCCCCGCCCGCGATCCGATCCGGAACGACAGCATCTTTCGCCTCTACTCCATGACGAAGCCGATCGTGTCGATCGCCTTGCTCCAGCTCTACGAGGAGGGGTGCTTTCAGCTTGGGGATCCACTCCACCAGTACCTCGGCCCCAAGTGGCGCAAGGAGAACCTGCGCGTGTTTGCGGGCTGGAACGGCGACGATGAGGCCCGCAAGTCGCTCGACTACGCGACCGTACCCTGCGCGAGCGACATCACCATCGGCCAGATTCTCACGCATACGGCGGGGCTCTCCTACGGATTCGATCCTTCCGGGCGCGGCATCCCTGTGGACCGGGTCTACGCCAAGACGCTGCGTCATCCCGCACGCAAAGATGCGCCACGGGATCCGAACGATCCCTCCATGATGGCCGCCTTCTGCGACGCGCTTGCTGAAATGCCGCTGCTCTACCAGCCCGGCACCCAGTGGAACTACTCCTACGCCGCGGATGTCTCGGGCGCGCTGATCGAGGTGCTCTCCGGGCAGCCGCTCGATCAATTTCTGGCCGAACGCCTGACCGGACCGCTTGGCATGTCGGATACGGCCTTCGACGTACCAGCAGACAAGGCGGACCGGCTTGTCCGCAACACGCGCTACGTCGCGCCGGCAGAAGCGGAAGGAGGACCGGTCACCGCGGACCGCGCGCTCGTCTGGCCCCATGTCGGGAGCTTCGAGGACGTCGACGACGCATCCAGAGCAGGCTATCTGAACGGCGAACGCCCGAAGTTCCTGTCCGGTGGAGGGGGCCTCGTCGGCACCATCGGCGACTACTCCGCCTTCTGCTCGATGCTGCTGGCGGGCGGCGTGACGCCTGACGGCACGCGCCTGCTCGGCCGCAAGACGCTGCAGTTCGCAACGAGCAATCATCTTCCCGGCGGCGCGGGGCTCATGGATCTCGTGCCCAAGCCCGAATTCCAGTATTCGGAGACGGCCAAGAACGGCGGGGCCTTTGGACTCGGATTTTCCGTCGTGGAGTCGCCGCAGGCGGCCCAACTCATTGGCTCGGTGGGCAGCTTCGCGTGGGGCGGTGCCGCGGCGACCCTGTTCTGGTGTGACCCGGTGGAAGATCTGCACGTGATTTTCTGCACGCAGGTCATGGGAATGCAGCCGCCCAACATGTTGCGCGCCAAGCTCGGGAGCCTTGTCTACAGTTCGCTGACCTGAGCGACCGGCCGCCTCGCTTCCCGATTCCACCACAAGCATGCGCCCGGCAACGGCGGGCTCTAGGGCTCCGGAATCGGTTGGACCAGGTGGTACTGACCAGGCCTCAGGCCGGTGAGCGTGCGGGTTGTACCGTCCCGCCAGGTGACCGTCGCCGAAACGGACGGCTCCGGGCGCTGCAAACCAAACACCACGCGCGGGTCGCTGGCCGATGCATAGCTGCCGTCCGTGCGCACGGTGCGGGTATTGCACTGGCCGAGCGCAACTGACGCGCCCAGCGCATGGGCGCCATCCGCTCCGCGCAACTCGAAGCCGATCCAGGCGCCGCGCGCGTCGTTGCGCAGCAGCCGGGCCGGCCCGTTGCTGTTGGTCAGAACAATGTCCGAGTCTCCATCGTTGTCCAGATCGCCGAACGCGGCGCCCCGGCTCACCTCCTCGCTGCGAAGCGCAGGCCAGCCGGTCACCTCGCTGAACCGTTTACCGTCATCATTGCGCCAGAGCTGGTTCCGCAGGCGTAGGGGATAGTCCTCGCCCGCCTTGCGCTGCGCTTCGATCGGGTAGACCGCGCCGTTGGCCACAAAGAGATCCAGATCGCCGTCGAGTTCCAGATCGAACCACCGGGTGCCAAAACCGGTGAACGCGGCGCTGGTCGCGCCGAGCCCCGCGGCGTTTGTACCGTCGACGAACCAGCCGCCCTGATTCAGATAGAGCGTGTTCGTCTCCGTGGTGAGATGCGTCACGAACAGATCAGCGTCACAGTCCCGGTCGAAGTCGGCGGCGTCGAGGCCCATGCCCGCCTCAGGCGCACCGTTCGAGTTGTAGGCGACGAACGCGAGGACGGCACCCTCGCCAAACCGCTTGCCGTCATTCAGCCACAGCAGGTTTGCGGCGCCGTCGTTGGCGATATACCAGTCGAGGCGTCCGTCGCCGTCGAAATCGTCAGCGATCACGCCCATGCCGGGGCCGGTTGCCGCGTCGATGCCCCACGCCCCGGTCATGTCCTCGAACGCAAAGCCCCCCGCGTTGCGATAGACCCGGTCCTGGCTCGCCGGATAGACGTCCGGTGCACAGTATGTGGGCCGCTGTGCGGCGTCTTTGCAGTCTTTGTTCTTCGCGAGCGAATAGTCGAGGTAGTTGGCGACGTAGAGATCGGGGCGGCCGTCGTCGTCGACGTCCGCGAAACTCGCGGACACCGACCATCCCGTATCACCAAGCCCGGACCGATCCGTCACGTCCCTGAATCTGCCGTCACCCAGATTCTCGAAGAGTTGATTAGCGCCGAAATTCGCGAGGAAGACGTCCAGATCGCCGTCACCGTCCACGTCTGCGGTGGCAATGCCCATCCCATACTCGCTTGCGACAACGCCCGACGCCTCTGTCACATCCACGAACCTGAGGCCGTTCGCGTCGGAGACATTCTGGTACAGGCGATCGCGGAGTAACGCGCCGCCGCGCGCATCGAGCGGCCCGCCCTGCACGAGCCACACGTCCAGTCGGCCGTCGCCGTCGAAATCCAGTAAGCCGGCACCCGCGCCCACCGTCTCGACAAGCCAGCGACGACCGCGCATGCCATTCTCATGGACAAAGTCGATCCCTGCTTGCGCGCTGATCTCTGCAAGCCCCGGGGAGTCCGCGTATCCCGACACACAGGCAAACGTCAGGGGGAGCGCAAGCAGCAGAGCGCGCCTCCGTGGGATACGCAGATCAGGGATTGTCGACACTTCCGTCAAAATACGAGACGGCGCGCCGGAACGCGTCGACGCCCACTTCGATGCCGGCAAGGCGCCCGGGGATGTCGTCAGCGGGCGGGTGGATGCCGCCCCAGATGCGCGACAAACTGCATTGGTCGGACGCATCCCGATAGGTTGCCCATTGCAGGGTCATGGACACCGACGGGCCTTCCTCGAACACGAGGAACTCGTTGGCCTCGATCTCGAAGCCGCTCATGCCGCCCGGGAAGAACGCATCGCCGGTCATCGCCGTAAGCACCTCGGCCGCCGCCCGCGAGTACGTCGAGTGCCCCGATACGTAGCCTGCAAACGGCGGTGTGACGAATGTCGGCCGCTGGTACGGCCACCAGTCTTCCGCACGAATCCAGTCGACACCGGCGACGTCGGTTGCCGGATCCTGGACAAAGTCGGGGCCACGCCATGCGCGCAGCTTGATCTTGCCGACGTGTTCGTCGGCGTCGCCGGCCAGCGGATCGCCGTCCGCGATGACCTCGATGAACCCCGGTTCCAGCGGAATCCCGTTGGCGTCGTAGGCCACCCCCGCGGGATCGCTGCTCTGACCAAGATCGGCCATGGCGCGGATCGCCGAGATCGGCCGGATGTAGTCGTACCAGCCTTTCATGCCCCAAGCGGTGATCGCCGCATCGTGCATAGCGCCGCCGAGTGCAAAGTAGCCTTTGACGTCCCACTCCAGCCGATCGACCACATCCCCCTGGCCCATGAAGCGCCGCTCGAGATCCGGATGATCATTCACCTCGTTGAGGATCACGAACCAGTGGCCCGGCGGGGTCTCGGAGTCGGGGCCGTCCGCCCAGAACTCCGCGAGGACGCGACTGTAGTCGCCGCGCGGCACGAGCTGCGGCACGTACGCCTCGCCCGTGGCGGGATTCGTCGCATACCCGGTACTGGCGTCTCCGCCCGCGAGTGCGTCGTAGAAGGCCCGGTAGCCGGGAAAGTTCGTCGGGTAGTCGTCGACCGCAATATTGCCCAGCGCCGCGGGCGAGATATCGACCATGGCGCCGTCTGCCGGATCGAGGTGCGCTGACCAGATCGAGACGAGCGCAAAACCCCACTGGTATTCGGCCTGCAGCGCGCCGCCAACCAAAGGCGGAGCGCCCGGATCGTGATACACCCAGTAGTCGAAGCCGTCCCGGCTGTAGACGGTCCGATCGTCAGCCGAAAGCGCAAATGGCTCAACCTGACCCCATTCGGGTGACAGAAAGTCCGGATCGGACGTCACGGGATTACCCGCCTGATCGACAAACTCGCTGAGAGCCAGCGCCTGCCAGCGATTCAGGTCGACGATCGATGGGTTACCTGGCTCCGCTGGCACCAAACGGGGATTTACCGGCGCGTAAGCGACGTTTGCATAGTCGTTGGCTTCGTTCGAGCCGTCCTGCAGCCCGAACGCAAGGTAACAGGCACCAATGTGATTGCCTAGCGCGGCGCCGGCGTCATCACCGCCCGCAGCATAGTCGATGTCTTCAAACTCCGGGTCGAGGCCAAGCGCACTCATCAGCGCGTCCGCATCCCGTTCGATCGCCGTTGCCCGCGGCGAGTTGGCAAACCGTGCGCGAATGATCCGGTACGCCGCATGACTGAGCGCGGCATCCCGCTGGCCATCCGTGTGGGGCATAGGCAACGCCTCAACGCCGCAGGAGACGCCCGCGCGGGTTCTGCCGAGCAGCCAGGGCGCAGCGTTTCCTGCGTCAAACACCGACCACGCGTCGTACATGGCAGCCGAGATGTGGAAGAGATTGCGGGCGTGCACGGTCGGGCGTGCAAAGTCATTGCGGATGGACTGCAGCAGGAGCTCGCTCCAGCGACGTGCGACCGACACGCCGGGACCCGCTGCGACGCCAGGCACATAGTTGGCGGTCACGGTCTCGGCGCCCGCGGGCATCGTGAAGGTTGTCGTCGACGCGGCCGCATCGGCAAACGTGCCGCCGCCGGTGCTTGTCCAGTGGCTGAAGAAGTATCCTTCCGCGGGCACGGCCGCAACAAGCGGCACCAAGTCTCCCTGCTGGTAAGCACCGTCTCCTGATCCCTGAACGACCGACAGGCTCTGGCTGACGCCGTCGCGTTCGATCGTCAAGAGCCGGTCAGCGGCCACCGCATCCCGACGGGATGCACTGCCGTCAGGCCATCGCACCACGACGTCCGCGACAGTCGCTGCGCCCAGACCGAAGTGAACCTCGAACGGGTTGTGGGACGTGAAGTTGTTACCGCCGCGCAGTTCGCGGACCTGCGTCCCATACTCGGTTGTCACGGTCACCCATGACCCGATCCCGAGCCGGTTCCCTGTCGCGTCCCGAAGCCGGATCGTGAGGTAGTGATTATCGTTATCCGTGTCGTTGCGGTAGTGCGCGAGCTGTTGTTCGTCATTGCTCGCGACGACGATGTCGATCGTGCCGTTCCGATCCGCATCGAAACAAGCGACCCCCCGTCCCTGGCCGGTGTGATCGACACCAAACTCATCTGCAGATTCGACGAACGTGCCGTCACCCTGGGCGTGAAAAAAGCGAGAAGGATTGGCCAGGAAGAGCGAGTCATCTTCGCCCTCATCGCTGGTATTCGAACCCGACCCAGTGAACCCGCGCCATCCATTGACGTGATAAATGTCGAGATTACCGTCGTTGTCGAAGTCAGCGAAACACGAGCCCCAGCCCCAGGCTCCGTCCTCAACACCGGCTACGCTGGTGACGTCTTCAAATGCGCCAGTGCCATCGTTCCGGTATAGACGATTTCCCCGAAGCGCGTTCTGCTGAAAAATCGATGAGACGAACCAGTCCATGTCGCCGTCGTTGTCATAGTCGCCCACCGCGGCGCCCATGCCCGCTTCATCGATGATGACGTCCCTGTCCGTCGTGCGGGTGAACGTGCCGTCACCATTGTTTCGCATGACCTGACTCGTCTGGAAATCCGCAGCAAAGAGCAGATCTGGGTCGCCGTCTGAATCGATGTCCGACAGCGTTGGCGTAAACGTGTAGTCATACAGGATGCCGTCCGCACCCCGTCGCGCCGTGCTCGCCGTCTCGATCAGCAAGTCGAGTCCGGCTTCGTCCGTCACGGGCTCGAACGTCCCATCGCCCCGGTTGCGAAACAGCGTTTCCGTGCCTGCAGCGGGTGTACCCCAGCGGCCAAGGATCAGGTCGAGGTCTCCGTCCTGATCGTAGTCTCCGAACAGAGACGATACGACAACCGGCCCATCGAGCTGGATTCCAGAACCCGCTGTGATGTCAACGAAGGTGCCGCCCTGGTTCTCGAACAGGTAGTGGAAGTCGCCCTCGATCACGCCCACGAACAAATCCAAGTCGCCGTCACCGTCGATGTCACCAAACGCCGGGCCGCTCGACTTGGCCGTCAGGTTGAGGCCAACGCTAGCCGCGACTTCATCGTACGTCCCGTCACCCGCGTTGCGGTAGAGGTGCCAGGGGGCGGCGTCACCACCCACGACCAGCAGATCGATGTCGCCATCCGCGTCGTAGTCAGCAGCTGCGATTCCGCTCGCGAACTCCCTGGGCTCAGCTTCCTCGCGCAACACCTCTGCCCGGTTGATGTCGGTCTGGAAGCCCCATTTGCGTGACATGCCAGCAAACTCCGCTAATTCGGAAAAGCGAACCGGTGCGTTTGGGTCCGCCGTCGTTGTCGGTGTCGGTGTGGGTGTGGGTGTGGGTGTGGGAATCGGTGTGGCTGCCGGAGTTGGTGTCGATGTG
>MDTE01114967.1_pt1 | contig 10677 bp, 12 predicted proteins | sample 811231 | NCBI WGS metagenome assembly MDTE01 (sample SAMN05326651, study PRJNA326480) | marine metagenome | isolation source: seawater | place: Indian Ocean: Red Sea | collected 2010 | reverse complement strand
TTTAAATAAAAATAAATTGAACAAATTAAAAAAAGTAAACCTAAATTAGTTTCTCCAGTCCATATAGCGTAAGCTCTAAAATGTGGTGATAAAATTATAGTTATTGATAATAAAAATAAAGTGATATTATTACAGTCTTTAAAAATAATTTTTAAACATTTAAATAAAATAAATGGAACCAAAATACATATATGGAGAAATATAAACCTTAGAAAATTATATTTATTACCGAATAATAATAAATTTTGTTTATCATCGGCATCAATCGATTTAACATTTATTAAATTAAGATTTTCAAAAGGTATATTTATTATTGTTAGTAATGAAATAAAAAATGGAGAATGATCAGAATTTAAATCTTTATAATTTAAAAACGAATAAAGTAAGTCATTGCTAAATTTGTTTAATAAACCTACATAAAAATTAAAATCTTGAATGGCTCCCCCAACTAGATCTTCATTATTAAAAAAACCAATAAGGAGAGAAAAATAACCAATTAATGATATTGAGATATAAAAAAAAATTTCTTTCTTATGGATAATTTGATTCATTAAAATTGATAATTAAGGTATTAAATAAATAATACGCACTTATGCAATAATAATGTTAATAAAACAAACAAAACATAATGATTTATAATATTTTAGATAAAATAGTAATGAATGATTTTTCAAGTACTATTGCAAATTTAGTTAAAAACAATGATAAATGTGTTGTATTTGATATTGGTTGTTTCCAAGGTAATTTTTCAAGAAATTTAATTAATAAAATACCTGCCTCCAAAAAAAAATTCTACTTATTTGACCCCAATCCAAATTTAAAGCTTAAAGATTTCAAGCATTTCAGTATTGCTTTCTCTAATAAAAAAAAAAAACAAAAATTTTATCTTAACACTTTTTTTCCTTCATCTGGATCCTCATTAAAACAAATAGTTAAAAATGATAAATTTTGGAATATTACAAGAAAATTTTTAAGTTTTAATGTTGGTAAAGATTTTAAGCAATTTCAATTACAAACAGATACATTAGATAATTTTTGTAAAATTAAAAAAATTAAAAAAATAGATATTTTAAAAATAGACGTCGAAGGTGCTGAGTACGATGTATTAATTGGAGGTAAAAAAATCTTAAATAATACTAAAATAATACAATTAGAAATTTTAGGCACTAAGGAAAATTTTAATAATAGATATAAAAAAATTGTTTCCTATCTTAAAAATAAAAATTTCAAAATAATTTCAGAAAAAAATATATGGAGTGTAGGAATTTTAAGCAATATTAAATCTAAAGATTTATTATTTATAAAAAAAGAAAAATGAAAATTTTAAACAGTATATTCAGAATTTTAAAAGATTATAAATTTTATATATTTATAATACTATATTTTGAGGTTTATTTTTATTTGAAAAATTATAAAGGATTTAAAATAAATTATTCGTCCAACAATAGAATGGCTGACAATATTCCATGTCCCTTTTTTTTCTTATACAAAATTAAAAAAAAACTAAATAATTATAAATTTAAAAGCTTTATAGATTTAGGTTGTGGATCAGGAAGAATCTTATATTTTTTTAACAAAAATTTTAAATTGAATAAAATTCTTGGTATAGAATATTACAGTGCTCAATATAATTATTGCAAGATGTTATTTAAATCAAATAAAAATATTTCTATTAAAAAATTGGATTTTTTAAAAATCGATTTTAAAAGAAATAATTATGATATTATTTTTTTAAGCGCTCCATTTAACCAAAAAAAAGATTTTAAAAAATTTATGAAAAAACTTTCAGGAATAAAAAAATTAAGGAAAAAGATAATAATTATTGTTAATTATGACATTAAGTTAATTAAAACAGTTAAAAATATTAAGTTAATTGATGAATTTTATTTAAGTAAAGAAAAAGGGTATTCAATATGTTCATTTTAAACTAAGTTGTATTATAAATTATGATGGAAAAAAATATAAGCATCATCTTATCTACATACAATGAAAAAACATCGATTGAATTTACAATCAATGAAATATTAAAAAACTTACCAAATGCACAAATAGTAATTGTTGATGATGACTCACCTGATGGAACATTTGATATATTAAAAAAATTTGAGTCTAATAATATTAAAATTTACAAAAGAAAAAAAAATAAAGGCTTAGCAACAGCCTTTCTAACGGGATTGATAAATACTGACGGTAATGTTGTCGGTTGGTTGGATTCTAATATGGGATCTTTGTCATCTAAGTTTCCTGAAATGATCTCAAAACTTGATAATTACGATATTGTTTTATTATCAAGATATATTAATGGAGGTTCCGATGATAGAAACTTTGTTAGAGTCTTTTCAAGCAAACTAATAAATCATTTAGCAAGATTTTTGCTTAGATCGAAAATAAAAGATTTGAGTAGTGGTATTTTTGTCATGAATAGAAGTGTTTTACTTGATGTTGTTCCTGTTGCTACGGGACATGGGGAGTTTTTTGTTGAATTTCTTTCTCATGCTGAAAAAAAAGGTAACAGAATTTTAGAAATACCCTATATACATCCTGTTGATTTAGAGGGTAATAGTAAAAGTTTTCCAAACATTTTTAGATTTCTATACTTAGGTTTTTTTTATATTATAAGATTATTTCAAACTATCTTTAGAAGATAATTTATGATTGAAAATATTGTTCATAAAAAAAAACAGTACGCTCTAATTGTAAGAAAAAAGTACAGAAAATTGAGCGGAATAAAGTTTTTTACTAAAGATAAAGATACTCAGCAATTTGGTTATATGAAGCATAAAAAAAATCATATTATTATGCCTCATTTACATAATAAACGTCTGACAAAAATTTTGAGTACTACTGAGGTAATATTATTATTTAAGGGAATATTAAGAGTAGATTTTTATGATCGTAGAAAAAAATATTTGTTTAGCAAAAAAGTCTATGCTGGGGATATAATAATGTTAGTTCATGGTGGTCATGGATTTAAAGTATTAAAAGATGTAGAAATGATTGAGGTAAAACAAGGTCCTTATAGTCTATCAAAAGACAAAGTAAAATTTAATTATATTAATGAAAACAAAATTAAAATCAAAAAAAATTAAGTTTCCAGTTAGCAAACCTCATATTACAAAAAATGATATTTTTTCTGTAACAAGAGCTCTTCAAAATAAATGGATATCTTCAGATGGACCTGAAGTAAAAAAATTTGAATCTAAATTTTCAAAAATTTTTAATCGAAAATTTTCAGTTGCTGTTTCAAGTGGCACTGCAGCATTGGAGATTGCAATCAAATCTTTAGGTATAAAAAAAAATGATGAAGTAATAATACCAAATTTTACAATCATATCTAATGCATTAGCAGTTTTAAGACAAAACGCTAAAATAGTATTAGTAGACTGCAATTTATCAAATTGGAATATTGATCTTGAAGATTTAAAAAAAAAAATCAATAAAAAAACGAAAGCAATCATAATCACTCATATTTATTCTTTTTCTAACGATATGGATAAGATTTTTAAAATACTAAACAAAAAAAAAATTTTTATTATAGAAGATGCAGCTGAAGTAATTGGATTAAAGTACAAAGATAAAATGTGTGGATCTTTTGGTGACATCAGTACATTTAGTTTTTATGCTAATAAGCAAATTACTACTGGAGAAGGTGGAATGATATCTACAAATAATGATAAAATATTCAAAAAATGTAAGTCCTTAAGAAATCTTTGTTTTGGTAGCGTAGATAGATTTAATCATGCTGAGATTGGTTGGAATTATAGAATGACAAATATTCAAGCTTCTTTAGGTTTAAGTCAAATTAAAAACTTGAAAAACATCGTAACAAAAAAAATGCAAATTGGACAGAGATATTATAAACGCTTAAGTTTAAATCCCAATATTCAAATTTTACCTCCAAAAATCAGTTATTCAAAAAATATATATTGGGTTGTTGGAATTGTAATACAAAACGACTTAATGACAGCTAAACAACTTTCAAAAAAACTTTTAAATTACGGAATATCATCAAGACCTTTCTTTTATCCGATGCATAGACAACATATTTTAAACAAAATGAAATTAATAAATAAAACTCAAAAATTTCCTAATTCTGATTATTTGTCAAAATATGGGTTGTATCTTCCTTCTTATTTTTCTTTGAACAATAAAGAAATTGATTTTATTTCTAGTGTTGTAAATAAAGTTTTACAATAAATTTAGCTAATGAAATCTAGAAAATTATTATTTATTAGAGGCTTTTATGATATTCTACCCTTAATGTTGCCTGTAGTTCCTTTTGGAATTATTTTTGGAGCTATTGGTATAGAATTAGGTTTTGGTGCATATTTTACATTTGCATCATCAATTATAATATTTAGTGGTGCTAGCCAAATTGTCATTTTGCAATTGCTGTCATCAGGAGCATCATCAATTGTATCAATCACTTCATCTTCTGTTATAAGCACAAGACATCTTCTTTATGGAGCGGTAATAAATCAACATCTTAATCATTTATCAATATTTTGGAAACTATCATTATCTTATTTGCTAACCGATCAAGCATTTGCTGTATCAAATGAATTTTTAAAAAAAAATTTTAAGGAAAAATTTAAACATTATCACTTAGTTGGTTCAGGTTTTACTTTATGGATTATCTGGCAAGCATCAACATTAGCTGGTATAATTTTAGGATCTATAGTTCCTGATGAACTTGGATTAACATTTACTATACCATTAACTTTTCTAGCACTTTTAGTAAATTATTTAAGAAAAATTGATCACCTAATTGTTATTATATTGTCTGGTTTCTTTTCAGTTATTTTTTTTAATGCACCATTTAAATCCTATATAATTTTATCAAGTTTAATCTCTTTAATTGGTGCAATGATAATTATTAAAATTAAGGAAAAATGATAGAAATTTGGATAACACTAGTCATTGCCGGATTAATAAATTATTTAACAAGATTAAGTTCAATCATAGCAATTGACACAAATAAATTAAGTAAAAAAACAAAATTATTACTGACATATGTTCCTTCATCAGTTTTTCCAGCAATAATTTTCCCTGCTATTTTTTTGGATCAGTATGGTAGTTTAACTTCATATAGTGATCCAAAAATTATTGGATTTTTAATGGCTATAATAGTTGGATTTATGACGAGAAATTTAATATTCACTATAATAGTGGGTTTAATTTCTTATTGGTTCTTTATATTTGTAATTTAATTAAATTTTAAAAAAAATTTTTTTATATAATTTAGCGTGTTGTTTAATTTCAAATCTAAATAAATATTTTTTTGCATATTTTGTTTTATTTTTTAGAATTTTTGGATTTTTAAAATGATTTATAATTTTTATCGCTAAATATTTATAATCACCAATCTTTACAAGATCACCACCCTTATTATTCATTAATATTTCAGAAGGTCCTGCGTTTGAATTAGTTGAAATTACCGGAGTTCCCAATGCTATAGACTCTACAAGAACATTGCCAAAACCTTCGTAAAGAGACGTTAATAATAAAATTTCAGACCTTCGTATATAACAATATGGATTCAAAGATTTCTCAATAATTATAATTTTATTATAAATGTTTAATTTTTTTGCTAACGAAATAATATTTTTTTTTTCATTTCCATATCCAATTAATATTAATTTTATATTATGCAAATTATTAGAGGCAATTTTAAATGCTCTTAAAGTTGTTGGTATATCTTTCCTTTTTGTAAATCTTGAGACATTAATTATATATTTGAAATTTCTAGATAAATTAATTTTTTTTCTAGAATAATTAATAATCGATTTATCAAATGATGGGTTATAAATTGTTTTTACATTTCTATTTATTAACCTTTGAAGATCTGAACTTAATTTTTTTGAAATTCCAATTATTAAATCAGCTTTTGGATAAGTATATTTAATTAATATTTTTAATAATATTTTTTTTATTTTTTCATTAATTGTTCTAAAAAAATTTAATTCATCAAGATGATTTCGGTCAATAAATATAGTTTTTACATTAGGGTTATTTTTTGTTGCAAAGTATGACGCAATATTTGCAAAGTTTTGATTAGAAATTAATATAACTTTTTTAAATTTTTTATTTTCAGTAAATTTATTTATAATTTTTCTTAAATCGCTAATTGCATAAAAAGTTCTTGATGAATTAATTTGTTTAAATTCTATATTTTTATTTAAAAATTTTTTTAAAAAACTCTTATTTAGAGATATAAATGTAATAGAGAAATCTTTTAAATCTAAATTTTTAATTAGTCTATAAAGGGAATTATCCGCACCTCCAATATGTGAATAGGGATGAAAAAAAACTAATTTAATTTTGCTAGCCATTATAAGTATGTATTATAATTATTTAAACATTACAAATAACTCACCTAATAATTGATATATAATAAATTTTACATATTTCGCTTGTTCAATTATAAATATTAAAATAAATAATCATGAAAATAATAGATGCCCTCGTGGTGAAATTGGTAGACACAAAGGACTTAAAATCCTTGCCCTTTTGGGAGTGCCAGTTCGAGTCTGGCCGAGGGCACCACAATTTTTAATTTAATGGAAAATAATAAGATTAAATTAAAAAATCCTAAAATTAGTGTTCATATTCCATATTTTTTTGATATTAAAAAAAAATTACAAGTTAAAAATTTTGATAAAGTTTGTAAAAGTTTTTTAAATATTTCAAAAAATACAAAAATTTTCGTACATACGAACAAAAAAAATAAAAATAAAAAAAATATTAAATTTATTCACTATAAATTTAAAGATGACCATCCATACAAACTTACTTGGTATCCGAGAAAGCTAATGGAAAAACAAAAAAATAAATTTGATTTTTTCATTTATTGTGAGGACGATCTTTTATTTACAAAAAAAAATTTTAATTACTGGCTTAAATATAAAGATACTTTTTTAAGAAATAGTTATAATGTTGGATTTGTTAGAGTAGAAGTAAACAAAAAAGATAAACTCATGTATACAGCTGATCAGGTAAGTAAATCGAAATTTTTTGTAGAGATTAATTTTAAAAAATATTTAGTTATTTCAAATCCACATTGTGCTTTTTGGATATATGATAAGAATGAATTTAATGAATTTATTAAAACTAAATTTTATAAATTTCAGTGGAAATGGATTACAAAGTCTGGAATTCTACTTTACAGAGAAATGGCTTCTCATGGCTGGTATGGTACAAATATGAATGGAATAGACATGAATAGGTACAAAGCTACAATTATTCCCTTTAAAAAAAATCATATTGATAAAGACTCTTTAGTTCGCCACTTGTCAGATACTTATTGCAATAATCCAGCAGGTATTTTTGGAACTTTTAAATTAAAAGATATTATTGATAGTGAATTAATTAAATTTAAACCTGTTAATTCATACCAGAGAATACTAAAAAGAGTTAAATATTTATTATATTATTACTCAAGATTAAATCTTAAAAAATATATAAAATTATTTAAATGAAACTTAAAATTAGTTTAATAAGCGATAAAAATAAAAATTCAAAGAAAATAAAATATAAATTAGAAAAAAAATTAAAACTTTCTTCTATAAAAAATTCTGAAATAATCATCGTAATTGGAGGTGATGGATTTATGCTTCAAACTCTAAAAAAGTTTTACAAATTTAAAAAACCATTCTACGGAATAAATTCTGGTGACTATGGTTTTTTGATGAATAAATTTAATGAGAAAAATATAATAAAAAATTTAATTAAAACTGATAAGATTAAAATATCTCCACTACAAATGAGCGTAAGAAACAAAAATAATAAGATTAAAAAATCAATAGCAATAAACGAAATATCTATTTTACGACAAAGTAGACAAGCCGCGTCACTATTAATTAAAAATGGAAAAAAAAATATAATTAAAAAATTAAGAGGGGATGGATTATTAGTATGTACACCAGCGGGAAGTACTGCATATAATCTTTCAGTACATGGGCCAATTTTAAACTTAAATTCTAATAAACTTGCCATCTCTCCAGTTAGTCCCTTTAGACCAAGAAGATGGAAAGGAAAAATTGTTAGTAATAAATCGAAAATATATATTAAAAATCTTAATCCAAAAAAAAGGCCCATAAGTGCAGTTGCGGATAATGTAGAAGTTCGAAATGCAGTCGATATAAAAGTTAGTGAAAATAAAAAAATAATTTTTAGCCTTCTTTATAATAAAAATAAATCTATCGATAAAAAAATTAAAATTGAACAAATAAGGAAGGAAATAGGCAGAACCTAGGTGGTGCCCCCACACGGACTCGAACCGCGGACCTACTGATTACAAATCAGTTGCTCTACCAGCTGAGCTATAGGGGCTTTTGATGACATTTAATATACTAAAAATAAAAAATATCTATTTTTAATTTATATTTATTTAAGTTATTATTTTTAGAACCTTGTTATGTTAATTTCTTTTAAAAATCCAACATATGTTATTTATTTATTATTAATAATTTTTGGTATTTTAAGTATTTTTTTTCAGCTCAATTTTGAGGATTTTTGGCTAGATGAAATGAATAGTTTTTACGTGGCTGATCCGCGAATTACTATTGATGAAACTATAATTAGACATAACAAGACTGATTGGCACAATACAAAATTATTTAATATTATATTAAAAAACTTTTTATCAATTTTAGGATACGACTCTGAAATTGCTAGGTATCTTCCTTTCATTTTTGGAAGCCTATCAATTGCTGTTATTGGATTAATTTCTTATGAAATTAAAAATGATAAATCCTATTTATTAAGTACCCTTTTGGCATGCTTAAGCATTTATTTAATAAAATATTCTCAAGAAGTAAGACCTTATACTTTACTACTTCTTTTAAGTTCTTTAAATATTTTGTTCTACATAAAATTAATTAAAAAAAACAATAGTATTATAAAAATTAATTTAAACTTTTTATTTTTTGTAATTTTTTCAGTTTTAAATTACTCAGCGAATCCATTTGCGTTAATAATATTTTTCTCTCAATTTTCAACATCGTTAGTAAGTTTTTTGTTTTTTAGGAAAAAACATTTTTTATTTTTTTTATCAACTATATTTATAATATTTATATATATCATATTTAATTTTGATTATATTTTGTTTCAAATTTCATTTAAAAACTACATGCTTTCATCAGACATAATCAATGTTATGGATGGATTATATTTCCCAAGATTCTTTGGATCTAAAATAATGGGATATATATACTTAATAAGTTTAATTATTTTAATTTTCTTAAATAGAAAAAAAATCTTTTTAGAAAATTATAATTATTTATTTTTATTTTTAATTATTATTTATTCTTATTTAATTCCTTTAATTTATGGATTAATTAAAACACCAGTCCTTCATGATAGGTATATTATATTTATCTTAATACCAATATTTTTACTTATTTCGAGTTTAACTAATGATTTAAAATCTAATAAAATAAAAATATTTTTTATTTCATTTATTTTAATAACAACTATTTCAAATCAATATTTAGAAATATTTGATAGAAAAAATACAAAACCTGAATTAAAAAAAACTTTAAATACTATAAGCAACAGTGAAATAAAAGAAATAGTATATTATGATCCTACTGAAACGTACAGTTTAGTTTTTAATTATATTGATAATCTTAATCAAAATAATGATTACGGTCTTAAATTACTGGAATATAAAAATTTACCAGAAAACTTAAAAACTTTTTGGGTGTTATGCTATACCCCAGTTGTTAATTTTAAATGTAGTATGCCTAATAATGAAGATTGGAAATTAATTGATGTCAATAAATATCATCATACAGAAACTAGATTAATTGAATTAAAATAATTTTACTTTCCAAAGTTATTTATATGATGAAAAACTATTGCTGCACTGTTAGAAACATTTAAGCTTTCAATTTTGTTGTTGATTTCAATTTTTACAGAAAAGTCTAAATATTTTTCTGTGTGTTTTTTCATTCCATATCCTTCAGATCCAAAAACCAATATATTTTTACCTGTCCATTCAATATCTCTAAGAGCTTTGTTTCCTCTAGAATCAAATCCATATACCCAAAAATTTTTTTCCTTAAGTGATTTCAATGTAGAATTAATATTTGAAACTATAAAAATATTTAAATGTTCAATACAGCCACTTGCAGATTTATGCATAAGTTTGCTGGTTTCCGGATAGTCTCTTTCTCTAACTATTATTCCATCTATGTTGAAAGCACTTGCACTTCTAATTATAGATCCAATATTCCTTGGATCAGTAGCACCGGCTAAGCATATTAAATTTAATTTTTCTCTCTCTTTAATAAATTCTTTTAATTCAATTTTTTCTAGTTTTTCAACTTCAGCAACAAATCCTTGATGTAGTATATTTTCATTTTTACAATAATTGTCTAATTCCCTTTTTGTTTTGTAAAATATTTTCATATCTTTAAGAAGGTTTTTTTTTGGACTAACCCTATGAATTGTTTTTTTACTTTCCTCAGTTAAAAAAATTTTAAGCACTTTTCTTCTGTTACTTTTGAGAGCTTCTATAACAGGGTGTTTTCCAACTATAAAATATGATGATTTATTCATTTAACCTTATTTTACACGTATTTTCGCAGATTCTACCATAAATTCTAATATTGCAATTATAAGATAAAAATATATAAACCGCCTGTTGTTTAGGCTTTATTAAACATGTGGACA
>MDTE01192116.1_pt1 | contig 10678 bp, 10 predicted proteins | sample 811231 | NCBI WGS metagenome assembly MDTE01 (sample SAMN05326651, study PRJNA326480) | marine metagenome | isolation source: seawater | place: Indian Ocean: Red Sea | collected 2010 | reverse complement strand
AAATTTATAATTCAACCACTAGTTCCCTTATATGTAGCATGGTTTTTTTTTATGATAAGATTTTACTTAATGCCATGGGTTTTAGGTTATTCTGTAATGGGTATGCTATCTTTTCCTTTAGAAAGTGAAATTTCGAGACAAATTTACCAATTTTTTAATTCAATTAAATTTTAAAAGTTGATACTAGTAAATCTAGTTATCAATGAAAAAAATACAAATTTCACCATCGATATTATCAGCTGATTTTGGTCAGCTTGGAGAGGAAATTAAAAGACTAGAAGATGCTGGAGCTGATATGGTCCATGTGGACGTCATGGATGGGCATTTTGTTCCTAATTTAACAATTGGCCCTCCTGTAATTAAAGCATTAAAAGATAAATCTTCAATGATATTTGATGTTCATTTAATGATATCACCAGTTCATAAATACATCGATGCTTACTCAGAAGCAGGCGCGGATATTATTACCATTCATCCTGAGGCAACAAGTAGTTTGATAGACTCAATAAACAAAATAAAAAAATTAAAAAAGAAGGTTGGGGTATCTTTAAATCCTGAGACGAAAATTGATGTAATCAAAGATTTATTAGATCGAATTGATTTAGTTTTAATTATGAGTGTAAATCCTGGTTTTGGAGGACAAAAGTTTATGCCAGAAGTATTAGATAAGATAAAAGAATTAAAAAAAATTCAGAAAAGCAAAAACATAGATTTTGATATTGAAATAGACGGTGGAATTAATTTTGAAAATTCAAAAATAGCCATTAAGGCAGGTGCTAATATTTTAGTTTCTGGAACTACGATATTTAAAAGTAACAACGGAGATATAAAAAAGAATATTCATTTACTTAAATCTCATTAAATAAATGATTTTAAGAAATTTATTAAATTTCCTGTATCAATTCTATAAGACTTTTTATTCTAAATTTAGAAATTTTTATCTTAATTCAAATTATTACGATAAGAAAATATCTAATATCAGGTTTAATGATCTAATTTATAAACCTAGTCCACATTTACTCTCATCTTTAATAAATTATCAAACAAAAAAGATAGATATAAACGATATTTCAATTGAAAACTTATGGACAAACAAAAATATAAATTCCAGAGATTTCAAAAAGCTTAATAATTTTTATTGGTTTTTTAAATTAGATTTAAAGTCATCAAAAAAAAATATACATAAAATCATATCTGATTGGATAGATAAAAACTTTAAATATAATTCTAAAAGCTGGGAATTTGATATTACCTCAAAAAGAATTATAGCATGGCTTTCAAATTATAATCTAACTTTTAATGAAAGTGACAAAAGTTACCAAAAAAAATATAATTTAATGATACAGAAACAAACAAATCATTTAGTTAACGAAATTAATAAATCAAAAGATTTAGATGATAAAATAATTGGATGTGCAGCTATCATCTTAGTTGGTCTTTGCTATAAAGATCAAAAAAATTATCTATAATACGGTTTAAGTTTGTTAAAAAAAATTATCAAATCAAGTTTTGATAATTATGGTTTTCCAAAATCTAGAAATATTAAACAATTAATTTTCTACTTAAAATATTTTATTCTTATAAGAGAGTGGTTCAAAGAATCACAAATTGAGATACCAGATGAAATAAACGAAACAATTTACTATTTAGGACAAGGTTACGCTTTTGTCTGGCAAAACACTCAGTTTGATATTTTAATGAATGGAAATAATATTTCTAACAATCACGATTTTGATAATTATTTAAAAAGATTTGATTATAAATTTAAGAATGAAGAAAAAGAATTTGGAGGTTATATAATTCTTAACGGTAAAAAGATATCATTAGTAATGGATGCTGGTCCATCTCCCTCATCAAGATTTTCTAAAGACTACCAGGCTGGAGCATTATCATTTGAAATAAATTCTAATGGAAAAAAACTTATTAGCAATTGTGGATATTTTGGTTATAAAAATGTTGATCTAAAAAAATTATCAAAGTCAACTGCTACACATAGTGTATTGATTATTGACGATAATTCCTCGTGTCGCTTTGAAAAAAGAAATAATAAAGGTTTTTTAATTAATGGTGGGATAAAAATATTAAAAAAAAATTTAATATTTGAAAAGAATTACTGGAAAATAAATGCTTCGCACGATGGATATTTAAGAAAATATAATACAATTTATGAAAGACAAATAGAATTTTTTCCAGAAAAATATAAATTTGTAGGGAATGATAAAATCTTGAGTAGAAAAAACAAGTTAAATATAAAATTTGAGTTGAGATTTCACTTGGAACCAAATGTAAAATTAATGAAAACACAAGACAATAAAACTATATTAATTGAATTAGATGACCAGGGTTGGAAATTTAGTTGCGAAAAATTTGAAATCAATATTGATAAAGGACTTTATTTCGGCAAAAAAAATTCATATACACAAAATCAAAATATTTTTATTAGTGGAATTACTAATACAACTGAGGAAAGCATATCTTGGGAGCTAAGTAAAATTTAATGAAAAAAATTAAAAAAGCATTAATTTCTGTTTCAAATAAAGAAAATTTAAAACCGCTCCTTCAAATTTTAAAAAAAAATAAAATCAAAATTATAAGTTCTGGTGGGACTTACAAAGAAATAAAAAAATTAAAATTTCAATGTACCGAAGTTTCAAATTATACAAAATCACCTGAAATATTAGATGGAAGGGTAAAAACTTTACATCCAAAAATTTATGCTGGAATTTTAAACCAAAGAAATAAAAAAAGTCATCGTAAAGATCTTATCAAAAATAATTTTGATGACATTGATCTTGTAATCGTAAATTTTTATCCTTTTGAGAAAACCCTAAAAAAAACCTCAAATCATAATGAAATTTTAAGCAAAATAGATATTGGTGGTCCAACAATGGTTAGGGCTGCTGCAAAAAATTACAATGATGTTACAGTAATAACATCTAATTCTCAATATAATGAACTAATAGAACAAATAAAAAATAATAAAGGTTTTACCACTCTTAAATTTAGAAAAAAAATGTCTCAAATAGCATTTGCTGAAACAGCATATTATGATGCAGTAATTTCTAATTATTTTAATAAAATTGATAATATTAATTTTCCACATAAAAAGATTATTTATGGTAATTTAATTTCAAAACTTAGATACGGTGAAAACCCTCATCAAGAGAGTGCAGTTTACTCAAAAAATAATATTTTGGATATTCACCAAATTCACGGAAAAAAACTGAGCTACAATAATTTGAATGATATTTTTTCAGCTCTTACAATTTCAAAATCTTTTCCAAAAAATATTGGCACCGTAATTTTAAAACATGCTAATCCTTGTGGCGTTTCATCATTAAAAAATAATTTAAATAGTTTTAAGTTTGCACTTTCATGTGATCCAATAAGTGCATACGGCGGAATAGTTTCTTGTAATTTTAAAATTACCAAAACAATTGCAACTGAACTAAATAAAATTTTTTTTGAAGTGATTATTGCAAACGGCTTTGATAATAGCGCTTTGAAAATATTAAAAAAGAAAAAAAACTTAAGGTTAATAAACGCCGAACACTATGTGCTGTCTGAAGTTTTAAAATATACTTCTGTAAATAGGAATATATTAGTACAATCTGAAGATACAAAAATATTTAAAAAAAAAGATTTTAAGGTTGTATCCAAAAGAAAACCATCAAAATCACAATTTGACGATTTAATGTTTGCTTTCAATGTATGCAAATACGTTAAATCTAATGCTGTTGTTTTAGCTTCTAATAAAACAACAATAGGAATTGGATCAGGACAACCAAGTAGATTGGATAGCAGCCAAATTGCAATAGATAAAATGAATAAATTTATGAAATCATCTAAGGATATTGTTGCAGCATCTGATGCTTTTTTTCCATTCGTTGATGGAATAGAAAAACTTGTTCAATCCGGTGTACAAGCTGTAGTTCAACCAAAGGGATCAATCAGAGATAAAGAAATAATTAAATTTGCAAATGATACTAATACAGTTTTATTATTTTCAAAAACAAGACACTTTAGACATTAAGAATTTCGTCAATTTTAGCAGCTAAAATAAAATCATTTTCTGACAAACCTTTAATGGCATGAGTAGTAATATTTATTTTAGCATAACCCCAGCCAAAATTTATGTCGGGATGATGTCCCTCATTTTCAGAAATTTCACCAACTTTATTGATAAAATCTTGACTTTCTTGAAAGTTTTTAAAATCAAATTTTTTTTCCAAAAAATAAATTTGTTTGTCACCTTTTACAATTTCCCAGCCATCAACTTTTTTTTGATATTTTTGTATTTCTGAAATATCAAAAGGCATGACCCCACCCTCACAAGGAACACATTTTTTATTTATTAAATCATTCATATACTTATTTATTTATATCCTAATTCTTTTAATTCAATATTAAATTTTTTATCAATCATGGCTACTATATTTTTTGGTAAAAAGTTTTCCCATTTATTTTTAAAACCCATGTTGAAAAAATTAATTTTTTTTCCTCCACTTGACATATAGCCTTCACTAAAGCCTTCATTTAATTCTTTGTTTTTTAAATTTGAAAAATTTGTAGATCTTAAAGAATTATTAAACTTATTTTCATCTATTTGACTATTTGGATTACCATATAATTGATTAATAAAATTTATCATTTCCATAAAAATTTCTTCTTTGTTATTTTTTAAATCCTCATACTTAATAAATAAAACTTTAAATTTTTTATTATTTTTCCAAGATTTATAATGTTCAGACCAAGGACCTAAAAATGTAAAATTACTACAATCTCCATTACTAGCTTTTTCAGATAATGAAGCGTTTTGATCTAACATTCTTTCCAACGCATATTCTAGTGTGAAGGAATAATGATGGCACATAGATGTTATTACATTTCTGGGGTCTCTGACTATGTAAATAGCACCAGCTGTTTCACTCTCTGTCGTAAAATCAAAATTATTAAATTTGTTAAGAGTGTTATGAGTTTTTAGAAAAAAAATCTTTTTTTTGTCAAAAAAAAATTTTTGATTGGGTATCCAATTTTCAGCAGCATCCGTAAATGATAAAAAATCTTTTTGGGAAAATCTTATTGAAGGAAATTGAGGAATATTCATTAATAAGCTAAAGTCAAATTTTCCTTTTTTTGAAAAAAAATAAGAGGACAAGAAAGATCTAATGAAAGTATTTCCACTTTTAGGATAAGATGCAATCCAAATAATCATATAAAATTTTTTGTTATGGAGCGGGCAAAGGGGGTCGAACCCTCGACCTTCTCGTTGGCAACGAGACGCTCTACCACTGAGCTATGCCCGCATATTAAGATTATAGTAAGCCTTTTTTTTGATTCAAGCTATATTAATGTGTTATATTTAATCATGTTAAAAAAAGAAGAATTACCAAATAAAATCCCAATATTTCCATTAAGTAATTTTATTATATTTCCAAAAACTTCTGTTCCACTTAACATTTTTGAACCACGTTACATTGATATGGTAAATGATAGCATGAAGTCAAACAAACTTATTGGAATGATCCAACCAAAGATTACTATCAAGCAAGACTCTACTATAGAGAAACTCCATGATATTGGATGTTTAGGAAAGATTACAAGTTTTAAGGAAACTGACGATGGAAGATATTTAATTGATTTGAAGGGAGTGGCAAGATTTAAAATAATTAAAGAAATAATAAATGAAAAAAAATATAGAAGTTGTGAAGTAAGTTTTGAAAATTTCTTAGATGATTTAACCGAAAAAAAAGAGAATTTAAAATTTTCAGATCTTGAGTTAATTTTTAAAGATTTAAAATCTCTATTTGAAAAAAGAGGATTTATTATTAATTGGAAAGCCCTAGAAAAACAAAGCTTAGACGAAACCATAAATGCTCTAGCTATGGCCTCTCCTTTTAGTTTAGAGGAAAAACAAGTTTTATTAGAAGCGCAAAATTTAGCGGTTAGAAAAAATAAAATTGCTGAAATTCTGAATACCTATTCTTACGACGAGTATAATAATACAACTTTACAGTAATTTAGATTCTAATTCCGTTATCTGCATATTTTTTAAAAAAAGAATTAATCAATTTTTTTTGACCTATAAAATTGATCGTTTTACTAATAAATTTAGATTTAGTTTTACTTTCAAAATTAAATATTTCATAAATCCAATCAATACCTGTCGCAAAAATATAATTTCGATCTTGTGAATTTTTTTGAAATTCATAGCAAACTGAACCATCAATTTGCATACCTAAATTTAGTTTATTATCGATTAATTCTGATAAAAGTTTAATGTCTCTTAACGACATATTGAATCCTTGTCCTGCTAAAGGATGTATTTTGTGAAGCAAATCTCCAAAGGCAAGAATATTATTTTTATAATATTTTCTTAAATTTGATGATTTCAATCTAAAGCTTGCACAATCATCTATTTTTTTAATTAGATAGTTTGGGTTAAATTTTTTAATCAATTTCTTTATTTGTTTTTGAGTATTTATATTTCTACTTCTTAGAGAATATATAACTGAAGTTGAAGAATTCGAAATTGGTAAAAAAGCTATCGGTCCCTTATTAGTAAAATTTTGGTATGCAATATTATTTTTTTCTTTTTTTTTATGATTAATAATTGTGGTGTATGCATAACTATTATAATTCTTTTCTATCTTTTTATAAAAATATTTATTTGTAATTTCATGTTTTGGGTCACAATTCACAATTAAATTATAATTTTCTTTTAAAATATTTTCTAAGTTAATTTTTTTTTTAAAATTAACATTTTTTCCTTTTTTTAAATTTCTAAGTAATAATTCATTAAGTTTATAATTTTTAATTATAGAAAAAATTTGTTTATTATCATTTTTAAAGTTTAAAATTTCTTTATTTGATGAATTTTCTGTAAGAACTTTTATCATTTTAATTTCCCATAAAATTTTTTTTATATTGACTATCTCATCGTTAAAAAAATCAATATTAGATTTTGAAATACCGATAGTCCTTGTTTTATCGTAAATTTTTTTTTTGGTGTTTACTAAAATATCTATTTTCAAGTCTTTTTTCATCAATACATTAGCGAGAGATAGGCTAACAAGACCGTCACCAATAATACAAACTTTCATAACAAATTAATTTTAACAATAAAAATTAGATGATACAAAGTGATAAATTTGATTCATTAAAATGAATATAAAAAATATAGCAAATATTACTGTTCAATTTACGATTAATAGATTAATTGAAATTTTAGGTTTAATTATATCATTCTCTGGAATACTACTAATCATCGCATTAGCATCATACTCTCCAGAAGACCCGAACTTCATATTTCCGCAAAATACAGAAATCAAAAATTTACTTGGTTTTCAAGGAAGTTATACATCTGATTTATTTTTTCAATCTATTGGTATTATATCTTATCTAATCTCTCTAACTTTATTCATCACTGGGATAAATATTTTTAAGAGTAAAAATATATTTTTGATAATAGAAAATGCTTTTTTCATTATAATTTGCTCTTTATTTGGATCTTTATTTTTTAATTTTTTTTATAATGACAATTTTTCCCTTTTTATAAATGGAAATGGAGGATTTGTTGGATCATATCTTAATAAAAATTTATTTGGAAATTTAATTAATCTAAATATTAGCATAGCTTATTACCTTCTTATTGTTTTGATAATAGGATCTTTTTTAAAAAGTATAAATTTTAAAATAAAAAGTTTTCTTAAATTATTAAAAAAACTCTCAACACTTTTCAATAAAAGGGAAAATACAACTTATACTGACAAAAATGAAATTATCACAGAGTACATTCCACAAGATCAAATCAAAAATTTAATTCAAGAGGACTTACCTTTTATTAAGGCTGACAAATTAAAAAACAATGAAAAATTAAAATTTAATCTTCCTACATTTGAATTATTAAAGATACCATCAATTAAAGAAAGGAAAACCAAAAAAGATGAAAATCAAAACCCTGAATTTCTTGAAAGAATATTAAAGGATTTTGGCGTAAATGGAAATATCAAAAAAATTAGTCATGGTCCAGTTGTGACATTAAACGAATTTGAACCAGCCGCAGGGGTTAAAGTTTCTAAAATTATTAACTTATCAGATGATATTGCAAGGAATACCAGCTCAGAGTCAGCAAGAATTTCGACAATTCCAGGAAGTAATACTGTTGGAATTGAATTACCAAACATTACACGAGAAAATGTTTATTTAAGTGAAATTTTAAATAGTAAAGAGTTCAAAAAAAAAGAAATTAAATTACCTATAGCATTAGGAAAAAATATTTCTGGTGACCCTTTAGTAACTGATTTAGCTTCAATGCCTCATTTATTAATAGCTGGAACTACAGGCTCTGGAAAATCTGTTTGTATTAATACTATTATTTTGTCACTTTTGTTTAGACATACTCCTGATAAATGCAAATTTATTTTGATTGATCCAAAAATGTTAGAGCTCTCGACTTATGAGGGTATACCACATTTATTATGTCCAGTCATAACTGAAGCTAAAAGAGCTGCTTCTGTTCTCGGTTGGGTAGTAAAAGAAATGGAAAGTAGATACAGATTAATGACAAAAGAAGGTGTTAGGAATATAGATTCTTACAATTCAAAACATAAATTAGCAATGCCCTATATAGTAGTTGTAGTTGATGAAATGTCGGATTTGATGCTTGTTGCTGGTAAAGAAATTGAAAATTACATTCAAAAATTATCTCAAATGGCAAGAGCAGCAGGTATTCACATTATTATGGCCACTCAGCGACCAAGTGTAGATGTTATAACAGGTACTATTAAAGCAAATTTTCCTACTAGAATTTCTTTTCAAGTTACATCAAAAATTGATAGCAGAACTATTTTAGGTGAACAAGGAGCTGAACAACTTCTAGGAAAAGGTGATATGTTGTATATGTCTTCTGCTAATAGGATTTTAAGGATTCATGCACCATTTGTTTCTGATAATGAAATTGAGAAAATAAATAACTTTCTTAGATCCCAAGAAGAACCTGATTATGTAGATGAAATTCTCAATTTTGCAGATGAAAAAGAAATTGAATATGGTGCAAAAAATAATGGAGATAAAGATGAACTTTATGAAAAAGCAGTGGAAATTATAAAAACAGAAGGAAAAGCATCTACTTCATTTTTACAAAGAAAATTACAAATTGGCTATAACAGAGCAGCAAGAATAATTGATATGATGGAAGAAGAAGGATTAGTTAGTAAAGCTAATCATGTTGGAAAAAGAGACGTTCTCTAATGAAAAAATTTTTATTAATATTCATTATATTATCTCATAATTCAATTGCTTTAGGATCGATCAAAGAAAATATTATTAAAAATTTGTCAAATATAAATAATTTAAGTTTCAAATTCGAACAAAATATAAATAGTAAGATTGAAAAAGGTGAATGCATTTTAGAATATCCAAAAAAAATATTTTGTGATTATAATTCTCCAAAAAATAAAATATTAGTATCAAACGGAAAATCCATTGTTATAATTACAAAAAATGGAAGCTATTATAGATATCCTATCGAAAGGACACCTCTTACATATATTCTTGATAAAAACTTTTTAATAAACCAAATTCAAAATTTGGAAGAAAGGATTATTGACAACAAATTTGTCAATTACACTCTTCTAAAAGATAACAATGAAATAAACATATTTTTTGATAAAGATAACTATACTTTAGTAGGGTGGCAAACTTTAGATATATATCAAAATTTAGCTATTACATATATTTCGTCAGTAAAAAAAAATATGATACTAAAAAAAAATATATTTAAACTTCCTACTATTAACTAAATTTGTATAGACTCTTTCCTAAATATTTTCATACCTCTTGCTAAGTAATTATTCAAAGCATTTTTATGGTCTAAAGTACAAGTGTGGACCCATACTCTTTTAATATATTTATTTTCAAAGGATTTTTTAATTGCTGAAGAAAGTAAATACGAACCTAACTTTTTATTCTGATATTCTTTAAGCAAACCAAGATAAGCAATTTCTGTTTCATTTTTTTCCTTATGGAAAATAAGTTCAAAATATCCAGCTACATCATCAGCTTGTTTAAGAATATAAGTTTTAACCTTTTGATCAGAAATATATTCCATCCACTGTTTATCTGTCCAAATTAATCGATCTGTCCATCGATGTTCTTTACCGATGCTTTTATAAAAAAACTTATTTATTTGAAAATCTGTTGGATCACTAAGATCAATTAAACAGTTACCTGGAGAAAATTTTGATTTTTTTAAATCTTTAAGTGAGTTGATCTCTAAGTAATTTCTCTCGACTTTAGTGCTCACTCCACCATCTTTCCTACTTTTTCACCTCCAAATAGATGAAAATGTAAATGAGGTACTTCTTGACCACCGTGTTCAGATATATTAGCTAAAGCACGGTAACCTTTACCGCCGTCTACTGATATACCAAGTTTTTTTGCAACAAAATTAATACCTTTTAATAAACCTACCATTTCCTCTTGAGAGGCATTTTGACTAAAATCGTCAAGGTCAATATATCTTCCTTTGGGAATTACTAGTGCATGGATTTTTTTTTGTGGATTTATATCATGAAAAGATAAAACGTATTCATCTTCATAAATTTTTTTACAAGGAATTTCACCTCTCAAAATTTTTGCAAAAATATTATTATCATCGTAACTCATTTTTTTCTTT
>MDTE01171159.1_pt1 | contig 10678 bp, 11 predicted proteins | sample 811231 | NCBI WGS metagenome assembly MDTE01 (sample SAMN05326651, study PRJNA326480) | marine metagenome | isolation source: seawater | place: Indian Ocean: Red Sea | collected 2010 | reverse complement strand
TTTCTACCGATTTTGAAACAGATTATGAAGATTTAACAAGAACGTGGGACTTCGGTGATGGGAGCTCACTTACAACTACAGATTCCATTGTTTACCATACGTACAGTATGCCAGATACATATGATATAATTTTGATAGTTGAAGATGAACACGACGGCTCAAATACAACAACAAAACAATTTACAGTAGATAACTCCTTACCAATAGCCATTATAGATATTCCTAATGGAATCTCTATTGACGATGGCTGGACTATACCTTCAGGAGAAGGTGTGCTAATATCTGCTGAAGGAAGTACTGATCACGAAGGTCTTTCAATGGAGTATAGTTGGTCTGTTAATGATGAAAATTATGATGGTGCCACAGTAAATATCGCCTTAGATTCGGGCACTTACAGTTTGAAATTAACAGTTACAGATTATCACGGTGCCCAAGTTTCTATTTCACGTGTTATTGAAGTTATAGATAGGCCCACGACTTCTTTGAATGTAGAATTTACTAATATCTTGGTTGGAGATTCATTATCAATCACAGCTTCCAATAGCACTACTACCGATATCGACAGTTACAGTTGGACTCTTAATGGAGGCATCATTGGAACTACAATAGAAACTATAGATTTCACTCCATCTGAAGCAGGACAGTATCTAATAACTGTTACAGGTCACCATTCCTCAGGTTTGACCACAGACACTCATGAAATAACTATTGCAGTTTACAATCCACCAGTATCTAGAATTGATATTGCAGGACTTTATGTTGAGGGCAAGACTCTTCTTTTCGATGGTTCTGATTCTACTGGTACAGACTTATCATATTCATGGAATTTAGACGGTCAAGAATACGACACTGTTTCATTTTCGAAGATTATGGAAACAGGAGGCAACCATCATATTACATTGACTGTTACACAAAATCCAATCGGAGAGAGTACATCCGAAGAAACTTTCTATATCGATTGGTTGCCCACTCTCGAGGTTACAATAGATACTGATACTCCACGAGTTGGAGAAACGTTTGTGCTCCATTTCCTTGCAAGTGATTTTGAAGATGTATCGGCATCAATATCGCACATCGCAGTATCTGGTTTCGATAATCTCGGGTATTCTAACGGTAATCTTGGAGATTCGAGTTTATCTCTAAGTTTATATCGTGATACTGCCGGTGTCGGAGAAGTAACTGTAACATTCCATGACAGCCATGGAAATACTTTACAAAATATATTTGAATATTCTGTTTCTGAATGGCCAGATGGCGAAGTTGGAAACATGAATTGGTTTGGTGGAGATACAGAAGGTGATTCGGGCGTAGTTCAAGTTTCTGTAGCTAATAGGGGTGCAGGAGGGTTTGAAGGTAAATTGTATTTAACACAAAACGGTCGCCAAGTCTCCGAATGGGATGTAGTTTTATCACCATCATCAGATTCAACATTCTCTTATGAATGGACCGCCGAAGAAGGCTTCCATACTTTCCAAGCTGAATTAATAACACTAGATGCAATAAATGGTCGAGTAGGTGAATCAGATTTAACCAATAATAATGCAGAACTCACATTCGAAATACAGAAGAAAGGCCTACCATCTATTTCATTACTAGTTTCTGTTTCTTTGGTTGTTTTAGTTGCTTTGTTCGGTTCAAGAAAGCTAATTAAGGCTTAGTTGGTGACTTTATTCAATGAATTCTGAACAACCATCTATGCGTCGCGTTTCTGATGAGAATTTCTTAGATTTAAGGCGTTGGACTTCTGATAGATCGGAAGATTATGGCGGCAAACCCAAAATGCAAGTTCAAACTATAATATTGAAAAGTCCCGAACAAGTAGGCAAAATTTCCAATGAACTCTACGAGGGAAATGTAGTTTTAATCGATTTTGCACCCATGGCCTCAGATCAGCAAACCCTCAATAAAGTAATTGCCGATTTAGAAAGAGCAGTTGCAGATATCGATGGTGATTTAGTAGGTATAAGCAATAAATGGATAGTCGTAGCTCCTACAAATATCCGAATTGCAAGACAAAAACTTTAGTTCTTTGAGCTCTTCTCAAGTTGTAATTTTAGGAGGTGGAAACATTGGCTCTTTTGTAGCCAAAGAACTGATATCTGACGGTTTGGATGTATCTGTTTTAGATTCTTCTCCCGAATGTTTAAATCTCTGTAAATCATTAGTACCAAATATTTCTATTTCAACTTTTGATGCAACTAATGCGGCTGACTACGAATCAAAATTATTAGATTCCACTTTGGTTGTTAATGCATTACCCGGTCCAATCGGTCATTTGGCTCTACAAAATATAGTGGAGTTAGGTTTATCGTGTGTAGATGTTTCTTTCACTTCTGAAGATCCAAGAATTTTAGAAGATAAAGCAATTAAATCCAATTCTTTAGTTATTGCAGACACAGGTATTGCTCCAGGACTTAGTAATCTCCTCTCTGCTGATTTAGTTGCTAATAAAAATATTCAAACTCTAGAAATTTTTGTAGGGGGTCTCCCTTTTCGTAGAACACCTCCTTGGGAATATGCAGCACCCTTTTCTCCTATAGATGTGATTGCTGAATATACAAGACCTGCTCGAATAAAAATTAATAATAAATTAGAAAGTAGACCTGCGTTATCTGGTTTAAAGCATCTCGATATAGAAAAAATAGGAACACTAGAGGCCTTCCTTACTGACGGTCTTCGTTCTCTTTTAGATTTAGATGTTCCAAATATGAAAGAATACACTCTTAGATATCCAGGTCACGCTGAAAAAATAACAAAACTGAAAGATCAGAATCTCCTTTCTGATGAAATAATCGAAATAGATGGTGTTCAAATGACTAAAATGGAATTAACTTCTCTTGAACTTTTCGAACAATGGAAACTTATTCCAGGCGAACCGGAATTCACACATTTAATAATTTCAGGAACTGATAGCAACGGTATTGACCATGGATGGAAAATACACGATGAAGGTTCAGACGGTTGGTCTAGCATGTCCCGAACAACAGGATTGCCAACAGTTTCATTCTGTAAGATGATATTGGATAAAAGTATACAAGATACAGGCGTCTTTATGCCTGAGTATTTCGGCGCAAATTCAAATATCGTTAATCGTATTATTGAAGATTTCAAAACTAAAGGAATTTCAATTATCCGTTTCTAATTTTTTCGGCAATATAAATGCAAATAGCAATCCTATTATGATTATGAAGGTCCCTATTCCAAAAATCTCTGTATTTTTATATGATTCATATAATTGACCAGATAATATTCCTCCTATCCCTGCTCCAAAAAACATACAGGAATTTAACAAACCAACAGCTCTAGCACGGTTTGCATAGGATACTCTATCAGCTACCAGTGAAGTTGCAGTAACTTGAAAGAGCATCCACACAGGCGGCATGAATGCTAATATCGTTAATATTTTATTTTCAGTCATTGTATATGTAGTCATACAAATAATAAAACACACAATCGTTATTTTCAATGATTTCTCTCTAGGTATTTTATCTATAAACTTACCAAGATAGGGTGCAGATACAGCATGAACTATGCCACTTGCAAACATAACATATCCCATTCCTTCACTAGAACCCATAACTTCTGAGAAATAACTGGGTGCAAAGGATAAGAAGAAATAATATCCTGCAAACACCATGGTTGCACAAATCCATAGATTTCTCAGAGTGAATATTTCTTCTTTAATCATTCCAGATTTAACATTTTCGTATGTGTTTGGCAAACTTACCATCCCTATCGCGGACGTGAATGCTAAAACAGAACATATACTAAAACTCAATACAACATCTGAACTTCCTTCACCATACTTTTCCATTGAAATCATCAAACCAGCAATAAGACTTCCAAATCCCCATCCAAAACCGGACGTTGATTGTAATAATCCCAAATAAGCACCTCTATTCTTAGGTTCCAACTCTGCAAAAAGAGTGGTTAAGTGCACCACTCCACCCAAAAATAATGCTTGTATTGTTCTAATTCCAACTAAACCCCATGATCCAACCCATGGTTGTGGTATGTATAGTAATGCTATGATGGATACTGAAATAATAACAACTCTCTTTCTATTTTTGTAATAATCTGCTATATATCCCCATAAACTACTACTAATTACGACAACTAAAAGGGGAACTCCTACTACAATTCCAACAATATTTTTACCACCTAAAGCCTCAGCTTGAAGTATTATCATTGTGTGGGCCATACCTACTGTTATGTAGTATAACATAGCAGCAAGAAGTGGTATTTTTACGTCCGACCGCACACCACATATCTTATCTTTGTAGTATTAAGTCTAATGTATTCTTTATTTACAGCATTAAGTACTAGTTACTTAGCGTATATGGATTATAACGTCGATAAAGACATTCGAAAGGCCAAGACACTCTCTTCTGCCATTTACAAAGATCCAACAATTTTCAAACAAATTATTTCCTCTTTCAAAAATCAGTGGCTCTTTGCAACACACACTTCAAATCTTACAAATAACAATGTTATGCCATTGCACCATATAGAACACATTTTGAATGAATCTATGATTCTTACTAAAAACGACAACATCTACTCTTGTCTTTCTAATGTCTGTACTCACAGAGGGATGTTAATTTGCGACGAAGGGTGTTCTACCTCGGTTTTGAGGTGCCGGTATCACGGTCGCACCTTTTCATTAGATGGTCATTTTTCCAATATGCCCGAATTTGAGAAGGTTGAAGATTTCCCTTCTTCAGATGACAATCTTAATTCATTTCCTCTAAAAAGTTGGAAGGGCCTTTTGTTCACAGGTCTTAACGTAGCCGATTTCCAAAAATATACTTCTTTTTTAGACCATAAGTTAAGCTGGATGCCTATAGAAGATTTCTCAGCAAACCCGTCAAGTTATCGAAGTTATGATCTCAATGCTAATTGGGCACTGTATGTGGATAATTATCTCGAAGGTTTTCATATTCCTTTTGTTCATAGTGACTTGCACGATACATTAGATTATGATGAATATCAGACAGAACTTTTTGATAATGGCGTTTTACAAATAGGAATCGCTAGGGAAAACGAACCTCATTTTGATTTACCATCTTCCTCTCCCGATTACGGTTTGAAAGTTGCCGCTTACTACTTCTGGCTCTTTCCAAATATTATGTTGAATTATTATCCATGGGGGCTCTCTGTAAACGTAGTCATTCCTCTCGATGTAGATAAAACTAAGATAGTTTACCACGGTTATGTCTGGAACGAAGAATTGCTTCATAAGGGTGCAGGTGCGGATTTAGATAAAGTCGAAGCAGAAGATCAAGACATCGTTGAAAAAGTACAAAGAGGCATCCAATCGAACATATATGTCAGTGGACGTTATTCTCCCACTAAAGAAACAGGCGTCCACCATTTTCACCGTTTACTTTCTTCTTCACTTTCAAATGAGTAACGTTCAAGATATTAAGTCGTCTGCGTTGTATTATTGTGAAGATTAGAGCAGTAACTGGTTTTTCCTCAGATTTTAGAAGAGCTACTAGTTTAGCAACTGAAGCTACTACAAAACTCCGAAATCATAATTACGATGTCCAATTTGTTCGTATTGCTACCATTCCTTGGGAAGAATGGTGTACTCAAGAAGATTTTCCTACCAGAGCTTTAGAAATTGAAAAAAAAACTTTAGATTCTCAAGTAGATTTCATAAGCTTTGGACCTTGTAATCCATATTCTCTTTCTGCCGTTGTTAAAGCAATGAACATAACTGAACGTTCATTTTTTAGTTCTTGGATGCATCAAGATTATCATGCTGTTGCATCAGCTATTATTGACATTTCAAATACCAACCCAATGAATAATTTACGTTTCGCAGGCACATCAAATGTATCTCATTCGAACCCCTTCTTTCCTGCAGCTTTTGCAAAAGAAGAAGGCGTTTCTATAGCTTTAGAAATTACAGGCGATTTAATAGAAAATAATGGCAATCCCAATGAAATAACAGACAAGTTATTGACTTTAGAATCTCTATGTCAAGATTCTAGTTGGAATTATTTAGGTATGGATCCAAGTATCGCCCCCCCTCTAGATTATCAAGGATCTGTAGCAGATGTAGTTGAACTAAATGGCTCATCTTTAGGTTCAGAAACTGCGGAATCAACAATAGCATCATTAACTAATCAAATTCGCTCCCTTCCAGTTTCACAAGTAGGGTATCGTGGTGTTATGTTTGCTATTATGGAAGATAAAAAACTAGTCGAATTAGTTACTAACAATATATTAAAAATTAGCCATTTGTTGAAGTATGCAGGGAGATGTGGTACTGGGTTGGATACAGTCCCTTTACCAGGCAATATCAGTAAAAATGTCCTAGCGGAGTTACTAAAAAAGGTCACAGATATATCCATTGAGAAGGACAAGCCATTAAGTGCAAGATTATTTCCGATGCCCGGATGTCGAACAGGCGATATTGTGCGTTCGGAATCTCCGTATTTACTGGATTGCCCTGCTATGGATCCAGAGGTATAATATATGAAAAATAATCTAGTCCTTGTCAAATGGGGTGGCTCTCTGATAACAGTTAAAGATTCTTTAGATCCAACTCCTCGTATGTCTGTGATTACAGATTTAGCAAAAAAACTGGCTAGTTTAGGAATGAAAACTATATTGGTGCACGGCGCAGGTTCATTCGGGCATCCTCTTGCTAGTGAACATTCTCTTGCAGATGGGCAAACTAGATCCCGACGTCAAATGGAAGCAGTTTCCGAAACAATAGACAGAATAAAACAATTAAACAAAATTGTCTGTAATCGTCTAAGTCTTGCAGGACTAGAACCAAAACCAATTCTACCTTCCAAAACTATGATTACAATGGGTGGCGATTTGATAGATTGGCCAATTGGAGGATTCCAATCTCTTCTCGAAGAAGAAAAATTACCGGTTTCTTGTGGTGACGTTGTAGGTGATAGTACCAAAGGATTTTCAATTTTAAGTGGTGATACGCTAATGGTTGAATTTGCCAGACACTTCAAACCTTCAAAAACTATATTCGTTGTAAATCATCCAGGTGTAATGGATAGGGATCCAGAAGAAGAAGGTGCAGAATTAGTTCCTTTGATAGATCGCAAAACACGTAAAAAAATGCTCAGGCGTAAATGGAGACTTTTCGGAAGGGACGTTACAGGAGGTATGAAATTCAAATTAGAGTCTGCCGCTGAAATTTCCAAGTATTCTGATTGTTGGATATTGGGCCAATCTGGTTTTCCTTCTTCTTTAAATGATGAAATAGTAGGCACTAGAATCACCAACGATTAATTTATTTCTTATTATATCTTTTAAACAAATCTTTTACTATTTTATCTAACGACGGTACAATTTTATATTTTTTCAATTCATCTACAGTTATCCACTCATATTCATCATTTTCCCAATCTAATCTAACTTTTCTTGTCTTAGTTTCGTAAAGGTAAGAATGTACTACCCAGATTCCAGTTGCTTTTTCAATTTTATGTATATTTTCATCAACAAGCAATTTCAGATGTTCTTCGGATATTCCCGTTTCTTCTTTTATTTCCTTTAACGATGTTTCCTTGGGTGTTTCATTCTCTTCTACATATCCAGAACATCCAGACCAATGTCCCTGAAAAGAACCAACCTTCTCTGATCGTTTTAGGATTAATATTTCATCTTCACTTTTGAGAATACTAGTTGCGACTAATATTCCTTTTTGATTCTTCACTTTTCTATAACCTGAGATCCAGGTTTGTAAAGCTCATTAGTTTCCGGATCTCTCATTTGATTATTTGGCAGTCTGGCTAAATCACCATTCAAATCAATAAAATACAAGTATCCAATTTCACGTTCAAATTTCTTATCATAAACTATTTCTTTTTCTCCACCAATATGTTTCCATACGGTACCGTCCATTTCAACAAAATAAAGAAAACCCTCAGGTTTCGGCAATCCTATTTTAGTAACTAATTCACTCATTAATTAGGTTCTACTACTATCTTACAAGGTGTAGGAATTTTGTGATATGATTTACGTAGTGCATCTTTTGCTACATCTAACATATCTTCTGTAGTTCTTAATGTCATTAATTTTTGATTCGGCTTTACACGTGCTGCAGAACCAACAATTTTACCGAAAGACAGCCTCATACCTGTTGAAATACGATCTGCTCCTGCTCCTTGAGCAATTTTATTATGTCTCAAAACATGATGAGGATATAATCGTACTTTTAGGTGATAACCTTCTTTTCCAGCTGCACTAGATATTCTTCTATTGGCTGTTAAACGTGCCGCCTCAAGAGCTACGTGTCTAATGTAACAATTTTCTTTACAAATTAGATGTACCGTTACTGGAAAGTTTTCTGAAGTATTGCCTGTATCAAAATTAGTTATTCTACTGGCGGGCACACCTCCCATATATTTTCTACGAGTATATGCCACTTTCATATTGCGATACATATTTGCATTAGTTTTCTTTGCCATAACTATCGACAGGCACGCGGGTAGCATTTGTGTATTTAAGTTTTTACTTATTTTTCGGTGATGCGATTTCTCTTATACAGTCTTACAGTTAGACCCGTATGAATATTCATGAATATCAAGCTAAGGGGCTATTTAGAAAATATGAAATCCCAACTCTCAGGGGTATTCTCATTGAACAATCTTCAGACAGTATTTCTGCTTGTAATTCTTTAGGTGGTGATTTATGGGTTGTCAAAGCTCAGGTTCACGCAGGAGGAAGGGGCAAGGGTGGTGGAATAGTTCTCTGTAAAAGTCCAGATGAAGTTTCATCTGCTTGTAATAATTTATTAGGTTCTAGACTTATAACTCCTCAAACAGATAAAGAGGGAGTCTTAGTTCGAAAAGTCTATTTAGAAGAAGGTTGTCAAATTTCTAATGAACTGTATTTAGGTTTGGTTTTAGATAGGGAATCTGAAAAATTAGTTTTTATGATATCAACTGAAGGTGGCGTTGAAATAGAGGAAGTTGCAAAAGAAACGCCTGAGAAAATTTTGAAATTATATGTAGAATCTAATGGTTCTATTGATTTACAAGAAGCTGAAAACATTTCTATTAATTTAGGGCTAACAAAAAATCAAATACCAATTATGATTGATTTAATGCAAAAATTATCTAAAATGGCTTATGATTTCGATTGTTCATTAGTGGAAATAAATCCGTTAGTTGTCACAACTTCTGATGAAATCATTGCATTAGATGCTAAAGTTAATTTCGATGATTCAGCATTATTCAGACACCCTTCTATATCTGAATTAAGAGATTCTTCAGAAGACAACCCATTAGAAACTCGTGCCAATTCTGCAGGTTTGAATTATATTAAATTAGATGGGGAAATCGGTTGTATGGTAAATGGCGCTGGTTTAGCCATGGCTACGATGGATATTATCAAATTACACGGAGGCGAACCAGCTAATTTTTTGGACGTCGGCGGCGGAGCTACACCAGATCAAATATCTGAAGGCTTCAGAGTGATACTTTCAGATCCAGAAGTAAAAGCAATTTTTGTAAACATTTTCGGAGGAATCATGAGGTGTGATTTCGTAGCTAAAGGCATTATTTCAGCAGCTCAAGATGTAGATTTGAATATACCACTCATAGTCCGCCTATCTGGAACAAATTCAAAATTGGGCAGAGATTTACTAAATCAATCAGGTTTACAATTAACAGCCGTATCTGACATGGATGAAGGTGCCCGCGTAGCTATTTCTTCTTTGGAGGGTTCTGAATGAGTATTTGGCTTAACGAAGAAAGTAGAATCCTAATTCAAGGAATAACTGGAAAAAATGGACAGTTCCACACTGAACACATGCTTGATTATGGAACGAACATTGTAGCAGGCGTTACACCAGGAAAAGGGGGCTCTGATGTTTTTGGTGTGCCTGTGTTTAATACTATTTCAGATGCTGAAACATTAGGTGCTAACGTTTCCTGTATTTTTGTTCCACCAGCATTTGCTTATTCCGCAATCAAAGAGAGTATAGATTTTGATATCGAATTAATTATAGTAATAACAGAAGGAATACCAGCATTAGATATGGTTAAGTTGAAAGATTATTCTAAAAATAAAAACGTACGTATTATTGGGCCGAATTGTCCAGGAATCATAACTCCGGGGGTCGGTAAGGTGGGAATCATGCCAGGCCATATTCACAAAAAAGGTAGAATCGGAATCGTATCACGTTCTGGAACCTTAACATATGAGGCAGTCAATCAAGTCAGTGAAATAGGTCTAGGTCAATCTACTTGTTTAGGCATTGGGGGTGATCCAGTAATAGGTACTACATTCATAGATTGTTTAGATGCCTTTGAAAAGGATTCAGAAACCGATGCTATAATCATGATAGGTGAAATAGGAGGTAACGCAGAAGAAAAAGCTGCCGAGTTTGTAAAAAATTTCGTTACAAAACCAGTGATAGGTTTTATTGCTGGCAGAACTGCACCTCCTGGTAAACGGATGGGTCATGCAGGTGCTATAATTTCAGGAGGAATGGGTACTGCAGATGCTAAAGTTGATGCTATGAAAAATGCAGGCATTACTGTCGCAGAAAATCCAGCTTTAATAGGACAAACATTATCCAAAGTATTAGGTAGGTAAATCTATTATGAAAATTATAGGTAACGTATTACACGCCACTGCAAAAAACACAGTCGTTGTACCTACAACAGCTAAAGTAGATGTGCATTCTCGTGTT
>MDTE01048666.1_pt1 | contig 10678 bp, 9 predicted proteins | sample 811231 | NCBI WGS metagenome assembly MDTE01 (sample SAMN05326651, study PRJNA326480) | marine metagenome | isolation source: seawater | place: Indian Ocean: Red Sea | collected 2010 | reverse complement strand
TCAAAACTACATGTATCAATATAATGAGTAAAGGAATTATCTCCTAATTCATATATATATATTGCTCTTAAAACAAAAAATGCCCCTAATCCAGTAATCAATGCAAACAATAAAAAACCAAAACCTATCATCCCTATAAGCATCGCAATTTGTAAATTTTGATTAGGTTTATCTGGAAACATTTTTATTTTTAAAAATTTCTTTATTAAAATATTACTTAAATAAAAGTGAAAAATCTATTCTTAAATTTCAAAAATTTCTAATTTAATATTTAACTAAAATGTAACTAGCTTTTTTGAAGTTTTGATAAAATTATCTTTTGATTGACAATGAAAAAAATATTTTTACTAACCATAACGATCTTATCCATTGGTTTTATATCAATGTTTTTTTTATTAAATAACTCAGTAAGTGAAGAAAAAATGATTATTGATGACTTAAGTAACCCTAAAGACAATAATTGGGTTTTCTTTACTGATAGAGTAATGGGTGGAATATCTAGAGGAGAATTAACATATAACCTAGATAAAGAACAAAATTTCTACAGAATGAGTGGAAATGTAAGTACTGCAAACAATGGTGGCTTTATTCAATTCAGAACAAATATTAGAGATTTACCAGATATTGATTTTAATGGTGTAAGAATTATGGTAAGAGGAAACAACCAAAATTACTACATCCATATAAGAACTAAATTAACCCCCCTACCCTGGCAATATTATCAAACTCAATTCAAAGTAAATAACAAATGGGAGATTATAGAAATACCCTTTGATAAATTCTCTAAATCAAATTTCTATCAACCAAATTCTTTCAAACCCAAAGATATTAGAACTCTAGCTATAGTGGCATATGGAAAAGATTATGATGCTAACATTGACTTAGGATTAATAGAATTTTACTAGATTTCAGGAGAAATAATGAAAGGAAAAATAATTACAGTAAATGGAGAAATTAACCCTCATGAAGCAGGAACAATCATCACTCATGAACACTTGTTAGTAGATGTAAGTCTAGTTTATTCTCCCCCTTCTGATCTTGAAGAATATAATGGAAATGAAAAAATTTCTTTGGAAAATATCGGTTGGGTTTCTTATAACTGGAATAATAATAAAGATAACCTCCTATTAAATGATGTCAATTTAGCTATTGAAGAAATAAAATTATTAAAAGAAGCTGGCGGAAATACAATTGTAGATGTAACACCAATCGGAATAAATAGACAACCAGAATTAATAAAAAAAATAAGCATAAAATCAGGTGTAAATGTGATAATGGGAAGTAGTTTTTATGTCCAAATTTCCCATCCTGATTATGTAATCAATGAAACCCCAGAACAATTATCAAAAAGAATCATTCATGACATAGTTGAAGGAGTAGAAGATTCTGGAATAAGAAGCGGAATAATAGGAGAAGTAGGATGCACTTATCCATGGCATGAATCTGAAAAAAAAGTTTTATTAGCTAGTATAATTGCTCAACAAGAAACTGGCGCTCCACTACTTATACACCCTGGTAGAAATGAACTATCTCCAATGGAAATAGTTAAATTTATAGAAGAACATAATGGAGATCTATCAAGAACAATTATTGGTCATATAGAAAGAACTATTTTTGACTCAAAAATTTTATTAGAACTAGCTTCTACTGGTGTATATATGAATTTTGATATTTTTGGTAATGAGTCTTCTCATTATCCTCTAACTGAAGTTTCTGAAAAATATTATTATATGCCTAATGATCATCAAAGAATTGAACAAGTTGGCCTACTTGTAGAATCTGGATACTCAGATAAAATTCTATTGGGTCACGATATTTGCACTAAACATCGACTAAAAGCTTATGGAGGACATGGATGGGATCATATATTAATTAATATTATTCCAAGAATGATGAAGTATGGTATAAGTTCTGAAAATATAGAAAAAATGATCATCCAAAATCCACAAAATATCCTTACATTTATCTAATTTCATTTAATGGAATTACCATTAATGTATCAAGTATTGGGTAAGTGTTTTTTCAGGATTTTCAAAGCTACTGATCCTGCAACTGTAATAACTTCATATTTCCCTACCATACCAATTAAAAGATGAGCAGCCCAAGGTTTCATTTTATAATCTTGTATCAACCATGTAATCATCTCAGAGGTAGCAATTTGTAAACCTCTATTTAGATCACTAGAAAATTCAGGCTGTGATCCTATACTGCTAATAAAATCAGAAGTCTCTAATCGAGGCATATTAATTTTTTTGTTCTTAATCACTTTCACAGAAAATTCTAAATCCATAGATGTTTCAATTCCTGTGCCTAGAGGTTCACCATCTGCTTGTAAAGCATGACCATCTCCTACATAAAGATAAGATCCTTCATGAAAAACAGGTAAATATACAGTAGATCCTTCAATAATTTGATTATAGTCAATATTACCTCCCCATTCTCCAGAAGGACCAGAGGTTGGATTAAAATTTCCTTCAGGAGCAACCCCTATACAACCAAGCATAGGTTCAGCAAAAAATTCCATATTGTTGCTAGAATCATCTTTATGTTGAAATCTTACTTTTTTAGTTTTTAAATCAATATCCCAAGAGATTAAATCATCTCTACCTTTCCTTATAGAATCCTGTTCATAATTTTTTGAATAAATGTTTTCTATAGAATCTGGTTTTATTGCAAAAAGTCCCAACCTATATGAAGTGTAACCCCAATTTCTGTTCATTTTTATCTTTGATAAATGAACTTTCAATGTATCACCGGGACGAGAATTTTCAATATAGAAAGGTCCTGTAAGAGGATTTCCTGGCTCAGATAGCTGTTTCCCATCAATATCTTGCCCTCCTGAATCAAGAGTTCTAGTAATTACAGTATCCCCAGAATTAATAGTTTTCAAAACAGGAAAATCTTTTGAAAAAATTCTATGATATTTCTTCGCAATAACTTTATGATATTTCTTCATAATACTTCCTTAATCATAATAATATAGATTTGGAATAAGATTAGCACGCCCAAAGATTCGAACTCCCAACTCTCTGGTTAGAAGTTGATATTTTAATTTTACTAATTATGACATTTTTTTTAGGTATACTAGTTATTTAGGCTATTTATCAAAAACTCGCAGTTGATTGTAGCCTCCTCTAAATTTCTACCTTGGCACAGAATTATTGAATTTGAGAAGATATAAAAATTATTATATTTAGGCAATGCACAATTAACTCCACCTCCTGCTCTTGTTGGACCTGTGCAAAACCTAGATTCTTTTAGTCCTTCTTTCCATGATGCTTCTGATTCATCAAGTAGAGCTGTATTTCCAGAACGCTCCTTAGCAAATTTCATTCCAAGGTTTAAAGCTTCTTCATGGGAAGGATAGATTCGAATTTCATAATCTATTGCTTCTTTATTGGGGGTTTTCCAAAACCCGTGGACAACTTTGGATGCTCCTGGCAAATCTTTTACGTCATAGTTTTTATTAGACTTAAAACCTAAAGCAATGAAATCTTCTATAGAATATAATTTTTTGTTGTCACTAATCTGTTCTATTGATTCTATTTGAACAGTCCCATTGGTAGTACAGGCTGAGAAAACAATTATTATTACAGTAAGCAGTATCTTTTTCATTCAAAAATATTATCTAATAAAGTAGTTCACATCTAGACTGAGCTAAAAATGGCACGCCCGGAGAGATTCGAACTCCCGACCCTCTGGTTCGAAGCCAGATGCTCTATCCACTGAGCTACGGGCGCATTTAAGAAATGGGGTGAGCGGAGGGATTTGAACCCTCGATCTTCAGGGCCACAACCTGACGTGTTAACCACTACACTACGCCCACCATAAGTTAGAAAAACACCAAACTTAAAAGATAAGTTTATTAATTAATCATAGCTATGACAAAAATATTACTAATTTCAAGTTTTCTTGGAAACATCTAAAACAAATTGGATTAAAGTTCTTGTTGGTAAACCTGTTGCTCCTTCAATGATCCATCCATCAGTATAATTCTTCATTGCTGTTCCTGCTATATCTATATGAACCCATGGAACTTCTCCTACAAACTCTTTTATAAAGTGTGCAGCTGTTATTGATCCAGCAGATCTACCACCAGTATTTTTAATATCAGCTATTTTAGAACGATTTTGTTTACTTGAAAGATCATCCAAAGGTAGCCTCCATAAAGACTCTCCTCTTTTTGAACCAGCAATAATTAAATCTTCTACTAGTTTTTCATCATTAGTAAATACACCCATATTTCCATGACCTAAAGAAATAACAATAGCGCCAGTCAAAGTTGCAACATCAATAATTCTTTTTGCTCCATTTTTCTTTGCATATTCGACTGCATCTGCAAGAGTTAATCTACCTTCAGCATCAGTATTCATAATTTCAATAGTTTTCCCACTCATGGTTTTAACTACATCTCCGACTCTCTGAGCTTTTCCTCCAGGCATATTTTCAGTTGCGAGACATAAAGCATGAACATTAATTCTAGGTTTAAAAATTGATATCGCGTTTATAGCATTTATCACTGCAGCTCCTCCCGACATATCACTTTTCATTGTTTCCATACCAAAAGAAGGTTTTAGTGATAATCCTCCAGAATCAAACGTTATTCCTTTACCTATTAACCAAATATTGTCATCAATATCATTTTTATTTCCTTCATAAGTAATATGAATACCATATGGATCATTATTACTACCCTGTGAAACACCTAAAAAGGCTCCCATTTTCATTTGTTCTAAATCAGATTTCTTAAAAATTTTACAATTTAAATTATCATTATTTTTAGCAAGAGTCTGAGCAAAATCTGCTAATTTCTTGGGAGTCATAACATTTGGTGGCTCATTCACTAAATTTCTTGTAGAAATATTAGCTTCAGCAAAAATTTTTGCATTCTTAATTCCTTTTTGAGCCTCTTCAATTTTTGTTTTGTCAATTTCTATAATTTGCATTTCATCTATATGATGATCTTGATCTTCTTTTTGTTTAGATTTATATTTATCAAATCTATATAAACCTAAAAGGGTTCCTTCTACCATAGCCTCACAGGCATAAGAAACATCTAATCCCCCTATTCCAGCACCATGAATAATAGTTCCAAATTTTTTTATTTTTAATGACTCTATTTTTCTAGCTAATGTTGCTGAAACTTCCCTAATCTCGTTGTAACCAAAATCATCAGCTTTACCTAAACCTATTACCAAAATTCTATTAGGAAGAAAATTTTTAAATGTGTCCCCCATAGTATGTATAAGAGTCATTTCATTTTTTCTCCCAGTAATTTCCCCATCTTTAATTAATTTTGAAATTAAACCTCCAGATAAATCATCAATTAATCCAGTAGCACCACTTGGAGTTTTTACGTCTTTAAATAAATTTACTACTAAAAGAGGTAGTTCTTGGTCTTGCAAAGATCCAAATATTGTTTCTATTTTCATTTGTTCTCCAAAATCTATGTATCAATTTTTTATTAATTATACAAGAAGATTTGTATGAATATTTACTAATTTTTAAGTTGAAAGTTGACATAATTTTGTAAAAGTATAAAATTAATATAAATTTTGTAAATATTTTTTATTATTTATTTTTTATTATTTATTTTTATTTAGGGGGTACAATGAAAAACGATAAAGTAGGAATTGGAGTAATAAGTGATGGCACATTTCTTTTGGATGGTGGAGCTGTATTTGGTTTAGTTCCAAAAATGTTATGGGAAAGAAATGCTAAACCAGATAGAAAAAACAGGGTTAGATTAGGCCTTAACTGTATGTTAATCAAAACACTACATGCAAACATATTAGTTGACACCGGAATAGGCACAAAAGAGCCTGAAATAAGTAGAGAGTTCTATGGTTATACAACGAGTAGATTGCAAAGAAATCTAAGAAAAAATAATTTAAGTCCAAAAGATATAGATTTTGTAGTATTAACTCATCTACATTTTGAAAAATGTGGTGGAGCTACAAAACTAGATCGTGAAGGAAATATCATTCCAACTTTTCCAAAAGCTCAATATTTAGTACAAAGAAGAGCATGGGATGAAGCCTTTTCACCTAACGAAAGAGTTAGACCCTCTTTTGGAAATGGTGGAGTGAAGCATTTAGAAGTACTAAGAGAAAGAGAACAATTAACTCTTTTAGATGGAGATGTAGAGATCGCACCAGGTGTAAATGGATTAGTATTAGATGGTCCAAGTATTGGTCATATGATCGTAACTGTAAAAGCAGGTGGAGAAAGAGTGGTGTTTTTAGGAGATATAGTTCCTACACACAATCATCTCCCTTTACCTTTTATTACCGCTATGGATAGATCTCCAGAAGAAACTTTAACTCAGAAAAAAGAGCTTTTAAAACAATGTGAACAAGAAGGTTCATTAATTGTTTTCTCAAGAGGTTATGAACATACTGCAGGTTATCTAGAAAGAAGAAAAGGTTCAGTTGAATTAAAACCAGTATTAGTATAATTTCCTAGAACATAATTAGAAAAAAAGTAATCTCGGTTACTTTTTTTCTTTTTGTGCGTACAATTTCCCATCAGAAAATTTAGTGATTTTTGAATTTTCAATACCATTATTTGGTAGATCTGATTTTGAATAATTATCGTTATAAACTTTCAAATAATTATCAGTAAAACCTATTTCCATATTTTCTCCTTCCCAAAGAACTGGCATGACAGATCCTAAATATGATTTCATCAATTCAAATTTTATTTTTGATGAACAAGAATTTAATTCTTTAGCTCTATATTTTTTTATCGATGGGTTAACTTGATCATTTAAATACCATGCTGAAGTTCCTGGTCTTTTAGAGAATGGAAAAACATGTACATCTAAAAACTCCACCTTTTGAATTACTTCAAGAGTTTGCGAATGATCAAATTCTGTTTCACTAGGAAACCCAACTATTACATCTGTGGTAATATTTGCATTTATATTAGAAGATTTAATTAATTCCACTACTTTAAGAAAATCATTTTTCGTATATTTTCTCCTCATTTCTTTTAAAATTCTTGTACTTCCACTTTGAAGAGGTAAATGGAAATGAGGACAAAGTCGACCTTTCGATTGAATCCACACTTCAATTAAATTTTCGTTTATCTCCAAAGGCTGTAGAGAACTTACTCTTATTCTAGGGATAGAAGTATTATCTAAAAAAACCTTTAACATCTTAGTCAAAGAAAAATCAGATAAATCAAATCCATAATTTCCTAATTGGGTGCCAGTCAAAATTATCTCTGATACTCCCCTATCACTAAGATCATTAGCAGAATTAATTAACTCTTCAACAGGAATACTTCTTTCTCTTCCTCTTACTTTTGGGATAATACAGTAAGAACATACTTGATTACATCCTTCTTGGATTTTCAAAGATGCTCTTGACCTTCCTAACAAATCTAATTTTTCAAAAAAATCTTCTTGATTATCCAATGAAATTTCTGTTTTTATATGTTCAGAAATTCTATCTACAATATCATTTTTAGAAGAATTATTAATAGAAATATCTACAACATCTAGATTCTTTACACTGTTTTCATCTCTTTCTACATAACACCCAGCAGCTACTATTAAAGCATTGGGAAATTTTTTTCTTGCTTTCCTTAAAGCATTTCTTGCTTTCCTATCAGCAACGTGAGTAACTGTACAAGAATTTAGAACAAAAACATTAGGCTCTATATCATCATTTGAAACTACAGAATAACCATTCTCAACAAATTTTTTAGCTAACATTTGACTGTCAGCCATATTCAACTTGCATCCATGAGTCTCTATCAAAACTTTTGGGAGTTTAATAAAACCTGAGGTTTTGATTCTTGTTTTTTCCATAAAATTTCTTAATAGTAATTTATTTTGTAATATATCTTTTATCTTCTATTATATGAAATACTTAATTTTCTTTTATAAACAAAAATTATCAGATAAATATGCAAAAACGAATTGTAATCACAGGAATAGGTGCTATATCACCTATTGGCTTAAATATTGAAGAATCATTTGATTCAGCATTAAATGGAAAATCTGGAATTTCAACTATAGAATCATTCGATCCTACTGATCTACCAGTTAAAATTGCAGCTGAAGTAAAAGGCTTCGATCCAATAGAATTACTAGGTAGGAAAGAATCAAAAAGATTTGATAGATTTTCTCAATTTGCTTGTGTAGCAGCTAGACAAGCTATAAAGCATGGAAACCTAGATATAGATTCCATTAATACTGAAAAATTTGCAGTAATATTAGGTAGTGGAGTCGGAGGAATTCTCACATTATCTGAACAATATGATGTTATGAGAAATAGAGGAGCTAGTAGAGTTTCTCCTTTCCTTATCCCTATGATGCTTCCTGATATGGCTTCTGGAAGGGTTTCAATGGATTTAGGAGCTAAGGGTCCAAACTTTTCACCCGTTTCTGCATGTGCAACAGGAGCAGATGCTATTGGAGAAGCAACAGAAATGATTAAAAGAGGTGTAGCTGATTTAGCAATTGCCGGAGGATCTGAAGCAGCTATTTGTCCTATTGCTATTGCAGGTTTTGCTTCATGTAAAGCTCTTTCTATGAATAACGAAGACCCTGTAAAAGGATCTAGACCATTTGATTTAAATAGAGATGGCTTCGTATTAGGTGAAGGTGCAGGAGTACTATTAATAGAAGATTTAGAACATGCAAGAAAAAGAGGAGCTAATATTTTAGCTGAAATCATAGGATATGGATCAACTAGCGATGCTTTCCATATTACTCAGCCATCCCCGGGTGGAGAAGGTGCATCAAGAGCAATGAACATAGCCATATCACAAGCAGAGATTAAACCCGAAGAAATTGGTTATATAAACGCACATGGTACTTCTACTCCTATGAATGATAAATTTGAAACAATGTCAATCAAATCAGTTTTTAAAGATCATGCTTATAAAATCCCAATTAGTTCAACAAAATCAACAACAGGACATTTATTAGGAGCAGCTGGATCTTTAGAAGCAGCTTTTTCCATAATGGTATTAAAAAATGGAGAAATACCTCCAACAGCTAACTTCGAAACATCAGATCCAGAATGTGACTTAAATTATGTTCCAAATAAGAGTATTAAAACTAACACAGATACTGTAATGAGCAATTCACTAGGTTTTGGTGGACACAATACTTCATTAATATTCAGAAAATTCTCATCCTAGGAATTTCTTAATACTCTTCTTTTTCTTTTACTTGATACTTTATTAGGAGTTTGAGATAAATCCTTATTTTTAATCCAATTTATAGGTCTTGTATAAATTATTAAAAATATCACAGAAATAGTGAAAATTATTAAGCTTATAATGTGTGCTTCTTGTAATACCCAAAATTTTACAGAATCCATTCTTGTAAACTGAATTAAAAATCTCCCTACTGAATATAGAGCCATGTAAAGCATCCAAAGACTACCATCAGGTTTCAGGCTCTTTCGATATCTCCAAATAAGCCAACAAACAGATAAATCCCATATTATTTCATAAACAACTGAAGGGTGAACTGGTTGTACAGGATTTTGGAATAATTCAATAGCTCCCCTCCTACCAGGGCTATCAGGATGAGTAAAAATCCATCCCCAAGGCAAATCAGTAGGTCTACTTAGATGTTCACCATTCCAAACATCTCCTAATCTTCCAATAGCCTGAGCTATTAACATAGCTGGAGCAGTTAAATCCATTAATTTTCCTACAGGATATTTTTGAATATATGCATAAATTGCTCCGCCTAAAACTCCTCCAATTATCCCTCCCCATAAACCTATTCCACCAGACCAGACAGCAAAAATCTTCCCTGGATTATCTAAATAGTAAGGTAAAAAATCTAAAACATGAACTATTCTTGCTCCTAAAATACCGCCAAGAACTCCCCATACAGCAGTGTTATATACCAAATCAGGGTTCAATCCATCTTTCCTCGCCCATCTAGCAACAAGGTAAATTGCGACTAGTACACCTACAAAACTCCAAAAACCATGCCAACTCAAAACAAAATTGCCAATCTCAAACATTATTGGATTAAAAGGAATAGAAATCATAGTATCTGTGATATAAAATTATTATATAAATTCATTAAGTGATTCTAGTAATATATTTTTTTTGAGTCAATAATCTCTTTATTATGAATGATAACTTTATTCTTACTATAAACGAATTCCTTGGATATCTAAAAGTAGAAAAAGGATATTCAGAGAAAACTATAGAAGCTTACAGAAATGATTTAATTCAATTTTTTTCTTTCATGAATGAAAAAATAATCTCAATTGAAGAAATAAAGAAAGAAATCATCGGAGATTACATTTCAACTTGTAAGGAAAAAGAATATTCATTAGCTACAATTTCTAGGAAAATTGCATCCATTAGATCATTATTTAAATATCTATATGTTGAAGAACAATTAAAAACTAATATAGCAAAAAATATCAAAATAAAAGGGCGTGAAAATAAATTACCTGAAACTATTTCTGTTCAAGAATTAGATACAATTTTTAATTATCTTAATAATAGAAAAGACAAAAATATAAAACGTGATACTGCAATTATTGAAATCTTATATGGTTGCGGAACAAGAATTTCAGAATTAGTAAATTTAAATATTTCAGATATAAATTACTCTGAATCTGTGATCAGATGTATAGGAAAAGGACAAAAAGAAAGATTAATTCCAATAAATAATTCTGCTCTAAATTCT
>MDTE01103564.1_pt1 | contig 10679 bp, 9 predicted proteins | sample 811231 | NCBI WGS metagenome assembly MDTE01 (sample SAMN05326651, study PRJNA326480) | marine metagenome | isolation source: seawater | place: Indian Ocean: Red Sea | collected 2010 | reverse complement strand
TCGGCAGGCCAAAAGCCCCGGTCAACTCCTGCTTAAAATTCCATATCTTGCCCATCGTCGCGCTCCCAATTCTGAGGTTTCTTAGAAGGAAGGACCATGGGGTGCTCGTTTGGGAATGACAAGCCCCAAGAAACTAGGCGGCGGTCCCGGGAACCCGGATCCACCACGGTGGCACAAAGAAAAACCTAGAAGGGGTCTGGGTTACCCCTAAATCGAAGAGGAGGGTAGCCCCGGGAACAGGTCAAAACAGCAAAGGAGAATCACCCCGAGAAGGAATATCGTCCAAAGGACCCTGAACCGACCTTCCAATGGCGTAAAACCCTGAGACGGCAGTTCACCGAATACGGCGGACATCGCGGGAATGACGCTCAGGGGCACCTCCCCGGCAACACGGTTTTTGCCAATCGCGAAGCACGCCGTCTGCGACTCGGTTTTAGGGTGTTCCGGATCAACCCCGATCGGCTGAAATTGGTAGACGGCACCTTCCACATCAACCGATGCGACGAGCCAGTAGGCCGCCTCCGCCTTCAAAAGCATGTCTTGTTCACAATCATAGCGGTAAACGCCAGGCTCTGCGGGGTTAGGAGAGCCCTTGAGCTGACAAAGCACTTTCCCAATCCTTTGGCCATCACCTCCTTCATGGAGATGAATGGAAAAGCCTCCCTCCGGCGAGGGCGCAGTTTCCATTCGGATCTCGACGTATCGGAGTAGCCGGTCAACGTTGGCGCGGAACACCGCCCCCCCAATCCCATGCCCACATCGAACCCGTGCACTCTGTAAACCAGCCGACTTAGGATCACGGGATCCCAACGCTTCAAATCCCCATATAAAGACAATAGATACCACAATCAGCCACATACATCTCAAACTATTAAAACCGGTCTTCATTGAAAAGCACACCCCACGAAAAAAGTTGGATATTTCTCGCTAAAAGTTGAAATTCGATCACTAATAACTGGAAATTTATCGCTAATCGCTAAAAATTTCTCAATTCTAAAAATCCTATTCATGATACTTTATGTCGCAATTTGCAAGCCAAGTCATAAACAATTGCCCACAAATCTAAAGCACCCCTCCTTTCCATTGAAGTAGCCGCACCTAGCGGATCGATCGAAACCATTTTTTGCCCTCAGGACGCCCCCTCTCTGGTCACCGCTCCGAGTGCTTCTCCTCTTTCGGGTGGCAGGGACCTCTCACCCGAGAGAGGATTCCATCAGCGCCGGCATGATGATACCAACGCCCAGGTTAAGGAGGGCAATTGGCCCCAAAAAGCCCCTTTTTTTGAATTTGACGCCCACGGGCTCAGAGCGGTAGGGTGCCCCGCTTAACGCTAGAGCATTAGCCAGTAACCATGTTCGCTCATATTCGTAAACATCAACAGTGGTTGTTCTTTGTGATCATTGCCGTCGTCGTGGTCTCGTTTGTGATTTTCTTCACGCCAACCGTCCAATATGACAATCTCGGAGGATCCGGGTCCTCCGACATCATGGGCTCGATTGACGGTCGTCCGGTGTCCCGGAAGGAATACGTGAATGGATACCAGGAAGTCCTCCTTCGGTTCCTTCTCGCCACCGGTCAATGGCCCGATCAGACTGACATGGCCCGGTTTGGGTTTGATCCCGAGCAAGAGACGCCAAGCCGCCTCCTCCTTCTCGACAAAGCCAAGGAATACGGCATCCAGGTCTCCGACGAGGCCGTGGCGAAATGGATCGTCAACACCTTCAAGGACCCGGAGACCAACGAGTTTCGACGGGAGCTCTACGATGGAATGATGACCAATGGACTCACCCAACGGAGGATGTCTGAAGAAGATTTCCGCCGCTTCGCCAAGAACCAAATCGCCGTCAGTCAACTCTCGTCTCTCGCGAGCCTCAGCGGCGAGCTGGTTACCCCTCGTGAAGCGGAGCGTCTCTATCGGGAAGAGGCCCTCCAAGCCAATTGTCAAGCCGTCTTCTTCTCATCGACCAATTTCGCAAACTTGGGTCAAGACCTCGAGGGGCTCGAGGCGTTTTATACTAATCGCATGTCGGTCTACCGCAATCCCGTCAAGCGACAAATCAACTACCTCAAGTTCGCCTCTACCAACTACTTGGCCGAAGCGGAGGAAAAACTCAACTCGATCACCAACGTGACCGAGATGGCGAAGCAGATTTACGTCACTCAAGGAACCAACTCGTTTACTGAAAACGGGGTGGTCCTGAGCGAGGAGAAAGCATTGGAGAAAATCAAACGTGATGAACTAGAAAAAATCGGTCTCACGGTCGCCAAGGAGAAGGCGTTGGCGTTTGCTCGGGAATTATTTGATATCGATCCGATGAAGGCGGAAAGCCTTCCGGAGCTCGCCGCCGCGAAAGGATTCGAGGCCCAGGTGTCTGAGCCCTTCACCGAAAACCAATTGGTCCCGAATCTCGGAGTGCAGTACTCACTCACTCGCCAGGCTTTCCAGTTGACTGAGGAAGAACCGTTCACGACGCCCTTCGTCGGCCAGGACGGCATCTATCTGGTCTCCCTCCATTCCGAGATTCCCAGTCAGGTTCCTCCGCTCGACGAAATCCGAGGACGGGTGACCGTGGACTTCTATCAGCAAAAATCATTGGAAGCGGCCCGAGAGGCGGCAGATACCTTCCATCTCGCACTCACAAATCAACTGGCGGAAGGGAATTCCTTTGAAGCGATCTGCGATGAGGCGGGACACGATCGGATTCAGATACCCCTCTTTGCCTTGAACTCGCAAACCTACTCCGGTGATCGCCGAACCGATCTGAGCACCCTGAAAAACCTGGCCTTCTCGCTGAAAGCCGGTGAAGCCAGCCGGGTTTCCTCGACGCGAGACGGAGCGATGATCCTCTTCATCAACAGCTTTGTCGATGTCTGGGACCAAGATCTTGAAAAAGAACTCCCCGAATACATTGAAACCCTGCGGCGAACTCGTCGCTCGGAAGCCTTCAGTGAATGGCTCACCGAAGCACAGTCAAAGGTCAATTTCGCCATCGCCGTCGATGAATCCGAGGCGGGGGACGAGGAAACGGCGACCAACTGATCCGCTTCATGCCTTCAAGGCGTCGACTCTGGTTGACGAACCGATTGCCGATCATGATGAATGCGAGCCGTCATGCCGCGCAGCCCTGCTGCAGCGATCGACGCCGAACATGAGGATGAGCCCTCGGTGATTGACGAGTCACTCATAAAGGTCTCCGACCCCTCGCACAATGCCTTTTGGAAGCTTCGAGTGCTCTGGGAACAAGACGGCCTTCTCGCACTGGAAAAGCCCTCTCACCTGCTGGTCAGCCCGGACAAGCATCGAGCGGATTACCCCGTTCTGACCAAATTGCTCCAACGGGATATCAACAGGGGTGCCACCTGGAACCGTTCCCGTTCCTACCAGTTCCTTGAACTCATTTACTCTCTCGATTTCGAGACCACTGGAATCGCCCTTTTCGCGACCCGTCAAGATGTCTTTGAGGCCATCCGAAATTGTGTCGGGTCCCGAAAGATGGTGTTTACCCACCTCGCCCTTTCGCATGGGGTCGCATCCGAATTAGACTTTTCCATCGATCTCAAACTCGCCCCTCACCCCGCCCGGCGTTGGCTGATGCGCGTGAATCGAACAAAAGGAAAACAAACCCTCATCCGCTGTCGAGTGCTGGAGCAGTTTCGAAGTTTCTGCCTATTGAAATGCAGATCGGAGACCGTCCGCCATCACCAGACGCGAGTCTGTTTGCAATCCCATGGGATGCCCCCAGTCGGCGACTCTCTCTACGGAGGCAAGCTCCTGTTTCTCTCGGAGCTCAAGCGTCAATACCGCAGCAAACGCACCAGCCCCGAGAAGCCCCTCATCGACCGGCCAGCCATTCACCACGACACGCTTGAGTTCGACCATCCCTTGAACGAAACCCCGGTTAAGATCGAATCCCCCATGCCAAAGGATGTTGCGGCGAGTCTCAAATTCCTCCGACAATTCGATCCCCAAACCCATTTCTAGTTTCGGGCATCCCGCCCCACCCCCACATCAAACTCGTCATCTTCAATCTCCAAACGCACCCGCCGGGAAAGTCGGAGCCGAACAAACCCGTAGACAAGATATGAGGTAAAAAGAATCGGCAGGATCACTGGGAGAATCTTGTTCTGAAGAATGAGAACCAATCCAATAAAGATCACCGCTACGGCGCTCTTGAGAAACGTACTCCGTGTCCGAAACCCCACACTCTTGAAAGAGGGATACCGGACTTCACTGATCATCATCATGGAGAGGAATAGCATGATCACGGGCAAAACATAACGCCATTGACCGGTTGAAAACCCTTTCTCATCGATCCATAGAATAAACAAGGTCAGGGATGCCACCAATCCGGCCGCAGCCGGAATCGGAAACCCGAGAAACTCTTTCGAGGTCTCATTGTCAGGCTCTACGGCCAGGCAATTGAACCGCGCCAGCCGAAGAGCTCCACAAATGAGATAAATCGACGCAATGAACCACCCGATCTGAGGCGTTTCGACGAACACATCCTTCAACACAATCCGATGCACCAGGAAGGCCGGCGCGACGCCGAAGGAAACAATATCCGCTAGCGAATCAAACTCCCGACCAAAAGGACTCTCCAGGCCTCCCATTCGAGCCACCCGCCCATCCAGGAGATCAAAAAAACAAGCCAACAGAATAAAGAACAGAGCCCGATAGATCATAGCGGTAAACTCCCCGCCCTGAGGATCCGCGGCGACAATGGTGGTCAGCGCGACAAATCCACAAAACAGATTTGCTGCCGTCAACAGGTTGGGCAACATGTAGATCTTGAGCCGCGCGTCGGTCGAACTAATCACTCGACTCACCCGGGCCCTCGAAACGGCCGCCTTCACCTTTCTCTCTGCCTTGGTCTTTCGACTTTCCATGACCGGACCCGGGAGCATAAGCAACGCCGAGGTAATGAAAAGCCGAATCCACCGAGTGTTAACCCGGTCTGGGAACAACCCGCCATCACCCGATCCAGGCACCGGCCACATTCCGCTTGAGTTGGCACCAAGGGTTGGACAATCTTTTTGGAATGGCAGACGAAGCATTTGACATCCGTTACACCGCGTCCCTGGCTCGCATTGAACTCAGCGAGTCCGAGCAGGAGGCATTTGGAAACCAACTCGCGGATGTCCTTCAGTATGTCGAAAAGCTCAAGGAACTCGACGTCGATGGTGTCAATCCCACCGCGCATCCGGCTCCGTTGTCAAATGTTACCCGGACGGACGCCGTTGGTCCCTCGCTACCAACAGAGGTCGCCCTCGAAAACGCACCAGCGCAAGGACACCGTTTGTTTCTCGTACCCAAGATCGTCGAATAAGCCACCTCAGTTCGCCCCCTCGTTCATGCTCAACCAATCGACTATTGCGACGGCCCGCTCTGGCCTCGAGACCGGAAAGATCACCGCGACCGAGCTGACTCAAGCTTGCCTGGATCAGTTCACCGCGATCGATCCAACCTATCACGCCTATTTGTCGGTCCATGCCGAGCGAGCGCTCGCTGCCGCTGGTGAGGCCGATGACCTGATGCGCAGGGGAATCACCCACCAAGACCGCCCCCTGCTGGGGATTCCCATCTCGCTGAAGGACAATATGGCCGTCCAAGGCGCCCCTCTCACCTGCGCCTCCAGAATCCTGGAGAACTTTGTCTCCCCCTATGACGGAACGGTTGCCAAACGACTCAAAGACGCTGGCGCCATTCTCCTGGGACGCCTTAATCTGGATGAATTCGCCATGGGAAGCTCTACTGAGAATTCTGCCTTCGGAACCTCCCGCAATCCGTGGGATCCCAGTCGTACCCCAGGCGGCTCCTCAGGCGGCTCCGCGGTCGCGGTCAAGACCGATCAATGCGTCGCCGCTTTGGGTTCCGATACCGGAGGCTCCATCCGTCAACCGGCCGCCTACTGCGGCTGCGTGGGGCTGAAACCCAGCTACGGCCGGGTGTCCCGATTCGGACTCGTGGCCTACGCCTCCTCCCTCGACCAAATCGGTCCGGTGACCAAAACGGTTCAAGACTCCGCCACATTGCTGAATGTCATTGCCGGTCACGACCCGCAAGATTCCACCAGCGTTCCTCAAGGCGTTCCTGACTACACCGAAGCCTTGGAGGAGGGCGTGAAGGGGCTTCGGATCGGCCTACCAAAAGAGTATTTCGTCGAGGGGCTCGATCCAGAGGTACGCTCTGCCGTGGATCAAGCCGTCACCCAGTTCAGTGAATTAGGGGCAGAGATCGTGGAGATCCAACTTCCCCATTCGGACTATGCCATCGCGACCTACTACCTCATCGCAACCGCAGAAGCGAGTGCCAACCTGGCACGATTCGAAGGCATCCGCTACGGCCACCGAGTCGATGGCGACGACCCATTTACTTTGAACTCTCGCACCCGCGGACAAGGCTTTGGCCCCGAAGTCAAACGGAGAGTGATTCTGGGAACCTACTGCCTGAGTTCGGGCTATTACGACGCCTACTATCTGCGGGCGCAAAAAGTGCGGACTCTCATTCGGGAAGACTTCCTGCGTGCTTACGAAAAAGTGGATCTCGTCCTCACACCCACGACCCCAAGTCCCGCATTCCTTCTGGGCGAAAAAATGGCCGATCCGCTCCAGATGTATCTCCTCGATATCTTTACCATCTCGGCCAATCTGACCGGAAACTGCGGCATCAGCCTGCCCTGTGGACTGACCAAGGACCCTCTGCTACCCATCGGCCTCCAACTTCTTGGAAAACCCTTTGACGAAAGTACTCTGCTTCGTGCCGCTCATACGTTTGAACAAGCAAACCAATGGCATTTGAAGCGCCCCCCTCTCCAAGCGAGCGACTGAACCAGCGTCGATCAAACCAGTCCTCGATCGACTCCGGCCATCCCCCAGAAAGATGGCAGATTCGATTGCCCCTCGATCCAACCCTGCTACAGTCATCCAGGCTGGGCAGCCAACATGAATCGCCATTCCGGATTTACCTTGATCGAACTGCTGGTCGTCATTGCGATTATCGCCATTCTGGCCGGCATGCTCCTGCCCGCCCTCAGCAAATCCAAGGCCCACGCCCAACGTATCCGCTGCCTGAGCAATCTGAAACAATGGGGAACGGGCTTGATGCTCTATACCCTCGACAATGAGAATCAACTACCGGACGAAAAGTTTAGAGCCGGTAACACCTGGGCAGGGGCACTCCATCCGAAAAGCTCGGCCGCCTGGCCAAACACTATTCCCCAAACCATCGGAATTCCTCCCGCCAGCCATTACTCCCGGGAGCTTCTGGAAACGAAACGGAATGCATTCTACGATTCCTCCTCCATGTTCCATTGCCCCAGGGCACGATTTGACGCCGAGAAATACGAAAAACCGCGATTTACCCTGGCCATCAACTCAAAACTCGTCCGAAACGGAAGAATCGTCAAATTGACCGCGATTCAACGACCCACACAAACAGTTCTGATGCTCGAAGGAGGTTCCCCCGGAGAGCCGAAGGCACACCCCAAGCAAACCAAGTATACCGGACAACCCAACATCTTCGCGACGAGGTTTGCCGCTCGGCACCATCAGACGGGCAATCTCATCTTCTCCGATGGTCACGCTGAAAACAAACCCGTGTCGGCCGTCATCAGCAACGACGGCAACGCCATCACGCCTCAACTCACGCTCAGTTGGACGCCCGATCCCAACAGCAATCCCAACTGAGCCTCGCGGGAACCCTTGACCACATCTTTCCCTCCTCAATTGTTACAATTAATGTCTTTGCGAGAGGCCTCACCGGATTGAGACTCGAGCCAGGTTCGTCGATGGGTGTTGAAATCGAAAGAAAGTTTCTCGTTCTCTCCGACGACTGGAAACCCCTGGTCGTCGAGAGTGTTTCGTGCAAACAAGGTTATGTTCCCGTTTTCGGCAAGCGGGTCATCCGGGTTCGATTGATTGGGGACCGCGGGTTTCTGACGCTCAAGGGGCCTCGGCAGGGCATCATCCGAGACGAGTTCGAGTATGAAATCCCCTTTGATGAGGCCGAGCAACTCCTCGACACCTTCTGTGACCTCGGCCCCATCGAGAAGACGCGTCACCACCTTGATTTTGGCGGTTTGGATTGGGAGATTGACGAGTTCAAGGGAGCCAACGAGGGGCTCGTTCTGGCTGAGGTAGAACTCGAATCAGAGGAACAGGAAATTGTCCTGCCCCCGTGGGTCGGCAAGGACGTCTCCAAAGAAGAACGATTCTTCAACGCTTGTCTCGCCAAAAACCCCATCCAGGATTGGTCCCCAAAAAAACAAAACGGATCCACCGAAGTGGATCCGCGTTAACGAGTTCATGCCCCAGCGGGGGCTCTCGCGAAACCAACCGCTAGGCGTCTGAGGGCTTTTCTTCCGTCCCTCCGGATTTCGCCTCCTCATCCGGATCGAGTTGGTCCTCGATGTCTCCGCCTTCACCCTCCGGCCCGTCGTCCACCGCATCAAAGGCGTGTTGAAGCGCCACTAGATCTTCGCCTGGCTTGAGGGAATCCAGAACCACCTGCTCGGCTTGAAGCTGTTCATTGGAGTAGTTGGCGGCCTTGATCGATAGCCCAATGCGCCGGTCCGCCTTGTCAATCTTGATGACGCGAGCCGTCACCTCTTGGCCAACCTTCAGAGCGTTCTTGATCTTATCCACCCGATCCTCACTCACCTGGGAGATATGAACGAGCCCGTCAATATCATGCTCCAATCCAATGAAGGCACCGAAACTTGCCAGTTTCGTCACGCTCCCGGTGACCAGGTCACCGACCTTGTAAAACTGATCGATGTTGGACCACGGATCCTCGGACAACTGCTTGACCCCCACGGAAATCCGTTGATTGGGTTTGTCGATTTCTAAGACGACGGCTTCGATTTCCTCTCCCTTCTTCAACACTTCGGAAGGATGATTTATCTTCCGCGTCCAGGAGATGTCCGAGACGTGAATCATGCCGTCGAGCCCCTCCTCGAGCTCGATGAAGGCACCATAACTGGTCAAATTGCGAATCTTGCCTTTGACTTTGGTTCCCGGAGGATATTTTTCCAAGGCTTCATCCCACGGATTGGCTTCGAGTTGGCGAATTCCGAGCGAGATTTTCTGCTCTTCTCGGTTGATTCCCAGAACAACCGCCTGGATATCCTGATCCACTTGCAACACATCGGAGGGTTTGGCAATCCGCTTCGTCCACGAAAGTTCTGTGACATGAACCAGGCCTTCCACACCCGGTTCGAGCTCGATGAAGGCTCCGTAAGGGACGAGATTGACCACGCGGCCTTTGACGGTCTCGCCCACAGGGTACTTGGTATCAATATCGTCCCATGGATTGGCAAGCTTCTGCTTCAGGCCGAGGCTCACTCGTTCCTTCTCATAGTTGATGTCCAGGACCACCACATCAATCTCCTGCCCCACCTTGAGCAATTCGGATGGATGATTGATGCGTCCCCAGCTCATATCCGTGATATGAAGCAACCCGTCCAGGCCATTGAGATCGATAAACGCACCGAAGTCGGTGATATTCTTCACCGTGCCCTTTCGAATGTCACCCGGCGTCATCTCCTCGAGCAACTTGGCTCGTCGCTCGGCTCGTTCCTGCTCGATTAACTCGCGACGCGAGAGAACGATGTTCTGGCGTTCCCGGTTAATCTTAACCACCTTGTACTCGTAGGTGTTTCCAACAAAGCTGTTGAGATTCTTGGGGGGAATGACATCGATTTGAGAGGCCGGCAAAAAGGCCTCGACGCCGATATTGACCAACAGACCACCCTTGACGACCGCTTTCACGCGCCCCGTGATCGTTCCGCCCTCGTTGCAAATGGTCAAAATCTTTTCCCAGTTCTCCTTGAACTCGGCTTTCTCCTTCGAAAGGATGACCATCCCTTCGCGGTTCTCGAGGCGCTCAATGAGGACGTTCACTTCATCGCCAACCTTCACCTCTGAAATGTCATCGAACTCCGAGGCCGGAACCGACCCCTCGCTCTTGTAGCCAATATCGACGAGAACTTCCTTCGGACGTACTTCAATAATCGTACCGTTAACAATCTCGCCCGCAGCAAACCGCATATCGGCCTGCTGCATCGCTTCTTCCATGGTAAGCATAATAATTGTCCCGTTCGTTTCTTGGAATCACCTCACTCGCCGACGATTCTCCTCAGAGTGAATCGCGATCCGTGGGGGAAGCAGGAAAAAGAGAACGAGACGTCATCGTGTCAATCTGATGGTTTTTATTGGCCGTCTGCCTCGAACAGGCTGCACTCACAGCCTTCAGACGGAACGCCGAAAATAAGGAGATTCCCCCTGAAATCAAGGGGCAAATATAAAAAAACCAACGCAGTCGTTTCCTCTCCGAACTTTGCCCCGTCATGAAACCAGCAATCCAGATCAATTCCCACAACGTTCCTGCCTCATGAAAGTCCACCGAGACCGGCATCACCGACCCATGGGATCATGGGAGTCCCCCGCCCTTGCCCTCCCCGTGGGGAGCAACATTGGCCTCGACTCTCGAATCACACCCGGACATATTCGTCACATGGCCAGGAAGCCCAAAATCCTCATCGTCACCGATGATGCGGGAGAGTCATTTGAGATTCTCTATGCAAAATACCGGTTTCTCGAAGCAGGCTTCCACCCGGTCATTGCCGCCAGTAAGAAGAAGCGCCTCAACGGTGTCATCCACGACTTCGATCCCGGATGGA
>MDTE01101222.1_pt1 | contig 10679 bp, 10 predicted proteins | sample 811231 | NCBI WGS metagenome assembly MDTE01 (sample SAMN05326651, study PRJNA326480) | marine metagenome | isolation source: seawater | place: Indian Ocean: Red Sea | collected 2010 | reverse complement strand
CAAGTAGAAATGATTTCCACCTTGTAGGGTTTTCATTTGGAGGACTGCTAGGTTCTGCCGTAGCTGTGGCCCAAGGGGCCTGCTGTAGAAGCTTCGTTGCCGTTGGTGCCAGTGGATTTGGAAAGCTTCACACTGCAATTGATGGACTTGTACTGCCAGGGCCAAACTGGACAGAGGAAGAAAGAAGAAAGGCCCACTTACGAAATTTAGAACTCCTTATGATTAAAGAGACTAAAAATATTGATGAATTAGCTGTCTACTGTCACAACATTAATATCCGTCACGCGAGAATGAAAAGTCGTAAAATGTCCATTAGTGATGGCTTTTTTCAAAATCTACCTAATATCAAAAGCAGAGTTGGAGGCATATGGGGTGAGTTTGATAGTACCGCTGGTGGAGAAAAATTAATCTCCCTGCGCCGGGATATAATCCGCTGTCACGATCCCAGCTCACTTTTCGAAATCATCAGCGGAGCAGGACACTGGGTAATGTACGAAACACCATCGATATTTAACAAAACTCTTAATTCTATGATACTACATTACGAATCATCGCTTTAGATTAAGACTTCATATTGCATTCTAAAAATATATAAGTTGAATTCGAAATGAATCAAATGCCTAAAACAAAAACTTTCAAATTCATTTTATTTTTTCGCGCAATAACTTGTTTACTATCTCAGGGTTTGCCTTCCCCTTAGTTGCTTTCATTACCTGACCGACAAACCAGCCAATTACTTTGACATTACCCGCTTTTACTTGAGCTAGTTGCTTGGGATTATCTGTTAAAATTTGTTCGATGATTGTGTCAATCTGACTTACATCTGAAATTTGCTTAAGACCCTTTTCATCCACTATATCGCTTGCGCTCTTACCTGTGTCAATCATCGTATCAAAAACTTCTTTTGCTGTCCTTCCAGAAATAGTGTTATCTTCAACCAAGCCTATAAGTTCTCCTAAATCGCTAGCAGAAATTGGGCTTTCCACAATATTGCAACCAAGTTTTTTCAAAACACTAAATAAATTTGTAATAATCCAATTAGCTGAAAGCTTAGGATCATGGTCCACAACTATATCTTCAAAGTAATTTGCCACCTCTTGATCAGCCACTAAAATCCCCGCATCATAAGCCTTAAGCTCATAATCTTCCATAAATCGATCCCTTTTCTCATCTGGTAGCTCCGGTAGATCGTCCTGGATTTTTTGTATGAAGTTGGAGCTTAATTTTAATGGCAATAAATCTGGATCTGGAAAATACCGATAATCATGTGCAAATTCTTTTGCCCTCATTGCCCTTGTTTCAGAGCGTTGTGAATCAAATAAACGGGTTTCCTGAATCACACTACCGCCATTTTCGTAGGCAATAGTTTGCCGGTTAGCTTCAAATTCAATAGCTTGCATAACAAAACGTACAGAGTTCACATTCTTTGTTTCAGTGCGGGTTAAGTATTTCGACGATCCAAGTGGTCGCACAGAAACATTAACATCTGCGCGCATTGATCCTTCTTCCATATTTCCATCACACGTTCCTAAATAACGCATAATTGATCTCAATTTTCGCAAAAAAGCACCTGCTTCTTCTGATGATCTCATATCAGGTTTTGATACAATCTCCATTAAACAAATTCCTGAACGATTTAAGTCGATGTAAGAGCTTGAAGGGTCCTGGTCATGCATAGATTTTCCAGCATCCTGCTCCATATGAAGTCGCTCTATCCCTATCTCCCGTCTAGTTCCATCTTCCAAATCAAGTATTACTGCCCCTTCACCGACAATAGGTTTCTGGTATTGCGAAATTTGATAACCTTGTGGCAAGTCAGGGTAAAAGTAATTTTTGCGTTCAAAAACAGAGTCCTCATTGATTTTCGCCCTTAAACCTAAACCAGTTCTAACAGCTTGTTCGATACAATAACTGTTGATAACAGGAAGAACGCCCGGCATAGCTGCATCTACCAAGGAGACCTGACTGTTAGGAGCACCCCCATATGCCGCTGATGCACCCGAAAATAATTTTGCCTTCGAGGTCACCTGTGCATGAACTTCAAGTCCTACTATCACTTCCCACTCTTGTGTTTTTCCCTGGATCGTATAAGCCATATTTTAAACTTCTAGCCCTTTAGGCGCACTACCCCCAAAATTAGCTCCTTCCTCTAGTGCTTGCGCTGCTTTTAAAAGTGTGGCTTCTTCGAAAGGTTTCCCAATTAGCTGAAGCCCAAGCGGGAGACCATTAGAATCTAAACCGCTGGGCACTGAAACACCTGGCAATCCGGCCAGGGAAGCGGGAACCGTAAAAACGTCATTCAAGTACATTGAAATAGGATCATTGCACTTTTCTTTCGCACAAAAAGCAGCGGATGGCGTTGTCGGTGTAAGAATAGCCTCAACCTTCTTGAAAGCCTTAGCAAAATCTTCTGTTATCAGTGTCCTGACTTTTTGTGCTTTAACATAGTACGCGTCGTAGTACCCTGCTGATAACACATAAGTACCAACAAGAATTCGACGCTGTACTTCATCCCCAAACCCTTTTGCCCGGGTCAACTCATACATCTCATTAAGAGTACCCCCCTTCTCTCTAATTCCATAACGCACACCATCATAACGAGCCAAATTTGACGACGCTTCAGCTGGAGCAATGATATAGTAGGCAGGCAATGCATATTTAGTGTGTGGCAAAGAAACTTCCATACATTCGGCTCCACGATCCTCTAGCCAGGTTATCCCTTTTTCCCAAAGTTTAGTGATTTCCGCTGGCATATTTTCAACAATATATTCCTTTGGAATCCCAAATTTCATTCCTTTAATACCTGAATAAAGAGATTGTTCAAAATCCGAAGAATCGACAGGCACTGATGTAGAATCTTTTGCATCATAACCCGCAATTGCAGACAAAAAGATTGCAGCGTCATGGACACTGCGGGTTATAGGGCCTGCTTGATCTAAGCTAGATGCAAAAGCAACGATCCCCCACCTCGAACATCTACCATACGTAGGCTTTAATCCAACAACCCCACAGAATGATGCAGGTTGCCGAATCGAGCCCCCTGTATCCGTTCCTAAAGCGCCCATAGCCGCCTTTGCTGCGACAGCTGCAGCTGAACCTCCTGAAGATCCTCCTGGCACTAGATCAACCTCTTTTTTTGACCCCCATGGATTTATTGTAGATCCGTAAAAAGAAGTAGTAGTTGAAGAACCCATCGCAAATTCATCGAGATTACTCTTGCCAAGCAGCACTGCGCCTGCATTGTTCATTTTCTCAGTGATTGTTGATTCATATGTAGGAATAAAATTGCTAAGAATTCTAGAACCAGCAGTCGTTAGTATTCCTTTAGTACAAAACAAGTCCTTTACCGCTACTGGAATGCCATCCATGCACCCAAGAGCCATACCTTTACTTCTACGCAAGTCCGATTCACGCGCTCCTTGAATGGCAACCTCTGGTGTCTCAGTGATGAACATATTCAAATCTCTTTGGCCTTCAATAGATTTTATATGTGCCAATACTAATTCCTCGGCCGAAAACTCACCTTCAGTTAACGCCTTAGATGCTTCATGAATGGTTAGGTCTAGAAAGTCCGTCATTCCACTACTTTAGGTACCGTAAAATAATCATCAACACTCTCCGGGGCATTTGCCAAAACATCCTTGGGGTAGCCACCATCAAGAACACTATCATTTCTTTGGGGAAGGGTCGAATTCGTCACATTATTCATTGCCTGAACACTATCAGTGTCTACCTCATTTAACTGTTCGACCCATTTGATAATAGCGCTCAATTCCGTAGCTAAATTATCGATGTTTTCTTCAGCAACACAAATTCGTGCAAGATTTGCCACGTTATAAACAACTTTACGGTCAAAAGTCATTAATTTAAGGTCTCTCTTTTAAAATGAAAAATTTTTCAGGTGAAACTATCACTCGCTAGTTTTTCCTGCAAGTCAAAGCGGTTGAAAATCTGCTAATACCTTATTTGACATGTGAAAAACGACCACAACAAATTTGTCATAAACTAACACTTCACATGTGCTTGAGGCAAAGTTGTGATTTAATTGAGTGCCATGGCCAAGGCTCACTTCATTAGTCTCCATACAAATAAATTTTATACGAGACAAATTTATTGAATAGTGTAATGCTTACATTAAGGATTACATGTAAGCTATTAAATAGGTAGTAAAATGGGAAACGCCATGGAAAGGGCGTATATGAATATACAAATGGAAAGATTCTAGAAGGGTTTTTTGAAAACGATACTTTCAAAAAAACTACAAGTAGCTTGAACTGAGCCTCTAAAAATGAGGGCGCTAGAAGCATTTCAATGAATATTTTAGCTATGGGTCATTATGTCCTTAAGCGAATTTGCTTAAAGGTCTCCCTTTCTATTCTTCGAATGTTTTATAATATCTGACCACGCTCGACCATTCCAAACATGCAATGCTAACTTCAAGGACCCACGAAGTGCTTTTTCGAGGTTGTTAGCTGATTCGGTTTTATTTACATTCTTTCGTTTTCCATAATCAAGGAAACTTGTGCCCCCAAGAATGACTTCGTTTTTTTTTGGATGAAAATACATTATTGTAGAAAAAACATCATTAGCTGCATGGTAGTTGTCTAAAACATCCAGATTTATTTGAAATACAGGACTTGATTTTTCTAGATAATTAGGTGTCTCCGCTAAGAACATTTGAGCCGGAAAAATGATTTCAGTTTTTCCCTTGGCACATGAAAAATTGACATCATAGTCAGCCATAAAGAAATTCTGGCCTTCCACTTGGCTTTTCTCAACAAAGTGAATTTTATAACCACAGGCTAGATTCTTAGTAAGCTTTACATTGCCAACCAAGTCTTCATCTAAAGCTCCATCGAGAACAATTTGAAGCACCTTTTGATAAACAAAGCCTATTGGCTTGCCCTTTGATTCTGCCACAACCCAAAAGCCATCCTTTGTTACCCCTAATGACTTTATTCGCTTCCCCGCCTTAAAATGACCAATTTTTTTACTTTTAACAGACGCTGTCTCTCTAATATTTACGCTGCTCGTAGCAATATAAGTTTGAAGTGAAGGTATAACTTCACTTCCTAAAATGGTAATAGTGCTATCGGCATGCAGATATTTTTGTTGGAAAAAGAAAAAAGCTAGAAAGCAACTAACCACTTGCGCGGTAAAATTTTTGCAAAATTGATTTTTAGTTCCCATTATTTATGTTTCCTAAGCTTTTGGAACACTATAGAACTTTAATCTTATGATATGTGAGGTATATTGCAAAGAGCAAGTATTACCGCAGAAAAAATGGCCATCGAAAAAATTAAAGATCTGAAATTGCGAATCGAACCAGGTCAACGTTTGCTAGGAGTTGATCTAGGCCGTAAGACTATAGGTTTGGCAGTGTCGGATACAAAACTAGTTGTAGCTAGCCCGTTGACAATAATCAGACGTAGTAGGTTTGCGACAGATATGAAGGAACTTACGAAAATAATCAAAAATGAATTTGTCGGGGGATTAATAATAGGCTTCCCCATCGATTTAAACGGTAATGAAGGTGCTCGATGTCAATCTACTAGGCAATTCGCGTTTAATTTTCTTCAAATTATGAACTTACCTATTTCGTTTTGGGATGAACGCTTTTCTACTGCCGCCGTGGAACGGATTCTTGTTTCAGAAGTAGATATGTCGCGTGCGCGTCGTGCTCAAGTTATAGACAAAATGGCTGCAGCTTTTATATTGCAAGGTGCTCTAGATTCAATCAATTGATTTAAAATAATGCTCAGTATAGAAAACATTGCTCAATACATTGCAATGGAAACTAATACAAACAAGCAAAGTAATTATTTTAAGGCAACCTTCGCAAGCTATATACCTAAAAATTGCTAACAAAAGTTAAAAAATAATTCTTTCGAAACCTTGAATAAAACGCTCGATATTTGATCCGTTTTACCGTTTCCAAATATTAATATGCTGTCTTCCTCAATTTATGTTTAAGTGCTATACTCTATCCTTAAACTAATGAAAAATCCAGCTGGCACAAATACTCAATCTGATATGTTAACTAGCTTTTCCAGACAACATTTGTTGGGGATCGAGGGGCTTTCCCCAAACGAAATTACCTTTTTGCTTAATAGAGCAGAAACTTATATCAATCAGAATCGCCAAATTAATAAGAAAAAATCGACCCTTAGAGGACGAACTATTTTCAATTTGTTCTTCGAAAACTCGACACGAACGCGAACCTCGTTTGAGTTAGCCGGCAAACGCCTTGGCGGGGATGTTATCAATATGTCTTTGCTGCAAAGTTCAATAAAAAAAGGGGAAACATTAATTGATACAGCCATGACCCTTAATGCGATGCACCCGGACATATTGATAGTAAGGCACCCTGCTTCAGGGGGGGTAAAGCTCTTATCTGAAAAAGTCAATTGTGCAGTGATTAACGCCGGTGATGGGAGCCATGAACATCCTACCCAAGCTTTACTTGATGCCCTCACCATACGTCGACGCGTTGGACACATTATGGGACTGAATATCGCTATATGCGGCGATATTTTACACTCTCGAGTTGCCCGCTCAAATATTTATCTTCTTAGCACTATGGGAGCGCGCATTCGCTTAATTGCACCAAAAACATTATTACCCGCAAATGTGGAAACTCTCGGGGTAGAAACATTTAACAATATGAAAACCGGGCTTAAAGATTGTGATGTCATTATGATGCTCCGCCTGCAGCGAGAACGCATGCACGCAAGCTACTTTCCCTCGTCACGCGAATATTTTCATTTTTTTGGATTAAATTACAAAAAACTGGAACTAGCCAAAAAAAACGCTTTTATCATGCACCCTGGACCAATGAATCGGGGGGTTGAGATTGCACCAGAAGTAGCAGATGATGTTTCTAGAAGCGTCATTCGCGAGCAAGTCGAGATGGGGGTTGCTGTCCGAATGGCCGTTCTAGAAACTTTAGCTATGAATCTAGATACTTCCCAACCGGAATTCTTTAATGAAAAAATACCAAAACCAAGTCAATAAACTCGTAGCGTATAAAAATGCGCTGCTACTTGACCCTGCAACAAAACTTAATACTGCCGGGGGAATTCTTGTGGAAAACACAAAAATCGTAGACATAGGTTCGCACTTATCTGACGCAAATTTACCATCACATGCTGACATTGTAGATTGTTTTGGCGCCTATCTAGCCCCTGGACTTGTCGATATTAGAGCTCACCTAGGTGAACCTGGTGAAGAACATAAGGAAACTTTAGATAGCGCTAGCCAAGCCGCAGTGGCTGGAGGTATTACTTCCCTGGTTTGTCTGCCAAATACTAATCCTGTTATAGATGATATGTCTGTCGTAGACTTTGTAGCAAGGCGGGCACGAAAACTTGGCTTAACAAAAGTTTACCCTTATGGGGCGGTTACAAAAAATCTATCAGGAGAAGAAATTGCGGAACTAGGACTATTAGCCAAAGCCGGAGCTATTGCTTTCACGGACGGATTCGAAAGCATTTCAAATGCCCATTTAATGATGCAAGCATTGCTGTACGCTGATACTTTTGATCTATTAGTCTGCCAACACCCTCAAGAACAGGCTCTTGTTTCAGGTGGCGATATGAATGCTGGAGATACTGCTTCACGCTTGGGGCTTGCTGGCATTCCAAAAGAGGCGGAAGTCATTATAGTTGAGCGTGATATCCGCTTGCTCGAAAGCACTGGAGGGCGTATTCATTTTTCGAACCTTTCAACCTTAGAATCAGTTGATGCCGTGCGGCGAGCAAAAAACAGGGGGCTTCAAATAACTTGTGATACAGCACCTCCTTATTTTGCACTAAACCAGCTCGCCATTGGTGATTATAGGACTTATGCTAAGTTATCACCTCCTCTTAGAGAGGAAACTGATCGCCAAGCAATTGTTCAAGGGTTAATAGATGGAACCATCGATTGCATTGCCTCCGATCATCGTCCTCAAGATGAGGAATCAAAGCGATTGCCATTTTCTCAGGCTGCAGTTGGCGGGGTTGGACTAGAAACTCTTCTGCCAATATCATTAGAGTTATACCATAATGCACATCTAGAACTAATTGACGTAATAAATTTGTTAACCTATTCTCCTGCTAGTATAATGAATTTACCTGCAGGTCGCCTCGAAAAAGGCATGCCTACAGATTTTGTTTTATTTGACCCACTTCAAGGTTGGAAAGTCAATGACCAAAACCTTCGTTCAAAGTCAAAAAACACACCATTTGATGGACGGCCTGTTCAAGGTGTAGTGTTAAGAACTGTTGTAGACGGACGTGCTGTCTTTAATATAGAAACTAATAACAATTAGACTATAAAATTCTGCTCTAATGTTCAAAAGAGTAAAAAAATCAATAACCCTACTCTTTACCCAACATTTTTTATCGATTGCTCGTAGTTAATAAATCAAGAGTAGTGAAACTAACATCTGGCTTAAAAATGTTTCAAAGCTATGAATATCTTTTCCCCCTAGTCATTGGTTATTTAATTGGTTCAGTGCCATTTGGGCTGATTATCACAAGAGCTGCTGGCCTTGGGGATATAAGAAAAATCGGATCCGGTAATATTGGAGCAACGAATGTACTTCGCACTGGCCAAAAATTTCTTGCCCTCTTTACGCTGTTTTTTGATATTCTTAAGGGAAGTGTGCCCGCCCTGATTTTTTCAGTTCATTCAAACCTTGAATTGGGACTTATAGCTGGAGCTAGTGCGGTTTTTGGGCACAATTTCCCAGTCTGGTTGAAGTTTAAAGGGGGAAAAGGGGTCGCAACAACGATTGGAATCTACCTTGCTACATTCTGGCCTGTCGGCATCGCGACGTGTGTCGCATGGGTTCTTGTTGCTGTTACATTCCGGTACTCTTCGTTAGCCGCGTTAGCTTCATTGTCACTTCCTCCTCTTTATTTTTACTGGCTTGAAAAAAATGGTGCTCTTTGGATTTCGCTTATACTTGTAACCTTGTCTTTCTTTCGTCACTCTGGAAATATTAAACGTCTCGCCACCGGCAAAGAACCTAAACTTTTCGCAGAAAAAGACTATAAATAATTGCTAATCTACAGGGGAAGCGCATGCCAACAAGCGAGATAAAAGAGAAAGAGGTTCAGAAAAAAAACGGCAATGATCGGCACCGTTTTTTAACAGCACTCGTATTAATCTTGCTTGTTGTGGCCTTTGGGTTTTTTGCGTATTACGAATTTAAGGATCGAACAACCCACGTTTTTGAGACTGACGCCCGAATCAATGCAAAGTTAATAACTGTCTCGAGCCGGGTGGCTGGACGGGTAACAAACGTAGTGGTTAATCAAGGCCAGAAAGTTAAGATCGGTGATACACTGGTAAACATTGATTCTCGGAACACAAATCTCTTTAACGCAGAGCTTGAAGCTCAGTTAGGTGCAATCCACGCACAGAAAAAACGGATCGAAGCTGAAAGTAATTTAGTAAAAAACCAGAATGAGAGCCGCCTTGCATCAGAGAAATCAAAATTAAATGCAGCCCAAGTAATAGTTTCCAGCCTAAAGCCTCAATTAGAGCTAATACGTCGCGATTTAGAAAGAACCAAAACTCTCTACCAACAAAAAGTCATATCCCGCCGCCAACTTGACCAAACCGAAACAAAATTGCAACGTATTAAACGGGAACATCAAATTGCCCTGGCTAATCTTAAAGCTAGCAGAGCAAAAGTGAAGGAAGTTGCAGCTGAGCAATCAAAACTAGATATTCTTGCAGCAGACATACTTGTCTTATCTAATAAAGAAATAGAAATAAAGGCAAAAATCGCCAGAAATTTATTAGACTTTGAAGACCGTAAGATTAAAAGCTTAATAAATGGAGTAATTGATAAAACGTTTATTGAGGTTGGTGAATTCATTAATCCCGGCCAACGCCTTTTGCTACTTCATAATCCAGAAGAAATTTGGATTGAAGCTAACATTAAAGAAACCTCTGTACGACGCTTAAAAATTGGCCAACAGGTAGAGGTCACCGTTGACGCCTATCCAGATGAAATGTTCGTCGGAATACTTGAAACTATAGGAAATACGGCTACTAGTGCTTTTGCATTAATACCAAGCCCTAACCCAAGCGGAAACTTTACAAAAATCACCCAACGCATTCCTATTCGTATCGCTATAGCTCAACGTGAAGGTCGCCTGCGACCAGGAATGATGACTGAGATCAAGATTGTCACCAAATAACAACCCAGAAATTGAAGTATTATTTTCTCGTTACGGAAGAAAATACAAATGGCTTGTGACGATTGGGGGCTTAATCGGGTCTATGACTATGGTTCTATCTGCGACGATGGTTAATGTAGCTATCCCAAGTATTATGGGTGCTTTCGGCATAGGCCAACATATAGCACAATGGGCAGCAACTTCGTTCTTAGCAACAATGGTTGCGAGCCAACTCCTAAATAACTGGATGATAGAAGCATTTGGTCAGAAGCTAGTTTTTTGCACTGCTTTAAGCATTTTTTCTTTAGGAGCTTTCGTATGTGCCTCGAGCCTTAATATAGAGATGCTAGTTGCAGGTAGGATTTTGCAAGGCTTTTCTGCCGGCATTATTCAACCGCTAGTCTTAGCTACTATCATCACAGTATTTCCTGCCAACCGACGCGGTTTCGCTGTAGGAATGTACGGAATGGGGGTTACACTTGCCCCAAGTTTTGGGCCGTGGAT
>MDTE01197172.1_pt1 | contig 10680 bp, 12 predicted proteins | sample 811231 | NCBI WGS metagenome assembly MDTE01 (sample SAMN05326651, study PRJNA326480) | marine metagenome | isolation source: seawater | place: Indian Ocean: Red Sea | collected 2010 | reverse complement strand
GTTTTTTCCTCAGATGCGGAAACTTTAATAAATATTCTATCTCCCAGTGGTTTAACTGTAGAGACTGTAAGTGAAACAGCTGCCATAGATTAATGGAGGGTCATGAATGCGACGCTTTGCGCCATAAATTTGGAATGAGTTTTAATCAATCCGTATCATCAACAACATAATCCGTGAAGCAGCATTATATCCACTATTCAACTGTGCGGTTGGCCGAACCCATTTAACGAATATACCCATGAGGTGGTAGTATTTTCGCATTATATTCTGATTTTTATCAGCTAATCATCACCAATCAATAAAAAATGGTAGCAACTCCATCAACTTCCACTCAAACAAAAGGCGTAGTTCGTCAAGTAATTGGTCCAGTATTGGATGTAGAATTTCCAGCTGGGAAATTACCAAAAATTCTGAACGCATTAAGAATTGAAGCAAAAAATCCAGCTGGACAAGAAATAGCTCTTACTGCAGAGGTCCAACAACTGCTTGGTGATCATAGAGTGAGAGCTGTAGCCATGAGCGGCACTGACGGCCTAGTAAGGGGCATGGAGGCTATTGATACTGGAGCGCCGATATCAGTCCCTGTAGGAGAAGCTACTCTAGGGAGAATATTTAATGTCCTAGGAGAACCGGTAGACGAACAAGGACCAGTGCAAACTAAAGATACTGCTCCAATCCATAGATCTGCCCCAAAATTAACAGATTTAGAGACTAAGCCAAAAGTATTTGAAACAGGTATAAAAGTTATTGATCTATTAGCACCTTATAGACAAGGAGGTAAAGTAGGATTATTTGGTGGAGCAGGTGTTGGTAAAACCGTTTTGATTCAAGAACTTATTAATAATATTGCAAAAGAACATGGTGGTGTATCTGTTTTTGGTGGAGTAGGAGAAAGAACTAGAGAAGGAAATGATTTATATGAAGAATTTAAAGAATCAGGAGTTATTAATGCTGACGATTTAACAAAATCTAAAGTTGCCTTATGCTTCGGACAAATGAACGAGCCTCCAGGGGCAAGGATGAGAGTAGGTTTATCGGCTCTTACTATGGCAGAACATTTTCGGGACGTTAATAAGCAAGATGTTCTGCTTTTTGTAGATAATATTTTTAGATTTGTCCAAGCAGGTTCTGAGGTATCAGCTTTGTTAGGTAGGATGCCTTCAGCAGTTGGTTATCAACCTACTCTAGGAACTGACGTTGGCGAATTACAAGAAAGAATTACCTCTACATTGGAGGGGTCAATCACCTCTATCCAAGCAGTTTACGTACCTGCTGATGATCTAACTGACCCTGCTCCTGCTACTACATTTGCTCACTTAGACGCCACAACCGTACTTGCAAGAGCTTTAGCGGCAAAAGGAATTTATCCTGCCGTTGATCCGTTAGACTCTACAAGCACAATGCTTCAACCTTCAGTGGTTGGCGATGAACATTACAAAACTGCGCGTGCAGTTCAATCAACACTACAGAGATATAAAGAGCTGCAAGATATCATTGCAATTCTTGGTTTAGATGAGCTTTCTGAAGAAGATAGATTAACTGTTGATAGAGCCCGAAAAATTGAAAAATTCCTTTCGCAGCCTTTCTTTGTTGCAGAAATATTTACGGGAATGTCTGGCAAATACGTAAAATTAGAAGATACCATTGCTGGTTTCAATATGATTTTATCAGGAGAACTAGATGATCTACCAGAACAAGCGTTTTACCTGGTAGGTAATATTGATGAAGTAAAAGCAAAAGCAGAAAAAATAAAATCTGAAAAATAATTTATCTCTTTGTAAAATTTAAAACTCTTATAACTAAAATAAATGGCAATTTCACTTAAAGTCTTAGCCCCAAATCAGAATGTTTACGAGGGAGAAGCAGAAGAAGTAATTCTCCCAAGCACTACTGGCCAAATTGGTGTACTCCCAGGCCATATTTCATTGGTTACTGCTATTGATATTGGTGTTTTAAGACTTCGATTAAATTCTCAATGGAAGTCGATAGCTTTAATGGGGGGATTTGCGGAAATTGAGTCAGATGAAGTTATAGTTTTAGTAAATAACGCTGAAATCGGTTCTGAAATTAATGTTGAAAATGCTAAGCAAGATCTTAAAGAAGCAAAACTAGCTATTAGTAAATTTTCTGAGAATGAAAAAAGCCCAGAAAAGATTAAAGCCCTTAACGAGATTTCAAAAGCAGAAGCTAGGATCCAAGCTGCAAAAAACTAAGTTTTAAGCGGTTCCACAAAAAGCAACTTCAGGAAATTTTAACTTAGCTTCTTCTAATTTCTTAGTCTTACCCTCTTCTTGCCAATAATTGATAACTTCTGTAGCTTTATTTAATATTTCTACCCTTTCATTATCTGTAATCCATCCCTTATTTTCAAGTTCACTTTTTAATTTCTCCCATGCATCCTCTCTTGGCCAGAAATAATAGGCCGTTAAAGGACTAGGTCCTCCCCCAACTATTTGGTCAACCGCTAAAGCAACATTATCAGGTAACCATAAGACCTTGATAATAAATCTGCCTTCATCTGGTTTAGGCGTATAACCTGTGGGAACTCCGTCATCATCAATAGTGGCAGCGGCTAATACAGCTGACGCACCTAACATACCTGCATTAGAAGAAGAATTTTTAGTTTTTTGCGAATCAATCTTTTTTTCTAGCTGTTCTGTTGAATTCTGATTAACCCTATCTGATGAAGTCATTCAATTAGTTGTGTTTAGTTATAAATTTATCAGTTTATGGTCACATTTTGCTCAAATAATTCAAAAAATCTTGAATTATTTAATTGAAAACTGATCAAATTATTTCTATTTATCATTAGATACTTGATAAAAATTATAAATAGTGGCTTCTAATAAATCCCAGAGATCTTTTGGGATGTCATTCTCTTCAGCAAACATTCCAAGTTGACTAGCTAAACCTCTTGCTTGAGAAAGTTTTAAATTATATGAATCTGATTTATCCATGAAAAATTTTAATATATAAAAAAAATAAATCTATTTGTCTCAAAAAGTCAAATTTTTAAAATTCTATTTCAGAAATTTCCTTTAATGCAGCTTTACTCAGGACTTCCGGGTTTTTATCTTTTACAAGTACATCATCCTCAATTCGTATACCAATTCCTTTCCATCTTTCATCAATACTCGGTTGTCCTTCTGGAATTGGAATCCTATCACTGATATAAATACCAGGTTCCACAGTAAGAATCATTCCATTCTGGAGAGGTACTTCATAGTCTCCCATTCTATATGCACCAACATCATGTACGTCCAAACCAAGCCAATGTCCTGTTCTATGCATATAAAGATGTTTATATGATTCATTCTCAATTATCTCTTGAGTATTACCTTTTAATAGTCCAAGTTCTTTTAACCCTTCTACAAGAAGATTCAAAGCAACATTATGAACATGACTTGAATTAGATCCAGTTACTGCACTTTTGATAGCGTTTTTCTGAGCATTTAAAACAACTTCATAAATAGCTTCTTGCTCTTTTGAAAACTTTCCTCCAATTGGAATAGTTCTTGTTATGTCTCCATTGTAATAATCTGTTAATGAGCAGCCTGCATCAACGAGCAATAAGTCACCCTTCTTAAGGGTACTATTATTTAATGTGTAATGTAATATGCATGCGTTATCTCCCGAAGCAACAATTGAATTGTAAGCAGGCCCTTTTGCACCTTTTTCCAAGAAAAATCCCTCTATGAGTCCTTGAATTTGCCTTTCATTATTCTTGGAGGAGATATGTTCTCTAACTAATTCGTGAGCCTGAGCTGAAATTTGAGCTGCTTTTCTCATCCTATTAATTTCGAATTCACTTTTTATTAATCTCATCTCATTTAAGAAAATTTCGGGAGATTTTAAAGAATTTGCCCCTATCCCTATTCTTGATCGATTTTCAAGTTGCTTTGAAAAAATATCCAAGACTATCCTCTCAATTTTCGGATGTTTACCAATTGAAAAAACAAGCTCATCACAACCATTTATATAAGATGGAAGTAACTTTTCTAAATCGTAAATAGAATGAGCTTTATCAGCTTTAAATTCCTTTTCAGCACCATCTGTACCCCATCTAAATCCATGCCAAACTTCGCTAATTACATCTTTAGGAGCAACAAATAAAATAAATCTCTCACCTTTTTGCTTATGAGATAAGAAAAGCGCGACGGAATCAGGTTCGTCAAAACCTGTCAAATACCAAAAATTACTATCTTGTCTAAAAGGATACTCACAATCAGCATGATGCTTCACAAGTTGGGCTCCTGGGATAATAGCTGCTTTCCCATTTAATTTATTCAAGAAAGTTTCTCTTCTTTTCTCAAAAACATCATTATTAGTTCTAAACATAAATTTCTGTTGGCGAGTTTAAAAAAAAATGGAAGAATGAATTCAAAGAGATCTTAGACTAATCTATTTTAATGGAACCCAATGTATACGTTCTTATTTTACTGATAATAATAATTTTAGTAGGATCAGCGTGTTGTTCTGGAGTAGAGGCGGCTTTTTTGGCTGTGAATTCAATAAGAATTTTAGAATTAGCATCACACCAAAAACCCAAAAGTTCTGCTAATGAACTACTTAAACTCAAAAAACACCTTGGAAGAACTTTAACCGTAATAACTATAACCAATAATGGATTTAACATAATTGGTAGCCTTTTATTGGGGGTATACGGGGCATTAGTAATTAATAGTAATTTTGGTTTAACTCTTTTTTCAATTGCTTTCTATGTTTTAGTAGTTTTAGTTGGTGAAGTCCTTCCTAAAGCATTAGGGACAAGATTTTCATTGCAAATAGCAATATTATCAGTACCAATTTTGAGAGTGTTAAATATAACAATGAGACCATTTCTAAGATTGATAGAACAAATATTTCCTGTAATCACTGCTGAAAATGAAATTTCTACCGATGAGGAAGAGATTAGACAAATGGCAAAAATTGGAAGTCAGAAGGGTTTTATAGAAGCTGACGAGGCGGCAATGATACTTAAAGTTTTCCAATTAAATGATTTAAAAGCTAAAGATTTAATGATTCCAAGAGTTTCAGCTCCTTGTCTTGATGGTTCTTCAAATCTAGGAGATATTTCAAAACTAATAATTTCAGATAATTCTCCTTGCTGGGTTGTTTTAGGGGATAAAGTTGACAAAATACAAGGAGTAGTAAAACGCGATAAATTGCTAACCGAACTTTTAAAAGGAAAAAGTAAAAAACTTTTGTCTGAATTATGCGATTCAGTAGATTACATACCAGAAATGATTAAGGCAGATCAATTATTAACAAGATTTGACAATGATCATAAAGAAGTAAAAGTAGTAGTGGATGAGTTTGGTGGATTCGTGGGAATTATTAGTGCAGGAGCTGTTTTATCAGTGTTAGCTGGATGGTGGAAAAAGTAAGTATGGCAAAAATGAAGATTAATAAAAATTATTCTCTATTAAAAAATTGGTGGGAAAATATTGATCTTACAAAATATGAAAAAAGTCTTTTTAATAAAGAAATCGTATCTTTTAATCAACAACTTTTTAGATTTAAAGAAAAGAGAATAAGAATTGGTATATTTGGCAAATCAGGCGTAGGTAAATCCTTTATTTTGAATTCATTATTAGGTGAAAAAGTATTTAAAACAGATATTATTAATGGCTCAACTAAAGAAATTGAAGTTAGAGAGTGGGACTTAAAACATAAGATTTTCAAAAGCATTGAATTGATAGACTCTCCTGGTTTTGACTTTTGTAATTTAAAGCTCCAAAAAAATAATTATTCGCAAATATATAATTCAGAACTGGTTTTATTTGCGATCTCAGGAGATCTTAACAGAAATGAAATCAACAAAATTAAATTATTTGTAAACAATGGAAAAAAAATTATTATTGTCTTAAACAAGATCAACAATTGGGACAAAAATGAACTAAAAGAAATTATGAAAAATATAAAAACAAAACTACCAAAAAATTTAAAGATACCTGTGATTATTAATTCAGGCAATAATATTAAAAACTACATTCATAATAATATTAATCTTTATGGAGAAAGTTTATTAGCTCTTAATACTTTTCACCAAGCCGACAAATTATTCCTAAAAATAAAAGAGCAAAGATTGAAAAGAAGACAAAAGGAAGCTCAATCAATTATTGGTAAATTCGCTACTATTAAAGCATCGACCGTCGCTCTTAATCCTCTAATTTTAGTTGATATCGCAGGAAGTCTCGCAATAGATACTGCATTAATTAGAGAATTAAGTAAGGTTTATGGATTGCATCTTAGGAATGAATCAACTAAAAAAATAATAAAAAAAATATCAATAAATAATTTCTTTTTAGGTGCTACTCAAATTGGTATTAATTCATCTTTTAACTTAATTCGCAAAATAATTTTATTTACAGTCCCTTTCACTCATGGCTTATCACTTTTACCATATGGCCCAATTTCGATCATTCAGGCAGCCATTGCAGTACATTCTACGAAAATTGTTGGGAAATTAGCTGCTAAAGAAATGTTTTTAAGAAGCAGATCATCGCGTTTAGAACCTTACTCAATAGTTCAAAATTTCATTCTTAAAGATCCCGAGATTTATAACCACAAAAATATTTATTTGTCTAAAAGAAATTTAAATAATCCTTTTATTATTTTTTTACCTTGAGTAATCTAGAAAAAGATCGTATTGCTTTATTTGGCACTAGTGCTGATCCACCAACAATTGGTCATAAAAAGATTCTCGAAGAATTATCCAAAATTTATCCCTTTATCATCACATATGTTAGTAACAATCCCAAAAAAAGACATCAAGAAAATATGTCAAATCGAAGCCTTTTATTAAGAACTTTAATTGAAGATTTAAAAAATCCCAAAATTATATTTAATCAAAAAATAAGTAGTCAGTGGGCGATAGATTCAATCAAAAAAACAAAGGAAATTTATGGTTGTAATAGCCTAGATTTTGTTATCGGGAGCGATTTAATTGCAGATATTTTCTATTGGAAAACTTTTAATGAGATTGTTAAAGAAGCTGGTTTTCTTATAATTAAAAGAGAAGGTTATCCAATAAAATCAAAAGATATTCAAACGTTAAACAAAAATAACGTAAACTTTAAAATTTCTACTTTGAATATTCCAAAAATTTCAAGTTCTATGGTTAGAGTAAACACCTGTTCTTCTAATTTGCCAATATCTTTGATTGATATTGTGAAGAAGAATAATCTATACATATCATCAAAATTAGTTGAATGAAATTCTTTATTGCTCAAATCAATCCTATTGTTGGAGATTTAGCAGGCAATGCCAAGAAAATTTTTACTTTTGCTGGTAAGGCTTATTCGGATTCAGCTGATTTTGTGCTGACACCAGAATTATCTTTGTGGGGCTATCCTCCAAAGGACTTACTTTTAAAAAGAAATTTAATCGATAATCAATATAAAATACTTGACCAACTTGCATTAGATATCAAGAGAGATTATGGCGATCTATGCGTCACAATAGGGATAGCGGAAATTATAAAAGATTCTTTTTTCCCAAATCTTTATAATTCTATTGCGCTGCTTGAAGGAGGTAAATGGAATATTATTGCACGCAAAATTATTCTTCCCACATATGAAGTATTTGATGAAAAAAGATATTTCAGATCGGAGCAAAAAGTTTCCACATTAACAAAAAAAGTTAAAAATAAAACTTGGAAAATTGGGATTACCATATGCGAAGACTTATGGGTTAATAAAGACATAGAAGGTAGAGGAATTCATAGAGAAAATCCAATTTCAGAATTAAAGAAAGAAAAAATTGATATTTTATTAAATTTTTCTGCCTCACCCTACACATTCAAAAAATTTGAACTTAGGTCCAAAATTTCTAATTTTGCGGCTCAATATTTGCAAGTACCATTAATTTACATTAACCAAGTTGGTGCGAATGATAATTTAATTTTTGATGGAAATAGTTTTATCGTTGACAAAAATGGAAATAAGCAAAGGCAACTAAAACCTTTTTCTGAAGATTTTATTAATTGGGAAGTTAATCAATTAATTAATTATAAAATTGAATACAAATACTCTGAAATATCATCAATTTTTGATGCTTTAGTTTTGGGCGTAAAAGATTATGCTGAAAAATGTGGATTCAAGACTGCGCTGATTGGGTTGAGTGGCGGAATTGATTCAGCACTCGTCTCTGCAATTGCTGCAGCAGCTCTTGGAAGTGAAAATATTTATAGCGTCTCAATGCCTTCAAAATGGAGTTCCAATCATTCAAAAAGTGATGCTAGAGATATAGCAAGAAGGCTCAAAATTAATTTCAATTCAATATCAATAGAAAATCTCATGACCTGTTTTGAAGAATCTTTTAAAAAAAGTTTAAATTTTAAAGCAGAAGGAATAACAAATCAAAATATACAATCAAGAATAAGAGGCATAATTTTGATGGCTTTAGCAAATCAAGAAAAACATTTATTGTTATCAACAGGAAATAAGTCAGAAATAGCAGTCGGGTATTGCACATTATATGGCGATATGAATGGTGGTTTATCCGTAATTGGGGATTTATATAAAACACATGTTTTTAAATTATGTAAATGGCTTGATAGTGATGACTCAATTCACCATAGAAAACTACATAATTTAGATGCCAAAATAAATATTATTGGAGACAACATACGCACTAAAGCTCCAAGCGCCGAATTAGGTCCCAATCAATTAGATTCAGATTATCTGCCTCCTTACCCTATATTAGACAGTATTCTTAAGGGAATAATTGAAGACAAAAAAGATTTAAACCTTTTACTAAAAGATGGTCATAAAAAAGAACTAATTTTGCAAATAATCTCACTAATTAAAAAAGCTGAATTTAAAAGGAAGCAAGCTCCTCCTATTCTTAAATTAAGCAGTCAATCACTTGGAAGTGATTGGAGAGTCCCAATAGCAATATCATGTTAATAAAGTCGTATTTTCTGAATTTTTTTTAATGGCCTTCTAATTGATCTTAGATTTATACCTCTTCTTATAGATAGAATTACACCAGCAGCTTCAATATAGTTATCCACCTCTATTAATTTCGGATAGTTTAATAATTTGTTAGTCACTTTTAGTACATTTTCATTTTTTACAGAGATAATATTTAAGTTCCTTTCGATACAAGCCAATACTGCTTCACCACCAAGCGCTCCATTGGGAACAACGATGGATTCAAGTTGATTAGGATGAAGAGAAATTGAGTAATTTTTAATTGGTAGTTCAACAAGATCAGGGGCATTACTTAAACCAATCAATACCGAGGGTAAAAATGTATGCCCAATTTCTTCTGCAGCAGCGCGAGGATCTACTTTTTCATTCAATTTAAGTGGATTTAAAGCTGGCGCATGAGCACAGGGCACTTTTAAAAATTTGCTTATAAGGTGACTTATTACTGCCTCTACACCAGAGATAGGATCAACACCTTTACCCTCTCTATAAGTATTCGTTTCTTGGGAATCTGAATCATCAGGAAATTGGCCCACAATTGCTATTGCAGTGATACCTCTCTCTAATAAACGCTTTCCAGCTTCAATTAAAGTTTCAGGATTCTTAATCACGCCCCCACTTATCCCAGTAGATCCAGGATCAATTTTTATTCCAAGAGGTTTTTTAGTAACCACATAAGAATCAACATTAATTCCTAAAGTAGCAACACAAGCATCAGCTACTTGCAAATGTCTTGTTAATAATTCATATTCAATAGCCGAATCAAAAATTATTCCAATTTTCTGTTCTTTTACACTCTTAAGGCCAATTTCACCCCTCACGAATCTATCTAAACTATAACCCTCTACATAAAAAATATTTTTATCTTTTTCAGAAAGAGAGCCTCCATTCATAACGTTTGGATGAGTAACTAAACATCCGCTTGCTGAGGCTAATAATTTTGCAGTAGGGAGTGCATCCCCAGCAAATCCTCCTATCTCACATCCAATTCCGGTTGGGACAATAAATATAGTTGGGGAAATATCCATTAATCAAAACGTGTCATTATATATTTCTTTTGTATTAGCCAAGACAGCGTGAATATAGATCTCTTTTTTAAATTCTGGGTCATTATAAGTTTGTATATTGATAATTGACCATCTAACTATTTTTCCTTTTTTTAATAGATTTGTTACTACGTATTTCCTCAAATTTTTAACATCTATTGAAGGTGGCCAATCCAGAGAAAAATTAACCTCAGTTAATTTCATTTTTGATATTTACCAAACTGATCATTGTATAAATTATCTTCAACATCATCACCTATAACGATATGTAAATCTGATTTTGGATATGCCACACATAGAAGAGCAAAACCTTTTTCCTTTAAATCATCATTTAATCCCATGGCATCTTCCTGTTCTACTAATCCATCTATAACAATAGATGCGCAGCTAGTGCAAACTCCTGAACAGCAACTACTAGGCAAATCTATTCCATTAAATTTTGCTGCTGAAATAATATCTTGGTCTTCAGAACATGAAAAATTTAAAATTTTATCATTTAATTGTACCTTTATAGAATATTCAGACATATGAATAATATTACCTAAACTGCTGAACCTCCTACAACTTCTAATATTTCTTGAGTAATAGCTGCTTGTCTAGCTTTGTTATAGGTTAGATTCAAAGTACTTGCTAATTCTTTAGCATTATCACTCGCATTATTCATCGCGGTCATCCTGCAAGCGAGTTCTGAAGCTGCT